>Ga0302321_100001135_pt1 | contig 22758 bp, 10 predicted proteins | sample Fen_T0_1_FD_202505 | JGI IMG/M metagenome (GOLD analysis project Ga0302321, IMG submission 202505) | Peat permafrost microbial communities from Stordalen Mire near Abisko, Sweden - Fen_T0_1 | ecosystem: Environmental > Terrestrial > Soil > Wetlands > Permafrost | place: Sweden: Abisko...
AAGTAGCAAAGATAGTGACGCCAGTGGCGACTGTAGGGCCTGTACAAGGTCCATCAGGGAATAGCAGTGTACCAACCATATCAAGCCTATTCAGCAACACACAAATGACGACAGGGGTAGATGATAATGATAAAGCGAAACATGCGACAAACTCATTTAGCAGTGGACAGACTGTCTATGTTAGCTTTGTGCTGAATAGCAAAAACCAGAAAGGCTATGTGAAAGCAAAATGGTATAAGGGTAAAGAGCTGCTTAAAGAAGTTTCTTTTCCTCACGATCCCAACAGGACGAATGGCTATTTCAGCATAGTCTATGACGCGCCTACTACAGAGGGAAGCGTTGAGTTGTATTGGAGCACGACAGCAAATTTTAGCGACGCAAAGCTTGCACAAGTAGTACATTTTACAGTGACAGCAGCACGATAGCCGAGTTTATGGTGAGACAGCGGCACCACAGATGCTGCAAAAGCGTACATTGGGCCGTGGCTAGTACCCACAGGGCCACAAAAGCTTATCCCGAACAGCCAGAGCTACATGCGAGGTAGGCGACAGAGAGCTATCGGCTTCAAGGTTTAATGGAGAAAGTTTACAACAACCATACCCAGCAGCACGATAGCAAGCATAGCAACAGTGATCCAGGCGAAACGCAGGACCATAGAACGTTGCTGAGCGCGCTGACGTAGCTCACCCACACGTGTTTCTTCAGCAGGCGACCAGTGAGCAGTATTACAATAAGGGCAGAGAGGAAATAGCTCGTAAGGAGGGCAGAGGCGTGCAGGCTCGGTTGGTGAGCCTTTGCCATAGGCATATGAACCAACCTCATAGCGGATCTGCTCGCTCTCAAACACTGCGGTACAATGAATACAACGCAGTAAAAGATATTCAGGCCAGTCGGTCGCATGGCAGTTCGGACAAGAACGCGGCATTTGAGATCTGGTTGCACCACGAGTCGCAGCTGGCTGCCAGCGATGATGACAACGATGGCAATAGTACATATGAGCATCGGTCTCAGGCGCAATACCACGCAGCAGACCCTGTTTTGCGAGTGTCTGGGCTTCATCCGGAGCTAGCTTATAGTCTATATTAATCAGATCGACAATCACTAGCTGGCCCGGAAGGAAGTCCGGGAAATCATAGTGGCGCTGGCGATCACGGCGTGCTCCCGGTGAGACATCAGCCTGCCCACGTTTCCCAGCACGATACCGGGATGCCGGGGGTGTATAATAAGCATCACCTGAACGCGAGCTAGCTGTGCTCTGTTCAGAGCGTGAGGCATCGTATTGCCTGCGAGCAGCTGGATCGTTCAGTGTTTGATAAGCCCGAAGGAGGAGGCGCATACGCTCATGCGCATCGGACCCTTTGTACACATCGGGGTGGTATTGCAGTGCGAGCTTTTTGAAAGCTGCTTTAATTGCACCGGGCGGTGCATCAGCAGCAACACCCAATAGCGTATAGTAATCAGAGAAATCGTTCATTGGATAATTATAGTTTGCATGCCAGGCTAGTTATTTTTACAACTAGTATTTTTCTAAAAAAACATGTATATCTTCTAGTACATAGACGAATAACGTAACAAAAGGTTGTAAAGATGGCGAAAACACGAGAATTCCAGGCCTTACTATACGCATGCTCACAAGAAGGCTGCATTATTTGCCGCCTAGTACAGGAGAGCACTCATCGCTACCTGGATCACTGGAAGTATGAGGTCTTCACCGACGTTGAAGTCCGCATGAAATTGCGACGTACGCAGGGATTCTGCCACACACACACATGGCAACTAGCAAACATGGGTGCGACATTGCAACTGGCACAGGCATACCGTGAGATCGTCTCAGACGCAATAGAGCAACTACAGAAAGATACGATGAGCGCCGCACCTGCAGCAGGAGTACTACGACGTTTTTTTGACAACCGGAATGAGGATAACGGGAGCAAAGATTGTCCCGCATGCACGCGGCAAAAAGAGTCCGAAGAACGATACGTGCAGGGGCTACGCCAGGCTCTACTAGATGAAGAATTTTATCGCAACTTCACAACCTCACACGGGCTATGCCTGGACCACTTTCGCCTGACGAGTGAACTAAAGACAGCCGACGCTACAACCAGCAAATGGCTACCACTATTGCGCAAAGCACAACTGGCCTGTTTACAACGCCTGGACGAACAATTGGGAGAGTTGATTCGCAAGCATGACTATCGCTTCAAAGACGAGGAGCGCGGCGAAGAAATGCTCTCCTGGAAGAGAGCTGCAGGGCTTATAGCGGGCGAGGAGCACCGCTTATAGACAAGAGGTGTAGAGGAAGGGCTCCCCATAAAGCAATGCGGAGCATCATTGCTCCGCATTGCTTTATGGGTAAAAGAGAGGACGAAGCAGCGCTAGTGAGAAGCGCTGAGCATCGTGTCATCATAGAAATCAGTATGGACAAAATCACTCGCAGAAGTACTGGTACCACGGGGGAGGATACGCCAGAATTTGCCGCTTAGATTGGCCCAGTCATCAAGGATGCTGGCAGAATAAGCACTACGCGTCTTTCTCGCATGCAGTTCCACGATACTGCGCACGGTATCCAATTCTCGGTCATCGTCGATACGCATCGCCTCTACCAGTTCGGTATTGCAGCGACCGGCGAATGTACCAGCAATATCCAGGACATAAGCCACGCCAGCAGACATGCCAGCGCCAAAGTTACGTCCAGTCTCACCCAGCACCACAACCATGCCACCCGTCATATATTCACAGCCATGATCGCCAACCCCCTCGACAACAGCCACTGCACCACTATTACGGACAGCAAAACGTTCGCCAGCACGGCCAGCGGCAAAGAGATAGCCTCCGGTCGCACCATAGAGAGCAGTATTGCCAAGAATAATATTATCTTGTGAGGCAAAGGTCGAAACGGTGGGTGGTGCAATCACGATCTGGCCACCGTTCATACCCTTCCCAACATAATCGTTTGCATCGCCACTCAAGAGCAAGCGGAGACCATTGACATTGAAAGCACCAAAGCTCTGCCCCGCAGAACCGCGTAAATTGCAGGTCATACTCACCCCAGGCAGGCCAGCATTCCCATAGCGGCGCGCAATCTCGCCAGCCAGGCTGACACCAATCGAGCGATCATAGTTATGGATCTCGTGCTGCGTTATCACGCTACTTTCAGCGTTAAGCGCAGGAATTGCATCCTCCAACAACTGCAAGGCAACCGGAGAATCCGGCACCGATGTACGTGTACCATTTGCAGAAGTCACCGGCAACGAGACCAGTAAAGGAGTAACCTCCAGCTCACTCCCCTCTTTAGCGAGCAGCAGATCGCCACGGCCAATCACATCTTCCAGGCGCGATACTCCCAACTGCGCCAACCAGACACGCACCTCTTCAGCCACCAGCGTCAGGAAGTTGATCAAAAACTGTGGGCGACCGGTAAATTTAGCGCGCAGGTCCTCACGCTGTGTCGCAATACCAGTTGGGCAGGTGTTGAGATGACACTGGCGAGCCATGTCGCAGCCAAGCGAGACCAGAGCGGCAGTCCCAAAGGCAAACTCCTCGGCACCCAGCATTGCCCCAACCATCACATCGCGACCAGTCTTGAGACCTCCATCAACACGCAGCTTTACACGTTTGCGCAGACCATTCTTCACCAGGACTTGCTGCGTCTCAGCCAGACCACGCTCCCACGGCATACCTGCATGTTTGATTGACTGAATCGGCGATGCACCAGTCCCGCCGTCATGGCCACTGATCAAGACATAATTCGCATGGCCCTTGGCAACACCGGCAGCGATAGTACCAACACCGGCAGCAGAGACCAGCTTCACGCCAACCTGAGCAGTCGGATTTATCTGGTGCAGATCATAAATCAGCTGAGCAATATCTTCAATGCTATAAATGTCATGATGTGGAGGGGGCGAGATAAGCGAAACACCAGGAGCGGTATGACGCAAGCGCGCAATAAAAGGTGAAACCTTCGTTGGGGGCAATTGACCACCTTCACCAGGCTTCGAGCCCTGCGCCATCTTGATCTCTAGCTCTTGAGCACGAACAAGATACTCAGGTGTTACGCCGAAACGGGCTGAGGCCAGCTGCTTGATCTTACTGCTCACCGGATAGCCTTCGAATGTTTCATGATACCAATCCGGGTCCTCACCACCTTCACCTGTATTATTGCGCCCACCGATACTGTTCATAGCAGCCGCAATCGTTTTATGGGTTTCGGGGCTGAGAGCACCGACAGACATCGCAGAAACCACAAAGCGCGCACGAATCGACTCCATCGACTCTACCTGATCCACAGGAATAGGAGTAGTGGGCGCAAACGAGAGTAAATCACGCAAAGCCGTCGGGGGGCGGCTATAGACCAGGGAAGTATACTGCTGATAATCCTCCCAGGCGCCGCTCTGAGCCGCTTTCTGCAAAGCACGTATAATCAGCGGGTTATATGCGTGATATTCAGCATCGCGGCGGAAACGATAGCGGCCCAGATCAGCCAGCTTACGCCGACGATTAGAAGGCTGCGGAGCCTCCTGCTCTTGCTGAAGAGACTGCTGCAAAGACGTACACGCAGCAATAATTTGCCCCGCTATAGTAGAGAAGGACACATTCCCAACGATAAAAGTCGAACCAGCAAAGCAACGCTGGACAAATTCTGACGATAGGCCAAGCACCTCAAACTGGCCCGCACCAATGATATTGCGCAGCGTCGAGATACCCATACGCGCCATCACTTTGCACAAGCCATCCTCCACCACATGGATATAGCGCTCAACCGCCATCTCCTTTGTCAGATGCTCCAGGCGACGCTCGCCAGCCAATGCACGCACACTCGCAAACGCCAGGACCGGCACAATAGCCTCAGCACCATAGCCAAGCACAAGCGCAATCTGATGAATATCGCATACCGTCCCAGTTTCACAGATAAGCGAGGCATGCGTACGCAAACCATGTTTAATAAGCGAGCGATGCACAGCCCCAACAGCAATAACAGCAGGAATAGGGGCTTTATAGAGTGAAGCGTCACGATCACTCAAAATGAGCAAAGTAGCGCCAGCATGGATAGCGGCAATAGCCTCTTGCTCAAGACGCGATAAAGCCGCCTCCAAAGCAGTAGGGCCAGCAGCAACCTCAAAAGTTGTATCCAGCACATGCGAGCAAAAACGCTCATCCTCTAACTGTTGTAGGGACTCCAGTTGAGCCTCGGTCAAGAGAGGGGTCTTCGAATGGAGCAGATGGGCATGTTCAGGTGTCTCGGTCAGCAAACTATCGCGGCGTCCCATATAGGTATCCAGAGACATCACGATCCGCTCACGAAGAGGGTCGATTGGAGGATTAGTCACCTGTGCAAAACGCTGGCGGAAGTAATCACCAAACGAGCGCGTCCCATGAGAAAGGACGGCTAATGGCGCATCATCGCCCATACTCCATGTCGGCTCTTTGTTATCGGTAAGCATGGGGCGCAGAACCATCTCGACATCCTCATGTGTATACCCAAAGAGTTGTTGACGAGAGAACAAGTCACTAGCCTCAACAGATAACGCAGGTGTTACAGATGAAACAGATGCAAGGGATGATAAATGAGTCAAATGAGTGTCGAGCCACTGCTGGTAAGGTTGACGTAGGGCCAGAGCCTCTTTAATCTCACGATCACGCATAAACAGACCATGCTCAAGATCGACCGCAATCATCTCGCCGGGCCCAAGTCTCCCCTTCTCAACCACATCATGTGGGTCAATAGAGACAACCCCGACCTCAGAAGCGAGGATAAGCACCCCCTGCACAGTCAACACATAACGGGCCGGGCGCAAGCCATTGCGATCAAGAGCGGCCCCAACCATACGGCCATCGCTAAAGACAAGCGCAGCCGGACCATCCCATGGCTCAATCAGCCCGGCATGGTACTCACACCAGGCGCGCTCAGCATCATTCAATTCGGGGTCATGCTCCCAGGCCGGGGGGACCAACATTTGCATACAATGGAGCACATCGCGACCGGAAGCAGCCAAGAACTCAAGAACATTATCGAGCTGCCCGGAATCGCTACCTGCAGCCTGAATAACCGGGAGTAAATCCTGTATCTGGTTATTCCATAGTGGAGAAGCCAGAGCAGCCTCACGCGCCTGCATCCAATTCGCATTCCCGCGAATCGTATTAATTTCGCCATTATGGGCAAGCAAACGCATAGGTTGAGCAAGGGACCAGGCAGGAAACGTATTTGTACTGTAGCGTTGATGAAAAACAGCCAGAGCACTCACATAGCGAGGATCTGCTAGATCGAGATAGAAGTTCGCAAGGTCATGCGGAGCTAGCAGCCCCTTATGCACCAGGATAGTATTAGAAAGAGAAGAGATGTAGCAGTCGGTAATCTGCGCCTCGGTAAACCTGTGCTCAATCAGGCGGCGCGCATAGTATAACGTCTTCGTATAGTGCTCGGAAGAAAGCTGCGTGGGGCATGAAAGAAGGACTTGCACAATTTCCGGTGCTTTGGCCCTGGCATTAGCACCAAGGACACCATAATTAATCGGAGGAGTACGCCAGCCAAGAAACACCAGGCCAACATCGGCCAGTGTCTGCTCAATGATCTCGCGGCAATGTAAAGAGTGCTCACTACCTTGCACGGGTAAAAAGACCATACCAACTGCAAGAGCCGCAGGATTAGCGACAGAAACGTGCTGTTTCTCAAGCTCCTCAAGAAGCAATGCTCTAGGAATCTGTGTCAGAATACCGGCGCCGTCATATGCCTCAGCTTCTACGTCCTGCGCACCACGGTGCGTAAGGCGAGCCAGAGCATCCAGAGCAGTTTCGACAAGCACATGGCTTGCCTCACCGGAGACTTGGGCCAGAAAGCCCGTACCGCAGGCATCGTGTTCCCAGCGGCTATCATAAAGTGGATACATTGTACACGCAGGTGTGGTGGCCTCATGCTTGTGCGTCATGCATTGCTCTCCCAAAAATGACTATCTTGCTGAATGCTAGGAGGCACCGACACTGGAGCCAGAGGGTCCGACGAGCGAACAGTGGCCGCCGAAATCATTTTTAAAGGTTTGGGCTCTCACGAGAGGGACTATTAATAGATAATAAACAAAGGCACAAGGAGCACGCCATGTTGCGGCGATGAAATTACTGAGCGCCATAGCTCAAAGAAAATGGGTCACGTTACAGCTTGTTGTGAGAGTATAGCATACAACTAACTATTCCAACAAGCTTTGTGTATGTAGAAAATGCCTATACTGTTCAATCGGTGGTAGTATATTTTCAACTCCTCTTTCTTTTATCCGTTGAATAGTAAGAGAAGATAGTTATTGATCTGTCACTAAAAAAACTGCTAGTGAAAATCACAACTTTTTGCACCAAAGCTTCTCAGTACGGCTATCTTTTCTCCCGCCCACAGCCGCAATCAGCACACACCATATATATTATCACAGAAGATACAGAGATGCATGCTCTACAGTTATAGTACACCTTGCGCCCCGGACAAACGCACAGATAGCATAGAAGGAGAATGTATCCGGCACATTCAACGATAGCAAAGAGAAGTGCACTTTGCACAAGTACTCCGTAGGATAGATGGGAAGAATGCTCCTTACAATGAGCAGATAGGACAGGGAAGTGCACTTTACACAAGTGCCAGAACATCATACTGAGGTGTATTTCTCGATAACTTGCGTAGATACGCTATTAAGGCACCTTGCACAACCGCCTGAATAGCACGTCACAGATGAGATCAACGCACGGTATGATGAATAAGTTGAGCGGCAACGCCAATTGCAATCACCACAAGCGCAAGCGCAATCACAATAAGAGTTGCGGTTACAAGTTGCTGACGCCAGGTACTCGGCTGCGGCTTCTCAGGGACATATGGAACGGGAATCACCTCATCCAGGTTACGCAGGACATCCCACATCTCCCGCATCAACTTATAGCGCTTCTCCGGATCGCGGCGAATTGCCTTCATAATCACCGTCGCCAATTCGGGAGACAGATCAGGGCGAAATTTCAAGATAGAGGGTGGGTCCTGAGTAGCATGTTGATTCATCACCGCAAAGACATTTTCGCCCTCGAAAGGAGGATGGCCACTCAGCATCTCATAGAGAATCACGCCTACAGCATAAATATCGGCGCTAGCTGTCCCACGCTCACCTTTAATCTGCTCAGGGGACATATAATCGGGGGTCCCCACTGTGCCAGTCAAGCCACGCCAGGTCACACGACGTGCACCTTCAAGCAGAGCTACACCAAAATCTATCAGTTTTATAGAATCATCTTCCTCAACCATCACATTTTCCGGCTTAATATCGCGATGAAAGATCCCATGCTCGTGGCAATACGTCAAAGCATCACAGATCTGTAGAGCATAGTTTAGAGCCTTCGAGGTCGGAAGAGGCTTCCCATCAAAATCCTCTATTACCTCACGCAAAGTGCGACCCTCGATGTACTCCATCACCAGATACTCGTCGCTGCGCTTCTCGCCAGTATTAAGCATATGTTGAATATGGGGATGATTAACGCGATTGCCAATTTCAGCTTCGCGCTTGTAGCGCTCGTAAACTCCGATATTGCCAATCAAATCGTCGTTGGGGAATTTCAAGACAACCGTTTGCATGCTGTGCAGATCCCGGGCAAGGTAAACGCGGCTCATGCCGCCGTGCCCAAGCATGCGGATAATCTCGTAATGATCTATCTGAGCACCTGGCGTATATGCTAGCGTCATAAACTCTACACATTCTTCTCAATGGAAACAGGTAGTAGTAGCGTAACGCCCAAAGTATAGCATACGGGGAAACAAAGACCAAGGGCAAAACTGCCCAAATTCTCCCATGAAAAGTGGTGGATTTACGCAGCAGGTACCTGCTGTCGTCTAGCAGGTACCTGATAAAGAACCCAGAGTAGCGTATTAAGAACTTAGTCTCCGCTACCTGTACTCAAAGTGATCTCATTTTTCTCTTTATAATCCTCCGGGTGTAAGATGGGAGTACCAGTGATCAGTTTACGTCCATAGAGGAAGCCGAAACCAACGACCAGCCAGAACAAAGAGAAAGCGATAGCAGTGATCACGTTTGTTTGTGCGGCACCACCCTGGGTAATGGCAAAGTAGACCACACCGACCAACATACCGATATTGAGAATCGCACCCAGGATAGGCGCAATCAGAGTGCCGAACAGGCCACGATTCGCAACGCCTGCGAAGGCAACGACACAGACGATACACGTCAGACCATAGAGGATGAATGTACCAATGTTCGAAACAAGAGCAACCTGGACCAGATTATTCGCATTAAGCACGCCATAAGAGCCAATCACGGCAGAGATCGCAGTAAGCACGATAACACCAACGTGAGGAGTACGATACTTCCCATGCAAGAAACCAAAGACCGCAGGCAACTCAGTATCTTTACCCATTGCGTATGTCACACGCACACCAGTATTCAGACAGGAAAGTGCGGTACCAACCAGAGCAATAACCACACTCAGAGCCAGGATAACAGCAAAGGCAGTACCAAAGCCACCTCCAAAGATCTGAGCCAGGTCGCCGATAGGGGCGATAGAAGCAAAAGCTGCATCAAAGCCTTTAATAGCATGGCCTGTGGCATCTTTTGCCGCATAGAAGTCACCCATTGAGAAGTTCGCTGCAAAGTATTCGAAGAAGTAGAAGATAACGGCCTGAATAACCAGAGACAGAATCACGCCACGTGGAATATCGCGTTGCGGATTTTTCGTCTCAGCGGCAAGGGCGGTAGCAGACTCAAAACCAACGACGAGCAAGATAGCAATTGTCGACTGGTAAAGTAAGCCATTGAAATCGTGGGGGACCAACACACTCAAAGCGTTGGGATGAACATAATTAAGTGCAGGATGCTGGAGGCGGTAAACAATAGCAACAATACCGAAAGAAAGCAGAGCAATGATCTGGATTACATTGATGACAATATTCGCTACCGTAGAGCCAGTCACGCCCACATAAGCAATCGCACCAACAACGATGGAAAAGAGCACACAGATCACAATTAGCTGGAATGGATTACCAAAGCCGGGGATGAAAAAGCTGATTAGATATGCCAGCACGCTACCCATGAAAGCGACCATCACACCAGGATAGACCCAATAATAGAGGTGAGATGCCCAACCAACGATAAACTTGGCTAAACGAGCGAACTTAAAAGCACTATGCTCTTCTTTATGCAGAACAGAGACTTCTGCATAATAGTACGAGCTACCAGTGCCCGCCTCAGGGTAGCGTCTGGCCAGTGACGCATAAGCTATGGCGGTCAAGAGGGCGATAACAGTTGCGATAAACACGGACGCCCACATACTTGTCGCTCCAGTACCAGATTGGGATTCAAAAGTGGTCCAGAGGAAAGCTCCAGGTGCGATCAGTGCCATAGCATTGATCGTTACACCAGTAAGGGAAAGGGTAGGCTTCATTCCGGTATCGCTTGCCTGAGCTGCCATGTAGTTCTCCTTCTTGTCTATGTCTCTTACGCTTGATATTTATAGCAACATTACTACACGACATAGCGGCGAAGCTGGGGCGAGAGAGAGCAATGCAGCCATTACACAACTCACGACTTCTCTAGTAACGATGAGAGAGAGGTTACGCTAGTGCACACACGCGACTACAAGTGTTTTTACAGATTCACACATTCTAAAGATATAGTTAAAAACACCTATGTGGAAAGTATACAAATCGCTCGCCTAAAAAAGAACATGCAAAGTAGCAGAACCATACGCATCTCTTTTTGTGCAATATGCACAGCCACAAAAAGGGCAGGCTCAATATTCCCTCAAAAACATGCAGAGAATGCTAAAACGGGCAAAGTGGCCTGTCGCAAATAGAGGGTTTTTATCACTAGATCATTGTGCACATTGTATACAAGCACGTGTAAAACAAGAATGTGCTAAAATATTGTGGATAGTACATACAGTTCAGCCACAATGAACGTGGCAGCCATAAAAAAGATATATTTTTCATACAAGTAGAGCTATATAGCGAAGAAGCACGAATGTATAGCTCTATTATAGAGAGGCACGTTTCTAATACTGTAAGGACAAAACATGTCGGAATTAGATTACCGCCGCGAGAAAGATGCCCCACTCCGTCAAGATATACGCACGCTAGGGAATGCCCTGGGGCGGGCAATTCAGCAATATGGCGGAGAGACGGTCTTCAAAACCGTAGAACAATTGCGCAGCAACTGTAAACGTCTGCGCGATTATACAGAACGCTTAGAACAAGCATCTCCTCTCGAAAAGCTTCAATTCCAGGGAGAGATTGATACTCTTACACAGGAGATTGCCCATATCGTCAACAATTGCGATCTGGACACTGCAATCGATGTAATCAGGGCTTTTACCGTTTATTTCCATTTAGTCAATACAGCTGAGCAATATCATCGTACACGTCGCCGACGCATTCACGAAATCGATCCGAACAACAGGCCACAGCGCGGCTCCATTGAGGCTCTTATCAGCTTTCTTAAGCAGCACAAGCTTGATGCTGCCACGCTACAAATATTACTCGACCACCTGGCAATCGATCTGGTTTTTACGGCCCACCCGACTGAAGCCACGAGACGCAGCTTAATCACCAAAGCACAACGTGTCACCAGACTGCTTGCTGACTATGATCATAAAGAGCTTATGACACCACACGAGCTGGCCCAATGGCAACGGGACCTGGACACGGTCATCGATCTATTATGGCGAACGGACGCAGTACGGCAAGTGAGACTCCAGCCAATTGATGAGATCAAGATGGGTATCTCCTATCTTGACGAAATTCTCTACGACGCGTTGGCAGATCTCTACAACAGATTTGAAGAGCTTCTCCATAAAACGTATCCGCAACTGAGCATTCCGCCTTTCTTGAGAATAGGCTCATGGATTGGCGGTGACCAGGATGGCAATCCATTTGTGGGGCCACAAACCATGCTCACTGCACTTAATCTCCAGCGCGGTTATGTAATTGATCATTATCGCGCAGCACTCTTCAATCTGGCGCGCGAATGTTCACAATCTGTAAATCATGCACGCATCTCACCCGAACTCCAACAATCACTGCAATATGATAGAGAATGCCTGCCAGACTATGAGCAAGAACTGGGAGAGCTGGCCAGACTAGAGCCCTATCGGGCAAAGTTCTCGTTCATGTGGAAACGCCTGGAGACAATACGTGCAAAGCCTCCAGAGACGCTTGCACAGATAGTTACCATAGTAGATGGCGGTAAGCAAAAGCCACAAAGACCCGACGATTATAAAGACGCGACAGAGATGCTCACTGATCTGCATCTGGTGCGCGACAGCCTGCTGGCAGACGGAGAACGAGCACTCGCCCACGGCCCACTATTGAAACTCATACGGCAGGTAGAGATCTTTGGCTTCTACTTCGCTGCACTCGACACACGGCAACACAGTGAGCGGCACGCCACGGCATTGGCTGAGCTTCTACGCATCACAGGGCTATACAATGATGACTATACGAAGATGGATGAAGAGAAACGTATCAGCGTTCTCGAACATCTCTTACAAGATCCACGTATTCTCAGCAGGCCAGGTCTGCAGCTCAGTCAAGAGACCAGTCATATCCTCAATACGTTCCATGCTATTCGGCAGGCGCGTGAAACTTTTGGCGTGCAGGCCATCACTTGCTACATCATCAGCATGACACATACGGTAAGCGATATACTAGAAGTACAGTTCTTCTGCAAAGAGGTCGGTATCTTCGATCTGCCTATCGTCCCGTTGTTCGAGACTATCGATGACTTACGCGGCTGTACTGATATTCTGGAACAGTCATTTAGCAAGCCTGTATATCGCCGCTACGTTGAAAACTGCCGTGAAATACAGCAGGTGATGCTTGGTTACTCTGATAGCAGTAAAGATGGAGGCATCCTGACCTCAAGTTGGGAGCTCTACCAGGCACAAAGCCGGCTGGCAGATGTAAGCCAACGGTACGGGATCGGTATTACCATCTTTCATGGTCGTGGAGGCGCAATTGGTCGTGGAGGAGGTCCAATCTACGAAGCGATACTTGGACAACCACCACGTTCTGTTAACGGGCGTATGCGCATCACCGAACAAGGCGAAATGCTCGCCTTTAAATACGGGCAGTACGATATCGCGTTGCGCAACATGGAACTCGTCGTGGCTGGCGTCGTACAAGCAAGTATACCGGACGAGAATATCATTGAGGAACAGATCCATCCACAGGCCACAGAGGCATGGATCGATTGCATGGATCGGCTCTCGGCAAGTGCTCATGGCCGTTATCGCAAGCTGATCTATGAAGACCCATCTTTCTTAAATTTCTTTGAACAGGCAACACCTATCCAGGAATTAGGCTGGCTCAACATAGGTTCACGGCCCGGCCGACGGACGACGAGCCGGGCCATTGAAGAGCTACGGGCAATTCCCTGGGTCTTCTCGTGGATGCAAAGCCGTTATGTATTGCCCAGTTGGTACGGTGTTGGAGGCGCATTAGAAGAATATATCGAAGAGCAGCCTGAGCGCCTGCTACAGCTACAACATATGTATCGGCAATGGCCGTTCTTGCGCGCTTTTATAGATAATCTGCAGATGACGCTCTCAAAGGCAGATATGCCAATTGCGCAGTACTATGCCATGCTCGTGGATGATGTAGAGCTCCGTGAGCGTATCTCACATGAGATCCAGCAAGAGTTTGAGCGCACGCGGCAGATGGTGGTCAGCATCGTAGGCGGCAAACATCTGCTAGATAACGCGCCAGTGCTGCAGGAGTCGATCAGACAACGCAATCCCTATGTAGATCCGTTGAGCTACTTCCAGGTTACCTTGCTCAAACGGCTACGAGCACTGGGAGGGCCGCTCACACTCAGTAAAGATGAGCAACAAAAGGCCTCAGCAGAAGATCAGGAACGTGCACGCCTTACCTATGCTGTACTGCTAACGATTAACGGCATTGCAGCAGGGGTGCGCAATACTGGCTAGCATATGCATTAACAGTACCAACTATTGCTAAATGAGTATGTTTGTCTTGCGATGTTTTATCCCAGGATAAACATACTCAGCAATTATGCGAATAGTAGAGAATAACTTGTTTTGCGAATATCAGTCCGAATAGCAGAAGGTGTATAGCATTTATAGATACCTTCTTTCATAAAATGAGCGCGAACCTCTATTTCTTCAGATCACGTAGAAGCTTTGGCAACAAAAATGCATGAGAACAAAGCACAGTAATCCATAATATGATAGTAATGAGATTACCGTATTGCTTTGTAAAATGAACACTTTTTATATAAGGATTAATTTCCATCATAAATTCTCTTTCTGTAGTTAACTATCAGTATATTTACACATTATTAGTATAATATGTAATGAACTACGAAATCAAGACGAGATCACGACCCGATCCATGAGTCACAGCTACGCATCAACACGTGGCGGTAATTCGAAGCAGGGATTTTCACCCTATACACAGTGAAAATCCCTGCTTCTTTTTGTCCTGGTACGCGGCTACTTTTTGGGCGTTGCCGTAGCTTGAGGTTTGGGCGTTGCCGTAGCCTGAGATGTGCCGCGCGGGGTCACAATGGGGGTCGCGACACCACCAAGATTAATAGTCGTATCATCAAAAGTTTTGAGATTGATGACGTTGCCAGGGCCACTATTATACGTCACAGTTACGGTATCATTAGGTTGAACCAGTGGCAGTTTCGGCGAGAGCGACAGATTAGCAGTGAAGATCATGGGTTGACCAGCTATCTGTAGATAGTACACCGTATTAGTACCCTGTAGTACTGAGGATATACGCTGTACCTTACCAGTCACTGACAGAGGTACATTACTGGTCGTACCACTGGTATTGCCACCTGCACCTTGCTGAGTCAGCCATTGCTGATAATCACGCAGCGCAGATGGGAGGTCAGGGTCAAACTGTACGTTATTGCCGTTCAGCTCTCTGGCATCCACCATGCCAACGGCCTGGAAGATGTCACCGCTGGCAGTTTGTTGAGAGTAAATGGCAACCCAGGTAGGCGTATTATAGATCTGATAAAGCTGTGCAGTCGCCACCGTATAATTACGGATATTGGCGCGTGTTGATTGGAATGTCTTCGTCACATTATCTCCAATGCCCAGGCCTGCGGCTTTCGGATAGAAATGCGCCTCATTCTTATGCGTATCAAAGAGGAACACCCCAGTGCTGGAATTATCATTTGACGAAGAAGAGGTCATCGGGGTAAGCCAGACAGGTTGGTCCACATTATTATAGAGCAACTCTGGAGCACTGGCAGGAGATTGTTGACCAAGGCCAGAAGGATTAAACCAGGGAGCCGCATGATAGAGCCCCCACCATTGCAGGTATTGTGTCACTGTCTCTGCAGGGAAAACGCGATCAACCCAGACAGGCACACTTTGTGGTTTATAGGACTTGATCACACCCGTATGCGCATCTACAATAAGCACTTCAGTCAACGCATCGCCGATATACCCGCGTGTAGGCTGCATCAAAGAAATTGTCCAGTAGGGATGGAGGCTATCGTCCAATTCCAGCGTCGGGTCTACGAGGCGGCCATATGTATAACCACTTAGGTAAACATAGCGCAGAAGATCCTGGTTGAGTATAGCGCCGGGCAGGATCTTGATGGTGGATTGTGACTCAGTATGCAATTGTGGAGGCTGCTGAGGATCTTCGGCATCGACCATCACAAAACCGGGCGTGACAGAATTCGAAAGATTGACGAACAAGTTGTTATAGCTAAGTTGTGCTACATAATAGAGATGATGATTAATCGACTGTAGCACATAGCTGTCAGCATCCAGATTATAAGCCGAGCCAAGATTCTGGCCATTCGAGCCCAATATTTGCTGGCCCTTATACGACGCGATACTCTGGCTGACAAGCACGATATGACCTGCATCCGTTGGAGGCAGATTGGGGGAAGATTCCACGATAACATGAGGAATGGCCGCCAAAACTTTTGCATTGCCATCGAACCACGTCGTAAAAATTGAAATCAGTAGCGAGGCCGCAATACCCAGGACAGCCACCACAACCAGACCGAAGATGCCTGCAGCAATAGAGCGACGTGAAGCATTCGCAGGGATGCTACGCCCCGTTGAAGCCCCACGTATATTGCCGGCCAGACTGGCCTCCATCACGCTAAAGGCCTGGCCCGAGAACGCGAACAGATTTGCAATGCTGCTAATGAACAACGGCCATAAGATCCATTGCCAGCCCCAAAAAGGACCTGTAAGAGCAGGCATTGAAAAGTACAGAGCTAACAGACAGAACAGGTAATTGAATAGAAAGAAGCCGATAAACCAGCGTGCAAACTTTCGTGAATTAAAAGCTTCGCGGCGTCCAAACCCCAAACGCCCCAGTGTCAGGACCCCCATAATAAGGAGAGATCCAATCAGAGCCAGCAGGAAGACCACCATAAAGTCACCCCTCGAAATGCAATAAAAGGTAACAATAATTTCGCCATAGGACATAACATTTTGCTATTATTTTTTATAACATACTGCTATTTCTCTTGTCAAGCCAGTTTTTGCGTCTAAACCTATTCAAGCATCGTTTTCGGGAAAATAGCCATTATGATTGCGGAGCGTGTGTGTAGTTACCACAATAGGCTGAATATACTGTGCACGACTCACATTTCTTTAAAGGCGAGCGGCGTTGACTTTTTATATGGTGGATGGTAGTCTAAATAGAAGACAAAAAAGATAGAGTCCGCGTTGAGCGAAAAAAGTACGAGGACGGCAGCCGACAGCGATCCGGAAGAGAGTGAGAGTTCGGAACGGTGATGAGTACTCAGAACGCATTCGTGAGCGGCTGACCGAAGAAAGTCATCGTAAGCGCAAAGCAGTGAGAAGCTCCGCGTAAGCGTTGCAAGCACGAACTGAAGAGCAGCACGAGACAAGTAGGACAGGTGGGTGGTTCCCACGCACAACACAACCAGAGAAAAAGTGGTCACTGTCATTTCTAATACAATGTTGTAAAAATGATGCTTGAGAGCGGATAGTGACAATCAGGGTGGCACCACGGGTATAGCATGAATGGGGTCGCAGACTCCACACCAACTATTCTCGTCCCTTCATAGCAAATGGGAGGGACGAGATTTTTTTGCCTCGTCTCTTCCATAATATTCCAACTTTCTCTTTGTTTCCGCTCTTTTATGGCTTGTCAAACGAGACAGTCTGGGGGCAGAAGACAAAATAGTCAGGAAGAAGAGGGGCAGCATCATGCAAGCAATACAAGTAATATCCAATCCTCAGTATAGCGCAAAACGTGCCGGCTATGGCACTCTCACGTTAGCAGATGGAACCAGTCTTGAAGGAAAATCCTTTGGCTATGAAGATGGGAGGGCAGGAGAAGTCGTTTTCAGTACAGGTATGGTCGGCTATCCAGAGGCCATCACCGACGCTTCGTTCAGCGGGCAACTGCTGGTACTTACATATCCGCTGGTCGGGAATTATGGTGTACCAGAAAAAAAATACTGGGAAGACGAACGTATACGCATTTCAGGCTTAATTGTCTCGAACTATATCGACACACCTTCCCATGCACAAAGCCAAATGACGCTTAGCACATGGTTGAAGCAAGAAAAGATCCCGGCCCTGGAGATCAAAGACACCCGTCTGCTCACACAACATATCCGCGATAATGGCGCGATGCTCGGGAAAATCACATTTGATACTGATATCCCATTTTATGATCCAGACCAGGAAAATCTGATCCAGCAGGTATCGACAAAGCAGGTCAGCAAGCAAGGGCATGGAAAGAAAACGATCGCATTGATTGATTGTGGTGCCAAGCGCAATATCGTGCGCTGCCTGCTCAAGCGAGACGTTGAGATAGTAACGGTGCCCTGGGATTGGGACCTGTTCGCGGCACAGAACGCTTTTCACTTTGACGGCATCATCATATCGAACGGGCCCGGCAACCCGAAGCTCGCCACAGCCACCATCCAGACAATTCGCACAGCCCTGGAAAACAAGATTCCGATGCTTGGCATCTGCATGGGCAATCAGCTGCTCACCCTGGCGGCCGGTGGCGATACCTATAAAATGAAATTCGGGCATCGCAGCCAGAATCAGCCATGCATCATGCAAAACACTGAGCGCTGCTATATCACGACCCAGAACCATGGCTTCGCCGTTAGCGAGATCCCAGCCGGTTTTCAGCCCTGGTTCACCAACGCCAACGACAAGAGCAATGAAGGCATCAAGCACAGCTCTTTACCATTCATGTCAGTCCAATTTCACCCTGAAGCGGCTCCCGGTCCCGTGGATACCGAATGGGTCTTTGACTACTTCCTGGAGAAGATTTAATGGAGCGAAAAGTACTTATCCTGGGGTCCGGGGCACTCAAGATCGGGCAGGCAGGCGAATTCGATTATTCAGGCTCGCAGGCGCTCAAAGCACTTAAAGAAGAGGGCGTGCAGACAGTCCTGATCAACCCAAATATCGCCACGATCCAGACCTCGAAGCTGCTGGCTGATCGGGTCTACTTTCTACCCGTCACAACCTACTTCGTCGAAAAGATCATTGAGCGCGAAAAGCCTCAGGGCATCCTGCTTGCCTTTGGAGGTCAGACTGCGCTCAACTGCGGCATTGAACTCTACGAGCAAGGCATTCTCGCGAAACACAATGTTGCTATTCTGGGCACGCCAATCTCGGCTATTATTCTCACCGAGGACCGACAGAAATTCGCCGAACACTTGCATAGCATAGATATCCCCACACCACGTAGCCATAGCGCGACAACGCTCACAGACGCGCTGGCAATAGGTGAGCAGATTGGTTTTCCAGTCATGGTACGTGCAGGCTTCGCACTTGGAGGACAGGGATCAGGCATCGCACACAGCCGCGAGGAACTGGAACATATCGTCAGTCATGCCTTCTCGTTTGCACCTCAGGTACTTGTCGAACAATATCTGCATCACTATAAAGAAGTTGAATACGAAGTAGTACGCGATCGACACGACAATTGCATCACCGTCTGTAACATGGAGAACATGGACCCGCTGGGCATTCACACAGGTGAATCTATCGTCATTGCCCCCAGCCAGACCCTGACCAATGACGAATACCACAAGCTGCGAGCTGCATCAATTGCCATCGTACGCAGCCTGGGCATCGTTGGTGAATGTAACGTACAATACGCGCTCGACCCGGTTAGCGCAGAATACTACGTAATCGAAGTCAACGCACGGCTATCACGCAGCTCCGCCCTCGCCAGTAAAGTCACCGGCTATCCGCTGGCTTATGTAGCAACCAAATTAGCACTGGGATATGGGCTAACTCAGCTTCCCAATAAAGTCACCGGAGTCACCCAGGCCTGCTTCGAGCCAAGCCTGGACTACCTTGTTGTCAAGATACCACGCTGGGACATAGAAAAGTTCAAAGGCGCAGACGAGGTCATTGGTACTGGCATGAAATCCGTAGGCGAGGTGATGGGGATTGGGCGCACATTTGAAGAGGCCTACCAAAAAGCTTTACGCATGCTTGAAAAGAGTGTCGAGGGCGCGCTACCACCTGACGGCTACTTTTCCTCTGAAGATGATGTTAAAAAATATCTCAGTACGCCAACGCCCAAAAGAGCGTTTGCCATTGCAAAGGCTTTGCAAGCGGGTTACGAGATAGATGCTATATACGCTATCACAGGCATTGATCCCTGGTTTTTACAGCGCATTAAAAATATAGTAGAGACAGAGCGGAGCATTGCGTCGGAGAGTGTGCTAAGCACAGATCAACTATGGACGCTAAAACAAAACGGCGTGTCGGATAAACGTATCGCCGCACTCACAGGTCAGGGAGAGCTGGAGATACGCACACAACGCAAGCAGGCTGGGGTCTTACCAGCAATCCTACAGATCGACACGCTTAGCGCAGAGTTTCCATCCGAGACGAACTACCTCTACCTGACCTATAACGCAATCCACAATGACATCAAGCCAAGCATGGATGATGGTGTCATTGTCTTAGGCTCGGGGCCATATCACATTGGCTCTTCTGTCGAATTTGACTGGACCAGCGTCAGTACCGTCGAAGCACTTAAAAAACATGGCAAACGCTCAATCATCATTAACAGCAACCCGGAAACAGTCTCCACGGACTACGACGTATCGGATCGGCTCTACTTTGAAGAGCTGAGCTTTGAGCGCATCGCCGACATCTACGACTTCGAAATGCCCTATGGTCTGATCGTCTCAGTAGGTGGGCAGACACCAAATAACCGCGCACAAGTATTGCGCAAGTATGGCTGTCGTCTGCTGGGGACCAGAGCCTCAAATATCGACCGTGCAGAGAACCGCGATACCTTCTCACAGTTGTTGGATACGCTTGGCATCAAGCAACCAACATGGAACAGCTTCGTAACCCTTGAGGAACTGGCGGCTTTTGCTGACGATGTCAGCTATCCGGTGCTGGTGCGGCCATCATATGTGCTATCGGGTAGTGCAATGAAGATATGCGACACACCAGAAGAGCTAACATACTATGCCCAGCAAGCCGCAGTCCTCTCGCCAGAGCATCCAGTCACGGTCTCAAAATTCTTCGAATATGCACGAGAGGTCGAATTCGACGCAGTCGCCCAGGATGGGGATGTCAAAGCCTTCGTCATCTCCGAGCATATTGAGAATGCGGGCGTACATTCTGGCGACGCCACCATTGTCCTGCCGCCACAGACCATTAGCAGCACCATTCAGCAAAAAATCACCGAGATCGGACGAAAAATCGTACAGGCGCTCGAAATCACCGGTCCAGTCAACATTCAATTCCTGGTCAAAGACGGACAGGTCTACGTGATTGAAACCAATTTGCGCGCCTCACGGACCTTTCCTTTTATATCCAAAGTTACTGGCATTGATTTTATTGACCTGTTTATTCGAACGCTCTTTGAGACGAACGTTCCCAGCGAAAAGGCGGCTGAGCTAAACTTTGTAGCCATCAAAGCACCGCAGTTCTCATTCTCGCGCCTCAGCAACGCCGATCCGGTTCTGGGAGTAGAGATGTCATCGACGGGTGAAGTGGCCTGCTTTGGCGAAGATATTGAGGAAGCCTATCTCAAGGCGATTCTTGCAACCGGTGGCAGAGTGCCACATAAAGGCATATTCGTAAGCATGAGCGGGGAAGAGAAGCATGCAGCATTAGAACCCAGTGTGCCACAACTAAAAGCGTTGGGAGTGCCACTCTATGCCACAAAGGACACCTGGCAATTTCTCCGTGAGCGCGGCCTGGACGTTACACTACTGCACGGAGTAGAGGAGCAAGCAGAGCCGAATATCAAGAGTGCTTTCCGTAAGCAAGAGATCGATCTGGCCATCATCGTCGTCGCTGGCCGCTTGCAAAAAGACTTCGACGAAAACTATATCATGCGGCGGCTAGCGATAGACAGCAATATCCAACTCTTTACGAAAATCAAGCAGGTGCGCCTCTTTATCGATGCGCTGGTCAAAAAAGACCTGGCCACCATTCCCATTAAAGCATGGGATGAGTACCAGGTAGGGACACAGCAAAGCGCAATGCAAGCGATAATGCCACTTGCCAGTACATCAAAGTAGCCGAGAGGGAGATCTGCTGATCGAGAAAATTTGTGTCAGTCGACTTCCAACTAGATAGAAAAGCGTTGGAGCGAATAGTATCAAATACACGATACTATTCGCAATTGTAAATGCATCAGGGTTCGCATATGCCCCCCAGGGCCAGACATATGCATGAACGAGCTCGACACATATTGCCATAGACGCCAGCATTCCCCCCACAAAAAATGCTCTTCGGCCCGGCAAAAGCAACACAAAGATGATAGGCCAGATAATATACCAGACCTGAATATACGTCACCCCGAAGGCGAGTAAACCCAACAAGGTTAGAAAGGAAGCTTTTAGCAGACCGGAAAGAGTTCTACCTTCCTTCCATAATCCCAATAATCCTAATAATCCGCCGATAAAACAGCATCCAAAGAGAGCCATGCCAATCCACCTCGCCTCAGCAAATGAGATCACAGTTACACAAAGGTCAGAGAGAAACATAGGGAAAGAATAAAGACGGTCCTGAGTCTGGTTGAACACACGTAAAAATGTTTGTGGACCCGCCCAGAACGGCAGAAAACATACAATACAGAAGAACACACTGGCAATAGGGCCCCATATAACGTACGAGAGGCGTTTCTCTTTCGACACTAGGTGCATAATGCTGTAGATAAAGAAAAGTGGAATAAGCGGCAACGATGCAAATTTTATTAAGGCAGAAGCGACAATACAGAGGAGCGCCAACAGATGATCATCTTTTCCTAAGAAGTAGACAGCAAGCACCATCAAAAATATCATCATAATATCATTATGGCCATTGGCCGCATACTCAAACAGCACGAAAGGATTCCAGGCCAGGGCCAGCATGCCCGCAAGTGCAAACTCAGGAGCCATACGAGCAAGTATTTTGTAGATCAACCATGCCGTAATCAACAACAGCACAGAGAAAAACGACTTCATAAGGATTAACGTCAATAATACATTTCTGCCAGCGATGGCCGTCGGCAACGCCTGGACCGCCATCGCCAGCGGGCCATACGGAGACGGCAACGCCTCAAAGCCCCCCGCTAAATCCATTAACGGGTCCTGACCAGCAAATTGCGCTGGCGCCGTAATCAACGGATTGGCATGATGCTGCACCAGTACCAGGCTGTTTGCGATGTATACAAAAATATCAATGGCGGTCACTGGATACACGAACACGGCCGTAGCAGCGAAAATAAAGCCAAATGCCAAAATAATGAAACGAGTTGCCGCATATCCCGAT
>Ga0302321_100001139_pt1 | contig 22724 bp, 16 predicted proteins | sample Fen_T0_1_FD_202505 | JGI IMG/M metagenome (GOLD analysis project Ga0302321, IMG submission 202505) | Peat permafrost microbial communities from Stordalen Mire near Abisko, Sweden - Fen_T0_1 | ecosystem: Environmental > Terrestrial > Soil > Wetlands > Permafrost | place: Sweden: Abisko...
GACAACGACGAGTGGGCGCTGCGCGATCTGGGATCGGCCAACGGTACGTTCCAGGACGACAAGCTGATCGCGGCGCCGATCGCGGTGCACGATGGCGATCGCCTGCGGTTCGGCCATATCGCGTTCTATTTCGTCGAGGACGTCGCCCGGCTGCCGCCCCCGCGGCTCGGCCGCACGATGACCGCGACGATCCGCCCGCTCGATCGCACGACCACGGCGGTCGCCGCCCGGGCCGCGATCGGCACGCCGACCTTGTTCAACGGCGTGCCGCTCCACGAAGAAGAGCACACCGACATCGGCCTGCCGGTCATGTCGTTCAAGATGCACGAGCCCACGGGCGGCGGCGGCGGCCTGATCGAGGTCGATGGCAAGCAGGTCCAGCTCACCACGACGCAGTTCGAGCTGATGGCGCTCATGATCCGGCGGATGGCGGGAGAGCTCCACCAGCCCGAGCTGGTCCGCGGCTTCGTCCGATCGTCGGAGCTGATCGCCGACCTGTCGTGGGATACCCGCGAGCCGAGCGAGAATCACGTCAAGCAGCTGGTCCGCCGCGTGAGGCGGGCGCTGATCAAATGCGAGATCGGCGACCTGATCGAGTCGCGCCACCGGTTCGGCTACCGGCTGCGCGCGATCCCCCGCGAATAGCCCGGAGGGCCGCGCGACGAAGAACCGCGGTCCCTTGTGCCGCGGCGCATCATCGTCCGTGTGAGAGCGCGACCACGGCAGCGCACGGCAAAGCGCGTGGGGCTTCTACCCAACCACGGGCTCAGCGCTTGTGCTGGCGCGCGCCGTTCGACCGGCTCGCGCCGCGATCCTCGACCGTGGCCGCCAGCTCCTCGAGCAGCGCGCGCAGCGACCGCATCTTCTTCGAGCCGAGCCGGGTCGCCCACTTGGCTTCGGTCGCGGCGGAAACGCGCTTCACCTCGGCCGCCCACACCTTGCCCTTGGGCCCGAGCCGCACCCGCTTGATCACGCCGTGGTCGGGATCGGGGAACCGTTCGACCATGCGCATGTCCTCGAGCTCGTCGAGCAGATCGCCGACCGTTTGCTTGGGAAGCGACACCTCGGACACGAGGTCCGAAAGTCGGACACCCGCATCGGCGCCTGCCACGCCGGAGCCGATCACCGACAGCAGCTGGACGAGCGCGGGCCGCAGCGACGGAAAGCCGAGCCGCTCGAGCCGACTTGCCAGCTGGGCCTGCAGATCGTGTTGCGGCACATGGAGCAGCGCCCGAAGGTCACGGCCCAGGGATGCTGCGGAAGAATTCGAGCGGGTCGTCTTCGGCATGGTCACGAATGCAGGCGTCGTGAGGGATTCGCGTCATACCAAAGCTGGTCGGTGATCGGAACCTGAATTCGGCGCAAAGTCACGACCGCGCCACGCTCCGGAGGAGGCCCGTGCACCGGGCGTCACCGTTGATGTGGCATCGCCTCTGCTCCAGCGGATTGCGCACGACGCGCATGTTGACAACCGGCGTCGGTCTCGCGCGCGCCGCTAGGGCTTGGGGGCGTGCAAGTCGATCACGCCGACCTCGGCCTCGCCGCGATCGACCGGCGTGCCCGACGACACCTTGCGCTTGACGAAGTTCGCGAGGTCGTCGAACCACGTGTAGATCACGGGGATCGCGACCAGCGTCAAGGCCAGCGACAGCGTCTGGCCGCCGACCACGACGCTCGCCATGGCCTTCGAGAACCCGGCGCCGACGCCCTTGCTGGTCACCAGCGGCATCATGCCGGCGACGAACGCGAACGTCGTCATCAGGATCGGCCGCAACCGATCGCGGCTCGCGGCGAGCACGGCCTCGGTGCGCGGCAGGCCCTGGCGGCGCAGCCCGTTGGCGTGATCGACCTGGAGGATCGCGTTCTTCTTGACCATCGCGAACAGCACGATGATCCCGAGCATCGAGAAGATGTTGAGGCTGCCGTGGGTGATCACCAGCGACATCACGGCGAACGGCACCACCAGCGGGATCGACATGATGATGATCAGCGGGTAGAGCAGCGACTCGAACTGCGCGGCGAGCACGATGTACATGAACACCAGCGCGAGCAGGATCGCGAACCCGAACGCCGCCGCGAGCTTGGCGAACTCCTTGCTGGGCCCGAACGGCTCGGAGGTGTAGCCCGGCGGCATGTCGAGCTCCGCGATCGCCTTCTGCAGCTCGACGATGATCGACTGCTGCGAGAAGCCCGGCGAGTTGTTCATCGTGATCGTGACGGCGCGCTCGCGGCTCTGCCGCGTGATCTTCGAGATCGCCTTGCCCTGGCCGAGCGGCTTGATCACGTCGGACAGCGGGACCTGCCCCAGCGACTTCGACGGCACCATGATGAGCGACAGCGACGACGGATCGTCGCGGAACTTCGCCTCGGCGCGGACGAACACCTGGTACTGGTCGCCGCGGTCCTCGAACGTCGAGGCATCGACGCCGCCGACCAGGATCGCGAGGGTCTGCGTGATGTCGGCCGGGTCGACGCCGAGCAGCGCCGCGCGATCGAGATCCGGCGCCACGGTGGTCTCGTCGACCGGATCGAGCAAGCTCGAGTCGAGATCGACGACGCCCGGCACGTTCTTCATCTTCGCGAGCACGGCCTTGCCGTACTTCTCGAGCTTGGCGAGATCCGGGCCGCTGATCACGTACGCCACGGTGGCGTTCTGCTGGCCACCGAGCGAGAAGTCGCTGATCAGCTGCGCGGCGACGCGCGTCCCGGTCGGCACGTCGGGCAGCACGTCCTTGCGGACCTGCGCCATCACCTCGTCCTGGGCGCGCGTGCGGTTCTGGGGATCGGTGAGGTGGATGTAGACGTGGCCGATGTTGGCCTGGCGCTGGTCGCTATCGGCGATCGACACCAAGGTCGAATCGACCTCGGGGATCTGCCGAGCCTTGCGCGCGAGCCGCTCGGCGATCAGCGTGGTCGCCTCGAGCGTGGTGCCCTCGGTGGCCTGGACGTAGATCTCGAACTGCGCCTCGTCGTTGGGCGGCAGGAAGTCGCCGCCGACCTTCTTGCACATCGGCACCATGGCGACGAACACCAGGAGGATCGAGACGCCGACCACCCAGCGGCGGCGCAGGCAGAACGCGAGCACGCCGGAGTACACGCGCTCGATCGGGAAGTACACCGCGTTCGAACCGCGCTCGAGCCACGACTTGTGGCGCTCCTCGCCGGGCGGCGCCGGCATCGGCAGCATGCGCGCCGCCATCATCGGGGTCAGCGTGAACGCGACGATCATCGACACGCCGATCGCGAACGCCATCGTCAGGCCGAAGCTGTAGAGGAACTTGCCGACGATGCCGCTCATGAACGCGACCGGCAGGAACACGGCCATGAGCGACAGCGTGGTCGCGAGCACCGCGAGGCCGATCTCCTTGGTCGCGTGGATCGCGGCGGGGAACGGCTTCATGCGCTTCTCGTCGATGAACCGGTAGATGTTCTCGAGCACGACGATCGCATCGTCGATCACGATGCCGACCGCGAGCGCGAGCGCGAGCAAGGTCATGAGGTTCAGCGTGAAGCCGGCGACCAGCATCAGGCCGAACGTCGAGACGATCGAGACCGGGATCGAGATCGCCGCGATCACGGTCGACCTCACGCTGCCGAGGAACAGCAGCACGATCAGCGCGGCGAGCAGCGCGCCGAGCACGAGGTGCTCGAGCACCTGGTCGGCCGAGGTCCGGATCTGGATCGAGTTATCGCGGACGATATCGACGCCGTAGCCGGCCGGCAGCTGCTTGCCGAGCTCACCGACCGCGCGCTTGACCGAGTCGACCACCGCGACCGTGTTGGTGCCGGTCTGCTTGCGCACCGACAGCGCGATCGCGGGGATGCCGTTGCGCACCGCGGAGGTCTCGGCGTCCTCCTCGGAGTCGATCACCTCGGCGACGTCGCTCACCTTGACCGCGTGGTCCGAGGTGCGCTTGACGACGATGTTGCCGATCTGGCTGGCCTGGAGCGCGCGGCCCTCGATGCGCAGCGTGGTGTTGAGCGGGCCGCGCTCCATGCGCCCGCCCGGGATGTTGACGTTGCCGTTGGTGATCGCGTGCTGGACGTCGATCGCCGAGACGCCTGCGGCGGCGAGCCGGATCGCGTCGAGGTGGACGTTGATCTGGCGATCCTGGCCGCCGAGGATGACGATCTGGCCGACGCCGGCCAGCCGCTCGATCCGCTGCTTGACCTGCTTGTCGGCAAACCGGGTCAGCTCGCGGACCGGGAGGCCCGCGGGGCCCTTGACCGACAGCACGAGCACGGGCGACGCGTCGGGATCGGCCTTGCGGACCTCCGGGCGCGAGCCCGGCGGCAGATCGCGCAAGGTCGTCGCGAGGTGCTCGTTGATATCCTGCGCCGCCTGGTCGGGGTCGACCGAGAGGTCGAACTGCGCGATGACCAGCGACACGCCCTCGGTCGAGTTCGAGGTCAGGGTATCGAGGCCGCTGACGGTATTGACCGCTTCTTCGACCTTCTGGGTGACGTCGGTCTCGACCGCGCTGGGCGACGCGCCCGTGTACGGGGTCACGATCGTGATGGTCGGGATGTCGACCTTGGGAAACTTATCGACGCCGAGCGAGCGGTAGCCGACCCACCCGACGACGAGCAGCACGGCGATGAGCATGCTGGCGAAGACCGGTCGCCGGACCGAGATATTGGATAACCATTGCATGGCGGCCTCCTACTCGACGACTTTGAGACCGTCGATGATCTGTTCGGTGATCTGGGTGACGACCTTGTCGCCCTTGTTCAGCCCCTGAAGGATGGCCACCTGATCGGGGCTCGCCGCGGGGCCGATCTGGACGATGTGATCGACCAGCTCTCCCTTGACCGCGACGAACGCATGGGTCAGCTTGCCGCGCACGACGACCGCGTCCTTGGGCACGATCGGCCGCGGCGTCTCGCCGATGACGATCGTGGCCTGGGCGAACATGCCGGGCACGAGATCGGTCTGCGGATCGAGCGTGGCTTCGACGATCAACGAGCGGCTCTTGCCGATCTCGCCGCCGATGCGCGACACCTTGGCGCCATAGGACTTGCCAGGCTGGGCCACCGCGGTGAGCTGGACCTTCTGGCCGCTCTGGATCGACCGCACCGCGGCCTCGGGCACCGACAGCTCGATGCGCAGCGGGTCGTCATCGACGAGCGTGAACAGCGTCTTGCCGGGGACGACCCACTCGCCCGGCGCCACCGACTTCTCGGTGACCTGGCCGTCGAACGGCGCGCGGACCAGGCCGTCGCTGATCGACTTGGCCATGAGCTCGGCGCGGGCCTGCGCCGCGCTCACCTGCTGCTGCGTGGAGGTGCACTGCGTCTCCTGGCGGTCGTACTCGCTGCGCGTGATCGCGCCCTTGTCGAGCAGGGTCTTGGTGCGCTTGCACTCCTCGTCGGCGAGCTGCTTCTGAGCGCGCGCCGCCTCGAGGTTGGCCTGGGCCTCGCGGCCCGACAGCGCCGCGCCGCGGACGTCGAGCCGGACGACCGGGTCGCCCGCCTTGACGCGCTTGCCGCGCTCGACGAGGACGGCGATGACCTTGCCTTGGGTATCGGCGGTCACCTCCGATCGCTGGTCAGCGGTGATCGTGCCGGTGAGCGTCAGCACATCGGGCGCGGGCGCCTCCTGAGCTGCGACCAGCGCGACTTTGACGGGTGGCGCTGACGGCGCCTTGACAGCTTCGGTGTCCTCCTTTTTGTTGCAGGAGACCGACGCGATCGAGGTGACCGCAGCAAAAAGTCCGAACGCGACGACGGCACGCATGGCAAGCACTGAATGCACGCCCCCTGCCAGAGAGGCCAGGTGGACGGGTCAACTGTTTAGGCGGCATTCCGTGTACACATTCCCGACAGGTGTCGGTTACTTCGTGTCGTTCCCGAGGGCATGATCGAGCTGCACGCGCGCGAGCCGGAGGTCGACGCGCGCGTTGAGCGCCGCGATCCGCGACCGCGTCAGCTCGGTCTCCGCATCGACGAGCTCGACCGCGGTCGCGCGGTCGGCGTTGAGCAGCTCCTTGCGAACGCGATACGCCTCCTCGGCGGCCGTCAGGCCCTTCTGCGACGTCGTCAGTGCGTGCTGAGCGATCGACACGGCCTGCTGCGCGGACAGCACCTCGATCCGGGTGCCGCGCTCGAGGTTCTCGTGGTCGGCCCGCAGCTCGTTGGCCTCGGCGGCGATCCGGCGCTCGGTCGTCCGCTCGACCAGCGCATCATTGAGCGTCCAGGTCAGCTGAGCGCCGATCGCCCAGGTCAACTTGAACTTATCCTCCTGCGGGAACACGCGCTGGTTGGGATCGGCGTAGTCGACCAGGCCCACCCCGGACAGCCGCGGCCACAGGTTGGCCTTCTCCGAGGCCAGCTGGCTCTCCTTGGCCTCGATGCCGGTCTCGATCGCCTTGAACTCGAGGCGCTGCTGCTTGGCCTTGGCGACCAGGTCATCGAGCGCGCCGGTGCCGTTGCCGGCGACCTCGCCGCGGATGTCCTCGCCGATCGCGAGCGGCTCGTTGGTCGGCGCGCCGATCAGCAGCCGGAGCTGCTCCTCGCGGAGCTGCGCCAGCGTCGACAGCTGGTCGAGCACCTGCTCGGCCTCGGCCTCCTGCGATTCGACGCGCAGGAGGTCGGCGCGCGACAGCCGCTGGACCTCGGCGAGCGCGCGGACCTGCTCGAGCGTCTTCTGGACCTGAACCAGCTGGCGCTTCGAGATCAGGACCTGCAGGTTGGCCCGCAGCCACTCGTAGTAGGCGAGCCGGGCGTCCTGGCCCGCTCCGACGTCGCTCGCCTTCTCGTTCAGCCGCGCCGATTCGGCGCCGAGCTTGGCGGTCTTGATGAGCTTGGGGAACCGCCAGACATAATCCGACAGCGGCACCACGAGCTGGGCCTCGGCGAGGTACTGGTTGTCGACCGAGCTGATCACGAAGCTTCCGACCCCGGGGATCGCGAGCGTGCCGTCGATGTGCGACAGCCGGTTGTAGCTCAGCTTTCCGGTGAGCTGCGGCACCTGCGCGAGCGCCGTGGCGTCGGCCTGCGCGATCGCCGCCTCGACCTCGGCGATCCGGTGGCGCACCGTCGGTGATTGCGCCCCGGCCCGCGACGCGGCCTGCTCCGCGGTGAGGCCGCCGCGCGAGAACAGCGCGTCGAGATCGCGATCGAACGCCGCGAGGTCATCGGCGGCCGCGCTCGCCGGGGTCGCCGGCTTGGGAGCCGGGGCCGCTGGCCTGGGAGCAGGCGCTTTCGTCGCGGGTGGCTTGGGTGCGGGCTGCGCGGCTGCGGGCGCAGCCCCCAGGAGCAAGAGTGCAAGCGAAGAACGCAAGGTCATGCCGCGGTCGGATAGCACCCCCCGTGCCACGCCAGCAGCGCATGGAAACATGTCTCAGGAAGCCCCTCGATGTCGGCTGGGCATACACATGCCAGGTACAAAACGTGACAAGCCGCGGTCACGTTTCGATCCGCGCGTCGCAACCGCGCATTCGGGCTAGAGTTGTCTTCATGGGCGCCGCTTTCGTCGATCCTGGCACGTCGTTGGCAGCTGGCGCAGGCGTGGGCGAACCACGACCGGCAGACATATGGCGCGGCCAGCGCAACCGCTTCTTGATCGAGGATTCCCGAACGGCGGGCCGCTGGATCCACCTGTTCGGCGGCGCCATCCAGATGGTGATGCTGTCGATCTTCCTGCGCGGTGGCTACCCGCCCTGGCGCGTCGCCGCGGCGACCGCGGTGTTCTGCACCTTCTCGGTCGCGCAGAAGCTGTGGATCCGCACGGCGCGTGACGCGATGTCGTTCGATCGCGTGTTCATCGGGATCAACCTGTCGGCGCAGACGATGGTCACGTTGATGGTCGGCCTGACCGGCGGACTGCACTCGCCGATGGTGCCAAATCTACTGTTGCCGTCGGTGATCTCGCTGCTGTTCTTCGGTCCGCACGCGGTCGCCCGGTGGATCGCGTTCGCCAGCGGCCTGTTGATCGTCGCGATGGGCCTCTTGCCGCAGGAGGTGGTCGGGCCCGCGCTCCCCCAGGGCCACTACGCGCTCGCCCTCGTCCTGGGGCTTGGCTGGAACCTGTCGCTGCTCCACATGATGGTCGGCAAGATGACCCGCGCCGCCAGCAAGGCCGGCCACTCGATGGCGTGCCTGCGCGAGGAGCGGCTGTCCGACGCCGAGGCCCAGCTGCGCCGGCTGCAGTCGGTCGGCGCCAAGGTTGCCCACGAGCTCAAGAACCCGCTCGCGTCGATCAAGGGGCTGTGTCAGCTGGTCGCCCGCACGCCCGAGAGCGAGCGCACCCAGGACCGGCTCGCGGTCGTCGCGTCGGAGATCTCGCGGATGGAGACCATCCTCAACGAGTACCTGTCGTTCTCGCGGCCGCTCGAGGATCTCCGGCCCGAGATGCTCGACGTCACCGCGATCGCGCGCGACGTGCTCGACGTGCTCGCGGGCCGCGCCGATCAGGCCGGCGTCAACATGACGCTCGAGGGTGGAGTCGCCAAGGTCCACGGCGATGGCCGCCGCCTCAAGGAAGCGTTCATCAACCTCGTGTCCAACGCGATCGAGGCCACGCCGAACGGCGGCAGCGTCGCGCTGCGCCTGCGCAACGGCGGCAACGCGGTGGTGATCGAGGTGCGCGACTCGGGCCGCGGGATCGCTCCCGAGGACCTCGAGCGGATCGGCACGTCGTTCTTCACGACCCGGCCCAACGGCACCGGCCTGGGCGTCGTGCTGGCACAGGGCGTGATCAATCAACATGGCGGTACGCTGACCTACGCGAGCTCGCTCGGGCACGGCACGACCGCGACCGTCATGCTGCCGGTCAAGCCGCACGCCAGCCCCGAGCCCGTGCCGCGCGCGGCGATGATCGAGGCCCGCGCATGACGTCGGTCCTGCTCGTCGATGACGAGCCTGGTGTGCTGTTCACGCTGAGCGAGCTCCTGAGCGAGCGCGGCCACCGCGTCGTCCAGGCGCGATCGGGCGACGATGCGCTGCGCAAGCTCGACGAAGCCGACGCCGTGCTCACCGATCTGTCGATGCCGGGGATGGATGGCCTCGAGCTGATGACCCACATCGTGCAGCGCGACGCGACCTTGCCAGTGATCCTCTTGACCGCGCACGGCAGCGAGCGCGTCGCCGTCGCGGCGATGAAGCAAGGCGCCTACGACTACCTGAAGAAGCCGTTCGATATCGACGAGGTCGCCGTGGTGATCGAGCGCGCGCTCGAGGCCCGCCGGCTGCGGCTCGACAACCGCCGGCTGTCCGCCGAGCAGACGCTCGGCCGCCGGATCATCGGCAACAGCCGGCCGATGCGCCGCCTGCTCGAGGCCACCACGCGCGTCGCCAGCCGCGACGTCACCGTGCTCGTGCGCGGCGAGACCGGCACCGGCAAGGAGTTCGTCGCCGAGCTCCTCCACGCGCAATCGGCGCGCAACAAGAACCCGCTGATCCGGTTCAACTGCGCCGCGCTGCCCGCCGAGCTCGCCGACGCGGAGCTGTTCGGCCACGTCCGCGGCGCGTTCACCGGCGCGACCACAGGCCGGCCCGGGTTCTTCGCCCAGGCCGACGGCGGCACGCTGATCCTCGACGAGATCGGCGAGCTGCCGCTCGCGGTGCAGGCCAAGCTGCTCCGCGTCCTCCAGGAGGGCGAGATCCAGCCCGTCGGTTCGGGGCGGATCGACAAGGTCAACGTTCGCGTGGTCGCCTCGACCAACCGCGACCTCGCCGCCGAGGCCAAGGGCGGTACGTTCCGCGAGGACCTGTACTACCGGCTCGCCGTCGTCGAGCTCGTCGTCCCGCCGCTGCGCGACCACAAGGAGGACATCCCGGCGCTGTCCGCCGAGTTCGCCCGCCGCTACGGCGACCGGTTCGGCCTCGGCACGGTCACCCTGGAGCCGGCGCTGATCGACGCGCTGGTCAAGGCCGACTGGCCGGGCAACATCCGCCAGCTCGAGAACACGATCGCCCGGCTCGCGGCGCTGTCGGCCGGCGGCATCATCGGCCTGGCCGACTACCAGTCGGCGAGCAGCGAGACCCCGTCGTCGGGCGCGCCCGCGGTGGCGTTCGAGGCGCACGACACCGGCGACGAGCACACCAACGGCGCGGCGCCCGACGCCCGCAACGGTCCGTCGCTCAAGGAGCAGGTCGAGGCGTTCGAGCGCGGCCTGGTCGCGCGCGCGCTCGATGGCACCGGCGGCAATCAGTCCGAGGCGGCGCGCCGCCTCGGCGTCTCGCGCGTCACGCTGATCGATAAGATGAAGAAGTACGGCCTGGGCACGGCCAAGCGCTGAGCCTCCGTCGTCCGGACGACGTCAAGCCGCGGGAAGCCTTGCGGCCTGGCGGTACCTGCTGCTACGTCGTGGGCATGGAGTCGATCGTCCACGTCTGCAATGGCGACAGCACCGCCGATTCGCTTTCGCTCGCCGACCTGCCGGGTGAGATCCGGGTGTGGGCGGACGCGCTCGATCAGGGCCCCGTGCTGCCGGTCGGCGACGACGAGCACTGGAGGCTGCGCAGCGAGTTCTGGAAGCTGCGCGGCGCGGTCACCGTCGACCAGCTCGCGGCCTACGATCGCGGCCTCGACGAGGCGGCAGGCGCCGAGGAGCTGATCCTGTGGTTCGAGCACGACCTGTTCGACCAGCTCGCGCTGATCCGCCTGCTGTCGCGGCTCGCCCGCCGCGGCCTGCCCGCCCAGCTGACGATCGTCTCGATCGACCGCCACCCCGAGGTCCCGAACTTCCTCGGCCTCGGCCAGCTCAGGCCCGACCAGCTCGCCGAGCTGTGGCCGCGGCGCACGACGCTGTCGCGCGATGCCATCGACGAGGCGATCACGTCGTGGATCGCGATCACCTCGCCGGATCCGCGCGCGCTGCCGTTCCTCACCAAGCGGATCAAGGCGATGCCATTCCTCGCCGGCGCGCTCGAGCGCCAGCTCGAGGAGTTCCCTGATCCGACGAGCGGGCTGTCGCGCACCGAGCGCCAGATCCTGGCCGCGGTCGCGCGCGGCGAGGCCACCACCGGGGCGCTGATGAAGGCGACCCACGCGATCGACCCGCGCTACCCGATCACCGATACGCTGGTGTTCTGGACCCTCCACGTGCTGGGCCGCTGCGGCTTCGTGGCCGGCGGCCCCGAGGGCGCGCCGACCCCCGCGGCGCTGAACGCGATCGACGTCCGCGTCACGCCGCGTGGCCGCGAGGCGCTCGCCGGCGCGATCGACCGCGTCCACGAGTGCGGCATCGACGACTGGCGCGGCGGCGTGCGGCTGTCCGGCAAGGGGCCGGTGTGGCGGTGGGACGGCGCGCAGCGCAAGCTCGTCGAGCGCTAGCGTGGACTACCGGGCATCACTCGAAGAGGGGCAACGAGCGATCGCGGAACTGCAAGCAAGGCGGATCAAGACGGTGACCGCTGATCTGACGCCGAGGGCCCACGTGGGGACGATGCGCGATGGCAGACTGCGGCACCCACGTGGGGACGAGGCACGATGGCAGACTGCGGCACCCACGAGACGGCCACGTCGACCTCACGACTGCCGTCAGTGTCACGGCCCGTAGGCCCACGTCGACGTCAACCCGGCGCGCACATGTGTCCGACACGTCTTGAGAGGGTCGATCAGAACAAGCGAGACGACCGCGCAAGCACCGAACCGATCGCCCATTGCCCGTCCAACGTATTCTGGTCGACCCTGTGGGAGGGTCGACCAGAACAAGCGAGACGACCGCGCAAGCACCGAACCGATCGCCCGTTGCCCGTCCAAACGTATTCTGGTCAACCCAGTGATTGATTGAGTTAGGGGCTGGATCTCTTTAAACTGGTCGTTTCGGAGCCTCGCTCGTCGAGGAATACCGAAACATGACCGCGTTATTCAGTTCCAGCCCCTTAGTGCCAGCCGGCGCGCTCGAGCGCGGCAACGAGGCCCACGATGCGGCGCGCGCTCGGCTCGCCGCCAACGTGCTCGGTGATCGTGAGGCTCGCCAGCGCGCGCACGCCGACCAGGCCGACGAGCAGCGCCGTCACCGCCTCGAGGGTCGGGCCGCCCGGCGTCGGGATCGTGACCTCGGGGAAGTCGCGCGGATCGAGCACGTCGAGATCGAGGTGGACGTGCCAGCGCCGCGCGGGATGGGCCTGCACGGCGGCGAGCACGCGGCCATCGGCGATCGCGGCAGGCGACCACGGCCGGATCCCCGACGCCTCGAGGAACTGGCGCTCGGGCGGGTCGAGATCGCGGGTCCCGGCCATCACGAGCTGAGATGGCGCGAGCGGCCGGCGGACCTGCGCCGCGACCGCCGGCGCGGCGTCGCCGAGCACCGCGCGCAGCACCATGCCGTGGAACCGGCGCGATGGCGACGAGGCCGGCGTGTTGAGATCGGCGTGGGCGTCGAGGTAGAGCACGCCGAGCTCACCCGGCCGCCCGGCCTGCCACGTGAGCGGCGCGAAGTCCGAGCCGCAGTCGCCGCCGATCACGAGCAGGCGCGCCGGGGATCCGGCGTCGAGCCAGCCGAGCGCCGCGGTCGCGTTGCCGGCGATCTGTGCGAGCCAGAGGACGTCGCCACCGCCGTCGGGCGCCCCGGACCACGCCGGGATCTCGATCTCGTGAACGGGCCGCCCCATCGCCGCGGCGATCGCACGCGCGCCCCGCGCCGGTCGATCGTCCACGGCGTAGCCCTGCCACTGCGGAATCACCAGGACCTCGAGGCTCGTCATCGCGACGAGCGTAGCAGGCACGGCCCGCGCTCAGGCCACCGGCGCGCGGCCGCCCCGCAGCTGGCGCACGCCGGTGTGCAGCCTGCGGCGCAGCAGGGTGCGCAAGGTCGAGCCATCGCCGTAGCCCACCGCGCCGGCGATCTCGTCGACGCTGCCCTGGGTGACGCGCAAGAGGTGCACGGCGCGCTCGAGCCGCAGGTCCTGGACGAACGCGACCGGCGGCTTGCCGAGCACCGCGCGGATCCGGCGCTGCAGCGTCCGCTCGGTGGCGCCGACCGCGCGCGCGACGCGGGCCAGCGCGAACGGCTCGGCGAGGTGGCTGCGCACCCACACCTCGAACCGCTTGACCAGCTCGTCGTCGTGCGCGATGTGCTCCGGCGCGGCGAACACCGCCTGCGTGGGCCGGTGGTCGATCAGCAGGTAATGCGAGACCGTGCTCGCCAGGATCGGACTGCGCTCGCGGACCACGGCGAGCGCGAGATCGAGGTGCGCGAGCGCGGCCCCCGCGGTCAGCGCCGGGCCATCGCTCACCAGCATCGACGACTCGTCGAGATCGACCGCCGGGAACTCGCGGCGAAACCTCGGTCCGAGCCACCAGCTCGTCGTCGCGCGCCGGCCATCGAGCACCGCGGCGCGGGCGAGCACGAACGTGCCGGTGCACGCCGCGGCGAGGCGGCCCCCGTCCGCGTGCCACCGCCGCAGCAGGTCGATCGCGTCCGCGACATCCGGGCGATCGAGCGCCGCGACGATCGCGTCGGGCTGCTTGCACGCGAGCGCCGGCACGACGACGAGGTCGGGCGCGCGGCGCGGCGGTGGGCTGACCGGCACGGCGAAACCGTGATGCGTGCGGACCTGCGCCCGCGGCGAGACCACCACGACCTCGACCTGCGAGCCATGTGGCCCCGCGAGCTCGTTGGCGGTCTCGAACGTGTCGAGCACCGCGGCCAGGCCGGTATCGAACACGTCGTCGACGACCAGGACTGCGATCCGCATGGCGTAAACGCTATCATACGTGTCGTTTGCGACGCTTCCGCCGCCGGGCCCGCGGCCTTAGTCTGGCTGAACACCACTCGCCAGGAGGCCACCATGAAGCTCGGAATCGTCGCACTGCTCGAAGCCAAGCCCGGGAAAGAAGCTGCGGTCGCAGAACTCCTCAAGAGCGCGCAGGCGCTCGCCGCGCAGGAACCCGCCACCGTGGTCTGGTACGCGTTTCAGTCGGGGCCACGCAGCTTCGGCATCTTCGACGCGTTCAACGACGAGGCCGGCCGAACGGCGCACCTCGAGGGCCGGATCGCCGCCGCGCTGATGGGCAAGGCGGACGAACTGCTCGCGTCGCCGCCCGACATCCGCAAGGTCGACTTGCTCGCCGTGAAATGACCGCGCGGCCGCGGTCACACATCGTGACAATTTCCTCTGCAGGTAAATAATTCAGAAGAGTTACAATCTGCAAATTGTAACGATCTCGAGTTTGCCCTGGACAATTGTCACCGCTTCTTTACAGTCGTTGGGATGGCAGATGCGTTCGAGCCGTCGCAGCGTCCCTCTGGCGTGCTGCGATCGGGGTCCCTCGCCTCCGAGGTCTCGAACGGCGCCGTGGGGGCATTGTTCGAAGCCCCGAACGTCGCGAGGCTTCGAGCGACGATTCCGTACGGGTTGGCGCCCGTGACGGCGCCGGGTCTCGAATCAGGTGACGCGGTGCCGCTCGGCTGGCACCGCAGCGATGCCTGGCTCGCGGCGACCAGCATCCTCGCGGCGGCGCTCGCGCTGCCGATGGCGCCGGGGCCCTGGCATGCGCCGGAGCTCTCGGCGATGCTCGCAGTTTCGGCCACGGCGCTCGCCGCCGGTCAGCGCTGGGCGATCGGCCTGATCGTGCTCGCCGAGCTGTTGCTCGTGCCGACCGTGTGGCCGCGCGCGTTCTTCGTCGACAGCGGGATCGCCTCCCGGCTGGTCGCGCTGACCACGCTCGCCGCGATCGTTCCCGGCGTCCTGGCGATCCCACGCGCCGCCACGGCGCTGGTGATGGTGAGTGGACGGCCGCGAACCCAGCGCGCGTTTCGCGGGGTGCGCCTGGGCATGGTCGCGCTCGCGGTGTTCGCGGCGGCGCTGCCGCTCTTGTGACACCGTGAGCCGGCCCCGACGCAGGTTGTACGGACGAAGCCGTCGGCCGGCGCGGCGCCGCGCTCCTCACCCCGCGCTGCGCGAACCGCTGCCTCCCGGCCGCACCCGACGCCGCCGTGTGGCGAGCGTGATGACGTTCAGGTGGTCGCACGCAGCCCTGCATGGCCGCGCCGATCAACCGATGATCTGGGTCATGCCCCTTCGCTCGGCCAACGATCCGGTGGTGCCGGCTCACGCGATGCCAGAGAACCGCGTGCAGCGCCAGGCGATGGCGCGGCTGCGCATGCACCGCAAGGATGCCTGGCTGGCCTGCGAGGCGCTGGTGGTCGCGTTTCTCGTGCTGCCGCTGGGCCAGAGCACGTGGCACGGCCCCGAGGTAGCCGCCGTGATGGCGATCGCGGCGACCTCGCTGTTCGCCGGCCAGCGCTGGGCGATCTCGGTGATCGTGATCGCCGAGGTGTGCCTCTTGCCCACGGTGTGGCCGCGCGCCTTTCTCGAGGGCGACCTCGACGTGCGGCTGGTCGCGCTGATGACCCTGGGCGCGATGGTGCCCGGGCTCCTGGCGATGCGGCGAGCCGCCGCGGTGCTGGTCCTCGTGACCTGCGAGCAGCGGACCCGGCTCAAATGCCGCCGCGTCCACGCCGCGATGACCGCGACCCTCGTGATCGCCATCGCGATCCCGCTGCTGTGAGCTTTGCCGCGCGGCTTCAGCCGGCGGCGCCCCCCGCGCGCGACACGGTCGTGGTTCAGCCGACCCAGGCGCGCGCGTTGTCGAACATCCGCATCCACGGGCTATCCTCGCCCCACCCCGCCGGATGCCACGACATCTGCGCGGTGCGGAACACGCGCTCGGGGTGCGGCATCATGATCGTGATCCGGCCGTCGGCGTTGGTCAGCGCCGCGATGCCGCCCGGCGAGCCGTTGGGGTTATCGGGATAGGTCGTCGCGACGCTGCCGTGGCCGTCGACGAACCGCGCCGCGACCAGGCCGGCGCGCTCGAGCGCGGCGAGCGCGGCTGCGTCGAGCTCGGCGCGGCCCTCGCCGTGCGCGACGGCGACCGGGATCCGCGAGCCCACCATGTCGCGGAACAGGATCGACGGCCCGGCGTCGATCCTGACCAGCGAGAGCCGGGCCTCGAACTGCTCGGAGCGGTTGCGCACGAACCGCGGCCAGCCCGCCGCGCCGGGCAGCTGATCGGCAAGATCCGCGAGCGCCTGGCAGCCGTTGCACACGCCGAGCAGGAAGGTATCGCCGCGCGCGGTGAACCGGGCGAGCGCGTCGCGCGCCGGCGGATTGTAGCGGAAGGTCGCCGCCCAGCCGCGACCGGCGCCGAACACGTCGCCGAACGAGAACCCGCCGCACGCGACGGCGCCGCGGCAGTCGGACAGATCGGCGCGTCCCAGGACCAGGTCGGTCATGTGGACGTCGATCGCCTCGAACCCGGCGCGGGTGAACGCCGCGGCCATCTCGACGTGGCCGTTGACCCCCTGCTCGCGCAGGATCGCGACGCGCGGCCGGGCGCCGGTGGCGATCCGCGGTGCAGGGCTCGACCACCGGGCCGCCGGGTCGAACGTCAGCGCGGCGGTCAGGCCGGGAGCTTCGGGGGCGATGCGCGCCGCGTGGGCCTCGGCGGCGCACGTCGGATCGTCGCGCCGGGTCGCCATCTGGTGGCTGACGTGCGACCACCGCGCGCGCAGCTCGCTGCGCGGGGCGTCGACGACCAGCGTGCCGGCGTGGCGGATCTGTACGCGATCGCCGGGGATCGCGCGGCCGATCCGGTGGACGTGGGCGCCGGTCGCGGTGAGCTGGGCGTGCACGTGGTCGACGTCGGCCTCGGCGACCTCGACGATCGCGCCGAGCTCCTCGCTGAACAGCGCGGCGAACGGATCCGCCGCGACGGCGGTGACGTCGAGCTCGAGGCCGAGCCCGGCGGCGAACGCCATCTCGAGCGCCGCGATCACCAGGCCGCCATCGGACCGGTCGTGATACGCCGCCAGCGTGCGCTCGGCGACCAGCGCCTGGACCGCGCCATACCACGCGCCGAGCCGGTGCGGCTCGTCGAGATCGGGCGGCGCGTCGCCGAGCTGGCCGAACACCTGCGCGAGGCACGAGCCGCCGAGCCGGTTGCGGCCGCCGCCGAGATCGACGAGCAACAGGGCGCGGCCCTCGCCGCGCAGCTCGGGCGTCACCGCGAGCCGGACGTCGTTGACCGGGCCGAACGCGGTCACGACCAGCGTGACCGGCGCGACGACCGCGCGGGTCTCGCCGCCGCCCTGCCACACGGTCCGCATCGACATCGAGTCCTTGCCGACCGGGATCGCGATCCCGAGCGCGACCGCGCACTCGGCCGCCGCGCGCACCGCCGCGTACAGCCGGGCGTCCTCGCCGGGGTGGCCGGCCGCCGCCATCCAGTTGCACGACAGCTTGATGCGCGACAAAGGGCCGATCGGCGCGGCGGCGAGGTTGGTGATCGCCTCGCCGATCGCCATGCGCGACGCGGCGGCGGCGTCGAGCAGCGCGATCGGCGGGCGCTCGCCGATCGCCATCACCTCGCCGGCCTTGGTGTCGAACCCGGCCAGGGTCAGCGCACAATCGGCGACCGGGACCTGGAACCGGCCGACCATCGAGTCGCGCGAGATGAGGCCCCCGACCGTGCGATCGCCGATCGTCACGAGGAAGGTCTTGTCGGCGACCGTCGGCAGCCCGAGCACGCGGCCCAACGCCTCGGCGACGCTGGCGCCGGCGAGATCGAGCGCGGCGCGCCGCGGCGCCACGGTCTCGGCGCGGCGGACCATGCGCGGCGGCTTGCCGAGCACGAGCTCGAGCGGCAGATCGATCGGCGGCTGCGCCGGCGCCGCGGTCGCCGGTCGCGTATCGCGAAGCACGAGCTGGCCGCCCTCCGTCGCGGTGCCGACCCGCGCCCACGGGGCCCGCTCGCGCGCGCACAGCGCCGCCAGCTCGTCGAGCCGATCGGGCGCGATCGCCATCACGTAGCGCTCCTGCGATTCGTTGCACCACAGCTCGAGCGGCGACAGATCGGGCTCGCCACTCGGGATCGCGCCGAGCTCGAGGTCGGCGCCGAGCCCGGCGTCGTGCACGATCTCGGGCAGCGCGTTCGACAGCCCGCCGGCGCCGACATCGTGGATCGACAGGATCGGGTTTCGGTCGCCCATCGCCCAGCACCGGTCGATCACCTCCTGGCAGCGCCGCTCGATCTCGGCGTTGTCGCGCTGGACCGACGCGAAGTCGAGATCCTCGGCCGAGGCGCCCTGCGCCAGCGACGACGCCGCGCCGCCGCCCAGGCCGATCAGAAACGCCGGCCCGCCCAGGACGATCAGCGCCGCGCCCGCCGGCACCGGCGCCTTCGCGACGTGGCCCGGCCGCACCGCGCCGATCCCGCCGGCCAGCATCACGGGCTTGTGATAGCCGCGCGCGACGCGGCCGCCGCCTCCCGCGGACTCCTGGCGCTCGTAGGTCCGGAAGTAGCCGAGGATCGCGGGCCGGCCGAACTCGTTGTTGAACGCGGCACCGCCGAGCGGCCCGTCGATCATGATCTCGAGCGCGCTCGCGATCCGCGACGGCGAGCCGATCCAGCGCTCGGCGGGCGGCTCCCACGGCTCGAGCGCGCCGGGCAGCCGCAGATCCGAGACCACGAAGCCGACCAGGCCGGCCTTGGGCTTGCCGCCGCGGCCGGTCGCGCCCTCATCGCGGATCTCGCCGCCCGAGCCGGTCGCGGCGCCCGGGAACGGCGAGATCGCGGTCGGGTGATTGTGGGTCTCGACCTTGCCGAGGATGTGCGACGGCTCGCGGTGGCCGCGGTACACGCCATCGGCGTCGGCGAACAGCCGCTCGGCCACCATGCCCTCGACCACCGCGGCGTTGTCCTTGTACGCCGACAGCACGCCCTCGGGCGCGTGCCGCGTCGATTGCTTGATCCACTGGAACAGCGACTGCGCCTGCGGCTCGCCGTCGACGTGGAACTCGGCGTTGAAGATCTTGTGCCGGCAGTGCTCGCTGTTGGCCTGCGCGAACATCATCAGCTCGACGTCGGTAGGATCGCGGCCGAGTTCGCCGTAGCGCGCGACCAGGTACGCGATCTCGTCCTCGGCGAGCGCCAGCCCGAGCCGCTGGCTCGCCTCGGCGAGCGTGGCCCGCGCGGCCACCGCCTCGCGCCCGATCCGGACGAACCCGAGCGGCCGGGGCGCGCCGCCGTGCGCGACGACCTTGGCGAGCTCGGCCTCGGCGGCGATCACGCTCTCGGTCATGCGGTCCGCGAGCACGGCGCCGAGCGCCTCGACCGACAGCCCGGTGCCGCTCACCACGTAGGCTGTGCAGCGCTCGATCCGCGCGATCGCGCCCAGGCCGCAGACGTGCGCGATGTCGGTCGCCTTCGACGACCACGGCGAGGTCGTGCCGAGCCGCGGCGCGACGAAGAACGCCACGGTCTGGTCCGCGCCGGCCGGGCGCACCGGCGGTTCGTCGCTGCTCGGCCCGTACGCCAGCATCGCCTCGAGCTGCGCTGTCTCCTCCGCGGTCAGCGCCCGCTGGGCCGTGACCAGGTGGGTCCAGCGCGCGGTCAGTCCGCTCACGCCGGGGCACGCGACCCGGACCTTGGCCAGCACCCGCTGCTGCTTCGCGGCGCTCAGCGCGCTCCGCCCAGGAAGGATCAGCAAGGTGCACCTGCGCTGTGGAGGATCAACGTTCGAGTCGTCACGCTTGTGTTGTCAAACATGGAAACGTCAGCCAGGCGCGCCGTACACCGCGTCGACCTGGATCGCGCGGCCGTGGATCGTCACGCTGCCGCCGGCACCGGCGACCTCGCGGTCCCAGCGTGCGAGCGCGGGCGCGGGCGCGACGGTGGACGCGGGCCGGCGGTACACCTCGATCATGCGGTCGTCTTGCGACACCAGCACGTACGCCTGCAGCGACGGCAGGGTGCGGCAGTAGGCGAACTTCTCTTCGCGATCGTAGCGCTCGGTCGAGTCCGACAGCACCTCGATGATCACGATCGGGTTGGTGACGCCCTCGCCGAGCGACTTGCCGTTGCGCTTGACCGTGATCGTCTCGAGCGGGCCGCACACCACGCTGCCGTCTGCGTAGGTCGACAGCTGCGCGTCTGCGATGTACAGCATCATGTCGCTGCCATACGCCTCGCAGCCGCGCGGCAACGCCGTGCTGATCTCGCGCATGATCCGGACGGTCAGCCGCGCGTGCTCGGGAGTCCCGCGCGACATCGCGTAGACCGCGCCGTTGAACCACTCGTGCTTGACGTCGCTCGCCTGCTCGGCCTCGAAGTAGTCCGCCAGCGTCACAGGCGACCTCGCGAGTGCGTCGACCATAGGTGGCCTAGAGCTTAGCACTGGCGCACCCTCGGCAGCATCACCGCCGATTCGCGCCCCAGGCATCACCGGGCGTCCAGCGCCGCCGCGATGCGCGCGATCGGCTCGCGCGGATCGGGGATGAAGCGCTCGCCGGTGACCATCTCGTAGGACGCGATGTAGCGCCGCGCGGCCTCGACCCGGATGTCCGGCGGCATGATCGGCGGCGGGCCCTCGCCCGACCACTTTGCGTCGTTGGCGAGCCAGCGCCGGACGTACTCCTTGTCGAGGCTGCGGGGCTCGTCGCCGCGGGCGAGCCGGGCCTCGTAGTCCTCGGCGTACCAGTAGCGCGACGAGTCCGGCGTGTGGATCTCGTCGATCACGACCAGGTCGTCGCCGCCGCGGCTGCGGTCGATGCCGATCTCGTACTTGGTATCGGCGAGGATCAGGCCGCGCGCGGCGGCGTGGGCCTGGCCGGCGGCGAACAGCTTCGCGGCGATCTCCGCGGCGCGGTCGAACAGCGCGGGGCTGATCCGGCCCATCGCGAGCAGCTCGTCGCGCGACACCGAGATATCGTGGCCGCCCTTGGCCGCCTTGGTCGACGGCGTGAGGATCGGCTGGGCCAGCGGCTCGTTCTTGCGCATGCCCTCGGGCAGGCGGTGGCCGCAGAACGTGCGCTCGCCGGCCTCGTAGGCCTTCCAGATCGACGTCGACGTCACGCCGGTGAGGTACGCCCGCATGACCAGCTCGACCGGCAGCGGCTCGCACTCGCGCGCGATCATCACGTTGGGATCGGGCACCCGCAGCATGTGGTTGGCCGCGATCCCGGCCGTCTTGTCGAACCAGAACTTGGCGAGCTGGTTCAGGACCTGGCCCTTGAACGGGATCGTACCAACGCTGGCGTCGAACGCGCTCAGCCGGTCGGTCACGATGATGATGCGCTCGTTCCGGGAGTGATCGATGAAGCAGTCGCGGACCTTGCCGTCGTAGCGCGGCAGCGCCTGGCCGCCGATCGTCTTGAACGGGGTGGCCTCGAGCATGTGGTCGAGCTGGGCGTACAGGATCGGGTCGAGCGTCATGGCGTGATCCTCCCGAGGGCACGCTCGAGGATCGCCGGGGCGTGCCGCAGGTGATGCTCGAGATCGAACAGCGCGTCGAGCTGGGCCGTGTCGAGCCGCGACGCGATCTCGGGGTCGGCGCCGAGCAGCGCGCGGAACCGGCCCGGCCGGGCGCCGATCTGGCCGTCCGCCGCGGCCTCGTGGATCGCCGCGAGCGCCGAGCGCTGGACCATCTCGTAGGCCGCCTGGCGGGCCAGCCCGGTCCGGACCAGCGCGAGCAGCACGGCTTCGGAGAAGTACAGGCCGCCCGTGCGGTCGAGGTTGGCGCGCATCCGGCTCGGATGCACGACGAGCCCCTCGACCAGCGAGGTCGCGCGCGCGGTCATGAAGTCGGCGAGGATCGTCGCGTCGGGCAGCACGACGCGCTCGACGCTGGAGTGCGAGATATCGCGCTCGTGCCACAGCGCCACGTTCTCGAAGCCGGCCTGGGCGTACGACCGCAACAGCCGGGCGAGGCCGCACAGGTTCTCGCTGAGGATCGGGTTCTTCTTGTGGGGCATCGCCGAGCTGCCCTTCTGGCCGGCGCCGAAGCCCTCCTCGGCTTCGCCGACCTCGGTGCGCTGCCAGTGCCGCACGCCCAGGGCGATCTGCTCGATCGCGGTGCCGAGCAGCGCCAGCGCGCACAGCACCTCGGCGTGGCGGTCGCGCGCGACGATCTGGGTGGCGACCGTCTCGGCGGTGAGCCCCAGCTGGTCGAGCGCCTCGGCCTCGATCTGCGGGTCGAGGTTGCCGTAGACGCCGACGGCGCCGGCGAGCTTGCCGACGGCGATCGTGTGCGACGCGTGGGCGATCCGCTCGGCCGCGCGCGCGACCTCGGCGTACCACCGCGCGAACGTCAGCCCCGCGGTGATCGGCTCGGCGTGGATGCCGTGCGAGCGGCCGATCATCGCGGTGGCGGCGTGCTCGCGGGCGCGCCTGGCGAGCGCGGCCTCGAGCTTGCCGACCGCGTCGAGGATCTGGTCGAGCGCGCGGCCGGTCTGGATCGCCAGGCAGGTGTCGAGCACGTCCGACGACGTCATCCCCAGGTGCAGCCAGCGCGCCGGCTCGCCCGCGAGCTCCTCGACGTGGGTCAAGAACGCGATCACGTCGTGCCGGGTCTTGGCCTCGATCGCCAGGATCCGTGCCGGGTCGAGCTTCCCGGCGGCTGCCGCGCGCACGCGCTCGGCGGCTCCGGTCGGCACTGCCCCCGCGCGCTCCATGGCGGCGCACGCGGCGAGCTCGATCTCGAGCCACAGCTCGAAGCGGTACTTGTCGTCCCACAGCGCAGCGAGCTCGGGTCGACTGTAGCGAGGTATCATCTTAGGCCGTCCGCGGCACTTGTACCCAACTAGGGCGCAGGCTGCAAGCGCGACGACCACGGCGGCGGTGTTACGCTGCGAGAATGTCGGTCGTGTTTGTTGGTTCCACGACATCTGGGCTCAGTTGATGATCGTGGTCGCCACCACGTGCGCCGCGCTCGCGGCGGTTCACAGCCGCGCGCCTGCGATCGAAGTCGATGACGCCGCGCTGACGACGC
>Ga0302321_100001140_pt1 | contig 22689 bp, 22 predicted proteins | sample Fen_T0_1_FD_202505 | JGI IMG/M metagenome (GOLD analysis project Ga0302321, IMG submission 202505) | Peat permafrost microbial communities from Stordalen Mire near Abisko, Sweden - Fen_T0_1 | ecosystem: Environmental > Terrestrial > Soil > Wetlands > Permafrost | place: Sweden: Abisko...
TCGATATTATAGAATCCCGATAAATCGATTAACCAAGTTATCGCAGAATCTTTATAGAGCCAATGTGTGAGTCGCCTACGCCTGACTCTGGAGAAACTGTAGGCTGAGCGCATGAGAGTTCGAGCAATTCGCGGGGCGACACAATTGAGGGCTGACGAACCTGGGGAGATGGCCGCCGCTGTCACCGAACTCCTCGCCGAACTTTTCGAGAAGAATGGCCTAGCCAAAGCGGATCTAATCTCTATTCTCTTTACCTCGACAGAAGATTTGGTCTGCGACTTTCCAGCTGCCGCCGCCCGAAAACTCGATCTTGGCGACATTCCGCTTATGTGTGCCCGCGAGATACCAGTGGCGGGTTCGCTCCCTTTGGTTGTTCGTGTCATGGTTCATGCTTATTCGGAGCGCTCGCATGGCGAGATGAAGCATATTTACAAGCGTGGAGCTGAGGTTCTACGCCGGGATATAGCGCAATAGTGCAGACTTTTAGGCAGGTTCGAGTCGTTGGCGCGGGGCTGATAGGGACTTCAATAGCCCTGGGATTAACGCGGGCTGGATACATAGTTTCCATCGAAGATGAAGATCCGCAGGCAGAAGGGATTGCGCAATCTTTGATTGATCAGCGCGGTGAAGGGGCGGAACCGGAGTTAATAGTGATTGCCACCCCAATTTCGACCATTTCAAAGCTGATTAAGAGCTATGCGGTTAGGTACCCTCAATCTACGGTTATGGATATAGGCGGCTTAAAGTCTGAAGTTATGGCAGAGATTGAGAAATTTCCAGAGATATCAGCGCGCTTCTGCGCCTCCCACCCCATGGCAGGGCGAGAGATCTCGGGCGCCTTGGCGGCGAGAGGCGATCTATTCGAGGGCAGAATCTGGATCTATACCCCTGCTTCGAAGACTTCGCCTTTATCCCTAGAACGTGCACTGGAGATTATTAGCGCTCTAGGCGGTAAAGAGGTTGAGCTCAGCGCTCAGGAACACGACCAAGCCATCGCCGGAATTTCACATCTACCGCAAATTGTAAGTTCTTTACTATCGGCAACGTTGATCGAGATCTCTGATCGGGACATTGCCCTAGCTGGGCAAGGTTTAAAAGATGTCTCCCGGCTGGCAGCTTCAAATTCGGAACTTTGGTCTGAACTCTTGCATGCCAATAGCCCGGCGGTATTGTCTTTCTTAACTATATTGTTAAAGCATCTTGAAGATTTATCGACTTCTCTACAAAATGATGATCTCCGCAAGACGAGGGAGATTCTAGATCTCGGGCGAGAGAATCACGCGCGTATCCCTGGAAAACATGGCGGCAAGAAGCGGGATTACTGGTACCTGCCCATCATCATTGCGGATAAGCCGGGGCAGTTGGCAAAAATCTTCGATGCCTGCGCTCTAGTTTCGGCGAACGTTGAGGACCTCACCATCGAACACACCCCGGGGCAGGAGAGTGGCCTGGTGACTCTGGCTCTTTCAAAGGCAGATTCTTCCAAGGTCTTCGAACAACTTATCAAAGAGGGTTGGAAAGCTCACCCACCACGGGAGTCGATCGGCTGAAGGAAATCTGCCTCACTTATAAGGCGTTAAGGTTCTCATATGTCGACCGTCGTAATAGCAATCGATGGTCCCAGCGGATCGGGTAAATCATCGACCGCCCGCGCGGTAGCTCAGCGCGCCAATTGGCAATATCTCGATACCGGAGCTCTTTATCGCGCCGTTACCTGGTTCGCCCTTAAAGAAGGTTTGACCGATCCACAGGAGTTGGTCGAATCTCTCCGTCAGGAAGCGATCGTTTTCAATGGAGATCCCATCGAGCCTAGAACTTTTGTCGGCGATATGGACATCACCAGCGATATTCGTTCAGCTCGGGTTACCGATCAGGTTTCGATCTTCTCCGCCTACCCTGAGGTGCGCGCTTACCTTCTCGAACTGCAACGAGCGATTATCGACCAAGCGCCTCACGGGATAGTGGTGGAAGGCCGTGACATTGGAACTGCCGTCGCCCCACATGCACCCCTAAAAATCTTTCTTTACGCCGATCTCCAGCAGCGGGCGCTTCGTCGCGAGCGTGAACTATCGGACCCCACCTCTACTGATGCAGTTTCTCAATCCCTGCAAGAACGCGATCTCATTGATTCAACGCGGAAAGTTTCGCCGCTGCGGATGGCCGATGATGCGTTAGAGATTGACTCTACTTTGCTCGACCTCCCGGAGGTTGTAGATGTAATTTGGCAATGGGCGAAGGAGCGCGCGCTTCTGGGTCTGCCAAAGGTAGCCATCATCGGACGCCCTAATGTCGGAAAATCAACGCTGGTAAATCGAATTATCGGGCGTCGCGAGGCAATTGTTGAAGACACTCCAGGGGTGACGCGTGACCGCGTTAAATATGAGGCGGAGTGGAATGGAAGAACCTTCGTTTTGATTGATACCGGTGGCTGGGAGGTAAAGCCCGAAGGCATCTCGGAGAAGATCACTGCCGGGGCGGAATTGGCGATAGCTGAAGCCGATGTCGTTCTCTTTGTTGTGGATGCCCAAGTGGGAGCGCTGGACGAAGATTCCTCCTTGCTCACCCTGCTCCGGAAATCGAAGAAGAAGACCATTTTGGTCGCCAATAAGGTCGATGGGTTAAATGAGGAGCAGAATGCACATGCACTGTGGAATCTGGGTTTAGGGGAGCCACGTTTTGTCTCGGCGCTCCACGGACGAGGTTCTGGTGACCTTCTAGATTTCCTTGTACAAGAGCTGCCCGAGGTTGGATCTGAACTTCCTGATGATGGATTTCGCAGAATTGCGATTGTTGGCCGTCCCAACGTTGGAAAATCAAGTCTCCTAAATGCGCTCGCGGGGGAATCGCGGGTACTTGTTGATGATGTTGCTGGCACTACCCGTGATCCAGTTGATGAACTTATCGAACTTGGAGGCGACACCTGGCGCTTCATCGATACTGCAGGAATTCGCAAACGAGCTATTCATGATAGCGGCACTGACTATTACGCCAGTTTGCGAACTGCTGCCGCGCTCGATCGCGCAGAAGTTGCTGTGATCGTTATTGATGCATCACTTCCGCTCACCGAGCAAGATTTGCGCATTGTTACTATGGCTGAAGAAGCGGGTCGAGCCATGGTTCTCGTGATGAACAAGTGGGATGTGGTTGACGATGAACGTCGTCAACAACTCGATAAAGAATTGGAACGAAATCTCGAGCGCTATCCCTGGGCGCAGCGCGTAAATCTTTCAGCTAAGACCGGCTGGCATCGAGATCGCCTTGCCCCTGCGCTGCGCACAGCGTTGCGAAGTTGGGAGCAGCGGATTCCGACAGCGAAGCTCAATGCCTTCCTAGGCGCCCTGGTGTCAGCCACCCCACCACCCGTCCGGGGCGGAAAACAACCGAAGATCCGGTTTGCAACTCAGGCCACGATCGCCCCACCAAAATTCGTGGTCTTCTCTAGCGAATGGGTTGAACCGAGTTATCGTAGGTTTATTGAGCGCCGACTGCGCGAAGAATTTGGCTTTGAAGGTACCCCGGTTGAGGTATCGATTAAAGTCCGGGAACGAGAAGAAAGAAAGTACTAGATGAAGATTACGCGTCAGGAAGTCTTAACTATTCCTAATGGATTGACTCTGATCCGCGCGTGTGGGATTCCGTTATTCCTCTGGCTTCTTCTTGGAGAGGATCTCAAAGGCTGGAGCTACATTGTTCTGGGTATTGGCGCCTGGACGGATTACTTCGATGGAAAAGTCGCGCGCTGGTTACACCAAGAATCTAAATTAGGCGCCACCATGGATCCTACGATTGATCGTCTGTATATCGCGGCAACGGTCATTGCTCTTGCGCTCAAACATTACATTCCGTGGTGGATGGTCTTGGTTCTGGCCGCCCGCGACATTTACATGGTGATCCTGCTGGGAATTTACAAAAGTCGGAGTGGAAAAGTATTCTCCGTCACCTTTCTGGGTAAAGCAGCGACCTTCAATCTGCTCTACGCCTTCCCATTCCTCTTGCTCAGTAGTAATAGTGGTTGGGGTAAATTCGCTCATTCATTTGGATGGGGGTTTGCGATATGGGGGATAGGGTTGTACCTTCTAGCAGCAGTTGATTATTCGAAAATTGCCATTTCCGAGCAGAGGAGAAAGTATGTCTAGCGTCCCAGCAGATTTGAAATATACGAAGGAGCACGAGTGGGTTCGCGAATCTTCTGCAACTACTTTCCAGATTGGTATTACTGATTTTGCTCAAGGTGCACTAGGCGACATTGTCTATATTCAACTGCCTAAGGTCGGTCAAAGCGTTAAGTCAGGTGAAGTCTGCGGGGAAGTCGAGTCAACAAAATCGGTTTCGGAGATTTATTCGCCGCTCACTGGAATTGTAAAATCTGTCAATCCCGCATTGGATGCCACTCCTGAATTGCTGAACCAAGATCCCTACATTGCAGGTTGGATCGCAGAGATTGAAATCTCTGCCGCACCAGCTGATCTTCTCACCAGCGAAGAGTATGAAGCCCTAACGGCTTGATTTTTCTACAGGCGATGAATAGTGTCAGCCTCTAGTGAAGATAGAGATTGAGGGTTAATCTCGATCTTAGAGAAGGGAGAGATGTGAACGATTCAAAAGCTCCCATCGATCCGACTAAGCCTGATCTCACCTCCACCATTCACCTCTCTGCACTTCGATCTGTTCCAAAGCCACTTCCGCTCGAGGAGATCTTTTCGGTCCTCTCGCTAGAAGAGCGAGAGATAGTAAGTCAATTGCCACAACGCTCAGCGATGTTGATAGTCATAGCGGGACCAAATAGAGGTGCTCGGTTTCTCATAGATTCTGATGAAACTTTTATTGGCCGCGATCCAAAGAGCGAGATCTTTTTAGATGATGTAACAGTTTCACGTAAGCACGCCAAGATCTCTCGATCACCTCAGGGAGATTTTAGCGTTGTAGATCTAGGAAGTTTAAACGGAAGTTACCTCAATGCGCACCAAGTTCAAGAGTCGAAGCTGGTCGTCGGAGATGAGATCCAAATTGGAAAATTCAGATTGACATTTTTTAAGGGGAGGGCGAACTAATGGCAGTTCCAGCACGCGCGTATCTAAGCATTGGAGAAGTGCTTGGAAAATTACGTGGAGATTTCCCTGACATAACAATCTCTAAGATTCGCTTCTTGGAATCAGAGGGGCTCATCGAACCGCAGCGGACTCCATCGGGTTATCGAAAATTCACCGGGGTCGATTTGGAACGGTTGCGCTATGTCCTCACCGCTCAGCGCGATCAATATCTTCCCTTGCGCGTCATCAAAGAGAATCTCGACGCTCTCGATAGAGGTTTAGAACCGGCAGCCCTTCCAGGTGGTAGCGCCACTCCTCGTTTAGCTACCGTTGACGGCGAATTCGCCCCTGGGCACTTTGCCGGTGAGAGCGAACTTCGGCTCTCCAGGAGCGAGTTGCTCGAATCTTCCGAACTGACCGATGAACAACTGACTGAAGTCGAATCCTTTGGCTTGATCACCATTCGCGGGCGGTACTACGACGCAGATGCCCTGGCAGTCGCTCGGATCATTGCTGCGATCGCCACATTTGGGATTGAAGCTCGTCACCTGCGCTCGTTCAAATCTGCCGCTGACCGAGAGATCGGTCTGGTCGAACAGGTCATTACCCCGATCCTCCGTCAGAAGAGTTCAGATGCCAAGGCGCGCGCTGATGAGGTCGCCAATGAGTTGGCTTCCCTCTCAGTGAAGCTTCATGCCTCGCTGGTTCGCGCCGGGCTCCACCGCGCGAAGTAGTATGGCTTCATGAGCATCCCTGTCGAGGTCGTCGGTGTCCGCATTGAGATGCCTTCCAATCAACCAATTGTTCTGCTCAAAGAGGTGGATGGAATTCGCTACCTTCCGATTTGGGTGGGAGCGGTTGAAGCGTCGGCCATAGCTTTTGCGCAACAAGGTTTGGTACCGACCAGACCGTTGACACACGATCTCTTCACCTCAGTTCTCCACATTGTGCAGGCTAAGGTTGAGCGAGTTGAGATAACCGACCTAATTGATGGGGTCTTCTACTCTGAACTTCACCTGGAAGGTGCGCACACTATTTCAGCCCGCCCCAGCGATGCGATTGCCCTTGCGCTGCGCGCCGGAGCTCCCATCACCGCAGCGGAGACGCTCTTCGCTAAGGCCGGGATTGAGATTCCAGATCAGGCGGAGGATGAGGTTGAGAAGTTTAGGGAGTTCCTGGATCAGATCAATCCAGAGGATTTTGCCTCCTAGAAATACTAAGCCTCAAGTAAAGGTTTAAAGTTTCTCGTGTCGAAACCCCGATTTTTGGTGGGGAAGTTCTACTCTTTACTCGTGCCGATCCCCTTCGGCCTTCTTTCCTACGAAGTGAGTCATCATGAGCGAAGCAACCTCAGAAGTCGGCTACCGTGGTGCAACAGCATGTGTCGCCGCTGGGATCACATACCGCCAACTCGACTATTGGGCTCGCACTGATCTCATTTCACCGAGCATCAAGAGCGCGGCTGGCTCGGGATCGCAGCGCCTTTATAGTTTTAGAGACATCATTGTTTTGAAGATCGTTAAGCGCCTACTTGATACCGGAGTTTCACTACAAAATATTCGTACCGCAGTAGAGCATCTGCGAAAGCGGGGAGTGGCTGATCTTGAGAGTATGACCCTCATGAGCGATGGGGTTTCCATTTACGAATGCAATTCACCCGATGAAATTATTGATCTCCTGCAAGGCGGCCAGGGAGTCTTTGGCATAGCAATCAACAAGGTGTGGAATGAGGTTGAAGGTTCGCTGGCAAATCTACAGGGCGAGTCTGGGGCAGATGGGTCCATTATCACATCGGGTAACGACGAATTAGCGGTACGAAGGAAGCGCAAGGGAGCTTAAAACTCCTTATCCTTGCTCTAGGAGATTTTCTCATCCTTAAGGGGGACAGGTGTCTTTACGCGAGAACTTTGTAGATCGCCATATCGGGCCAGATCAAAGAGAGATTTCAGCGATGTTGGCAGAGGTCGGCGAACCAACATTAGATGCGTTGATTAAAAAGGTAGTTCCCGAGAATATTGCTATGCGTGAAAAGTTGGTGAACCTGCTCCCAGCGGGAATATCTGAAGTTGCCGCGATTGAGAGGCTGCGGGATTTTGCATCTGAAAATAAAGTGATGCGATCGTATATTGGAACTGGATACTACGGAACGATCACTCCACCAGTTGTCCTTCGCAACATTTTGGAAAATCCCGCCTGGTATACCGCCTATACGCCATATCAGCCAGAGATAAGCCAAGGTCGGCTAGAGGCGATGTTTGCCTTTCAGACCGTTGTGGGGGATCTCACGGCTTTGCCAATAGCTAATGCTTCCATGCTCGATGAAGCGACTGCAGCGGCAGAAGCGATGACCCTTGCGAGACGCGTGTGGACGGGGAGCGATGAGGCAGCATTTTTTGTTGATTCACATCTGCATCCGCAAATCAAAGCAGTGATTCACACACGTGCCAAGCCGTTAAAGATTTCGATCATCGAAGGAACACAGAACACCTTGCAGGACATGAGTGAAGCAATATTTGGTGCCATCATTACCCAATCATCAACATATGGCGAGATCTTTGACCTCACTCCTGCTGTTGCCGCAATTCATAGCGTTGGCGCTCTAGCGATCGTTGCGTGCGATCTATTATCTCTCACGATGTACAAATCGCCGGGAGAGTACGGCGCTGATGTGGCTATTGGATCTGCACAACGCTTTGGAGTTCCCATGGGCTTTGGAGGTCCGCACGCCGGATTCATGGCGGTTCGCTTAGGTTTAGAGCGTTCGATACCTGGTCGCTTAGTTGGACAGAGTCTTGATGTACACGGAAATCCCGCATTCAGGCTTGCTTTACAGACCAGAGAGCAACATATTCGTCGCGATAAGGCGACCTCAAATATTTGTACCGCTCAAGTATTGCTGGCAGTTATGTCGGCATTTTATGCCATGTGGCACGGCCCTGATGGATTGCAATCGATAGCGCATCGAATTCGAAACCATTCTCACACCTTGCGCGGTTCACTTGTTGCACAAGGTTTTAAGATCGCTCAAGGTGAAATTTTTGATACCTTTGTAGTAAATCAAGTGAAAGCTACAGAGATCATCAAGAGCGCGGCCGAGCGCGGAATTAACCTTCGCAAGGTATCTGAAGAGAGTGTTGGGATTTCACTCGACGAGACGGTTACCGATCAAGATGTTGTCGATATCTTAACGATTTTTTCGGCTACCTTAGTTAAGAATGAAGAAGTAGTGCCGGTGAAGCTTAAACGTGGCTCAAAGTTTCTCACACATCGCGTCTTTAACACTTATCATTCAGAAACTGCGATGCTTCGCTATATTCGCACGCTCTCGGATCGCGATCTAGCGTTGGACCGAAGCATGATTCCACTTGGTTCTTGCACAATGAAGTTGAATGCTACGACTGAGATGATTCCAATAACCTGGCCTGAATTCTCTTCACTCCACCCATTTGCGCCAGCAGGGCAGAGTTTGGGTTTTCGCCGACTTATTCAGGAGTTATCAGATTGGCTGATTGCAATTACGGGATACGACGCAGTATCGCTACAACCAAATGCTGGATCTCAAGGTGAGTTCGCTGGACTCTTAGCGATTCGCAATTTTCTAGACCACAAGGGCGACACATTTCGCGATATTTGTTTGATTCCATCAAGCGCACATGGCACCAACGCTGCGAGTGCGGTAATGGCGGGAATGAAAGTTGTCGTTGTTGCATGTGATGAAGCTGGCAATGTTTCTGTTGATGATTTGAAAACCAAGATCATGGAATACAGCGATCGTCTCGCTGCGCTCATGGTTACGTATCCTTCTACGCACGGGGTATTTGAAGAAGCAATCTCCGAGATATGCGGACTAGTGCATGATGCTGGCGGACAGGTCTATGTTGACGGAGCAAATCTCAATGCTCTTGTAGGGCTGGCTCAACCTGGAAAATTTGGCGCCGATGTTTCCCATCTCAATCTTCATAAAACTTTCTGTATTCCGCACGGCGGTGGGGGACCGGGTGTTGGTCCAGTTATTTCTCGCGCGCATTTGGCTCCATATCTGCCTAACCATCCGCTTGATCTCACCGTGGGGTCAGCGCAGGGTCCTGGTCCTGTTAGTTCTGCACCATTTGGTTCGGCGGGAATTCTGCCGATTTCCTGGAGTTACATCCAGATGATGGGGGGCGATGGGCTAACTCGTGCCACTGAGGTTGCGATTCTTTCGGCCAATTACATTGCGAGGAAGTTAGATCCGCATTTTCCAGTTCTCTATAAAGGGGCACACGGATTCATTGCCCATGAGTGCATCGTTGACTTGCGCGAAATTACAAAAAAGACTGGTGCCACGGTGGACGATGTGGCGAAACGCTTGATGGATTATGGATTCCATGCACCTACCGTCAGTTTCCCGGTAGCCGGAACTCTCATGATCGAACCAACGGAATCAGAGGATATTGGTGAACTCGATCGCTTTATCAACGCAATGATCTCGATCAGAGCGGAAATTTCCGATATCGAGCATGGCGAACTCACAATCGAAGAGTCTCCACTGCGCTTTGCCCCACATACCGATAGCGATCTTCTGCGCGCAAATTGGGATCGTAAGTATTCGCGCGAAATGGGTGCATATCCGCTGGGAAGTGACCCCGAGATGGCCCACAAGGGCAAGTATTGGCCCGCAACGGGTCGAATCGATGGGGTTTATGGGGATCGCAACCTGATCTGTTCATGCACCCCGATTGAAGAATTGGCAATTAACGGTTGAACCTCGATGGCTGATTACGTAGCCAGGAAGGTCGACTTTGATTTTGAGGTCGATGGAAATCCTGAGAAGGATATTTGGCAAAGGGCAATGTGGAGCAGACCCTTTGTTGATATGGCCTCGGGGGAGCGGCCCGAGCAACAGACGCGGGCGGCGATTGCCTGGAGCGATCAGAAGGTCTACATCATTATGGTTGCGGAGGAGTCGAATATTCAGGCCGAGCTCACCCGGCGGGATAGCTTGATATTTCTAGAGAACGATCTTGAACTCTTTATCGATGGCGGAGATGCGTACTACGAATTCGAAGTAAATGCCCGCAACACCATTTATGAAGTCTTCTTCATTTGGAGAGATGCCCTTCCTAATGCATCCAGATTCCCGGCAGAGATCTTCGATATTGCGAATTCGGGGGTCTACACCTTCGGTGGAGATTACGACCGTACCGGAGCGTCTTTCTGGTTGGGTACCCATCCGCGGGGCGTTCGGTGGGCATTTCGGGAGTTCGATATGCCAGGGCTGCAAAGTGCCGTTGCCATGAAGGGAACCCTCAACGATCCAAGCTCAAAGGATGAGAGTTGGTCGGTGGAGATATCGATTCCGTGGCAGAGCCTGCGATACCTCGCAAATGGTCGACAATTGCCCCCAGCCGATGGAGATACCTGGAAATTATTCTTGGGGCGCTTTGATAAGAAGATGGTCGATGGAGTGGAGATTTCTCCTCATCCCGCCAGTTCGCTACGTTCCCACGGGGTATATGACACCCATATGCCAGAGGAGTGGAGCGTTGTTGCTTTCGAGAGTAATCCTCACGCCTGATTTTTACTTTACATAATGTAGATTATCGGCGATTAACTACCCGTTGAAAACCCCAGATTGTCGTCTTTCTCCAGGCCTCAATCACAATCTTCCGGCTCATCTTTGAACTTCCAGCGACCCGTTCGACAAATGTAATTGGTACTTCAATGATCACTCTCTTGTTTGTGCTAGCGATGCGAACTATTTCTATTTGAAATCCATAACCTACGGTCGTCAATTGTGAATTGAAAATATCTTCGATAAGGCGGCGGCTTAAAAGTCGATATCCGCTCGTTAAATCTCTGTAAGACAAACCGAGAGCAAACGATGCATATTTGGTACCAAAGCGCGAGATTAATCGCCTCGAAATCGGCCAATTGAGTACTGAACCTCCGGGCATCCAACGTGTTCCAAGAACGAGATCGCACCCTGGAGCAGCTGCGAGTAATCGAGTGATTTCCTCGGGTTGGTGGCTGCCATCGGCATCCATCTCAATAAAGTACTCGTAACCACGTTCGTAGCCCCAAGTAAATCCCGCAAGATATGCCGGTCCTAAACCACCTTTTTCACTTCGATGAAGTACGTGGGTCCTCACATCCGAAAGTGAATCTGCAACAGCTCCGGTTCCATCAGGTGAATTGTCGTCAACTACAAGAATGTCGACTTCAGTCGTTGCAATTTTCAATCGGTGAATTACATCGCTGATATTCGCTACTTCATTGTAAGTAGGAACGATCACCAGAGTCTTGGAGGTTACCAATTGAGAGCCGCAATCATTCGATCGATAGATGAACCGAGCCCATATTGCTCTTTATACTGCCAGATTTGCGACATATCAAGCGGACGCGTTGGTATTGCAATGGACATTGATGGAATGGGTACATCCAAGGCACAGTGCACTAACTTGGGAGCAATTGCTACATAATCTGAACCTTCGATTAATCTCTTTCGCAGCGCTGGCGTGAGTCTTTCATCATGTGCGTGAGCGGCGGCAAGCGCTTCCTCTATCGTTTCAAAATGATTCGCGATGTGAGCAGCGCCCTTTTCGCCAATTCCTCTAACACCAGGAAGGCCGTCAGATGCATCTCCACGGAGCATGGCAAAGAGTGCGTACCTCTCCCCCGGGATTTCGTACCTGTTCTTTATCCAAGCCCTGTCAACGAGATCATGATTAGATATTCCTTTGGCGAGATAAACAATTTTGACGCGACGTTTATCATCTACCAATTGAAAGAGATCGCGATCACCAGTAGCCACAAAGGTGGGTCCTCGCTCCTTTACGCTGAAGGTGGCCATAATGTCATCTGCCTCATAGTCATCAACCCCAACCATGGGAATACCAAATGCCTCTAATATATCCAAGAGGATGGGGATTTGAGGTCCCAGGGTATCTGGCTCTTCTTCCTCGCCACTCTCATCTACTCGATTAGCTTTATAGCCCGGGAATAGTTCTACTCGCCAACTTGGACGCCAGTCTCCTTCAAGACAAGCCACCAATCGTGAAGGTTGATATTGATTAATTAATCGCGCAGACATATCAAGAAATCCCTTGATGGCATTTACCGGTTCACCGCTAGGCGATACCAACGTATCTGGCATTCCAAAGAAAGCTCGATACCAGAGCGAAGCGCTGTCGAGAAGTAGGAGCGTCATCCGACAATCCCAGCGTAGGAAACTATCCCGCGATCGATGCGCTTGAGTGCATTTTCAACTGTCTGTGCCAGGTGCGGCGATGCATTTCCAATCTGGCGCAACAAATCGATGATTTGCTTCATGGAGCGTACAAAATCTCCAACTGTTAACTCGGTTCCTTTAAGAATTGCTGCAAGGGAATGTCCACTTGCCCAACGATACGAGACCCAGCAGAATGCTAAATCTGGTTCGCGCATTGGTTCTAGACCAATCTCTATTTCATTGCTATGAATGAGTGACCACTGATGGATGAGATCATTGAGCGATTCTTCCACCGCCCCTTTAGGAATCTTTGGGGATTCGTCACGCCTCGCCTCAAAGACCAGCGCGGAGAGCACGGAGACCATCTCTGGACCATCGAGGGTATCAAAACTTCCACGTTTAATAAGTTCGGCAATTAATAGATCCGTCTCTCCGTAAATCTTCGCCAAGAGAGTCCCCCATTCGGTGATTAACCCATTTTTAAGGTATCCCGAGCGTTCTAACATAACTTGAACTCGATCAAAACGCTTGGCGATAAGATCGGTTCGAGAACTGACCCTTTCTTCTAGACCGCGAGTCTCCCGAACCAATCGATCTACCTTTTCGGCAATACGAGAGTGATCTTCCCTATCGCCACACGAGTGACAGGGATGGGAACGCAGCGCCTTACGAGCAGCGATCAGTTCATCTTCTGCCAATATTCTCTTCGCCTTGGTCAGCTTTGCAAAGGATTTCTCTATCGCCTTAATTTCAGATCGAATTTCCGCGTACTCCTCAAAATCGCCAGCATGACAGACCATCGTCTCTCGAAGTTCTGAGATTGCGCCGTGATTTCTCTTAATTTGGCGCGCGAGTCCGACGACTGCCTTGTCCGCTTGATACTGTGCAAATGACGATTCTAAAGATTCGCGGGCGCTTACACTTCCAAAACGTGATATCAAATTTATGGTCATGTTATATGTCGGTTTAAAACTACTTTTAAGCGGATAAGTACGTGTGGATGCCAAGCCAGCAACCGAACCTGAATCAATCTCTTTACTCCACAGAATTACTGCATTACCTTCAACGTCGATCCCCCGTCGTCCGGCTCGTCCGGTCAATTGTGTGAACTCGCCAGGAGATATCGCGACATGCGCTTCGCCATTCCACTTCACCAACTTTTCTAGAACAACGGTGCGCGCCGGCATATTGATTCCAAGAGCCAGAGTTTCGGTGGCAAAGACGCATTTTACGAGACCACGTTGGAAGAGCTCTTCTACTGTCTCTTTGAAAGCCGGCAACAGACCGGCATGGTGGGACGCGATGCCTCGCTCTAATCCATCAAGCCACTCTGAAAAGCCCAATACAACGAGATCTTCCTCGGGGATATTGGATGTCGCGCGAAAGGCTATCTCACGAATGATGCTTCGCTCTTCGGCATTGGTAAGCCGAATACCTGCCACCAAACATTGATGAACCGCGGCAGAACAAGCATTGCGCGAAAAGATGAATGTGATAGCAGGTAACAAACCTTCACGATCGAGTTTTTCGATGACCTCTGCTCTTCCCAGTTGCTTTACGTTCGGACCGCGATCGTTCCAGCCGGAGTTACGACCTTTATGAGCCCCCGCTGCTCCTCGTGCATTGCGATAACTTTCTTTTTCAAGTCGGACGATTTCAGGGTTGACGCGACCATCCTCGACGAAGAGGTCTAACAATCGGGTATTGAAAAGTACATGTTGGTAGAGCGGAACTGGACGTGTCTCCGAAACGATTACGTCGGTATTTCCCCTTACCTCATTGAGCCAATCTCCAAATTCTTCAGCATTGGAGACCGTGGCAGAGAGCGAAGCTACCTGGGTACTCTCCGGAAGATGAATCAAAATCTCTTCCCAAACGGCCCCACGAAATTTATCGGCGAGGTAATGAACTTCATCCATCACGACGAACTGCAAATTGTTGAGTGTTCGCGAATCTGCGTAGATCATATTTCGAAGCACTTCTGTCGTCATGACAACGATATTCGCCTCTGAATTGATACTCGTATCACCAGTAAGTAGACCGACATTTGCCTCGCCGAACATCTCTTTGAAATCGGAATACTTCTGATTAGAGAGCGCTTTTATGGGAGCGGTATAAAAACATTTCTTTCCCTGATTCATGGCAAGAAATGCAGCAAACTCCCCGACGACAGTCTTGCCCGCACCGGTGGGAGCTGCGACAAGAACTCCCCTACCGACTTCCAAAGAATGGCAACCACTAATTTGAAAATCGTCGAGCGGGAAATCAAATTTCGCAGTAAATTCATTGGTCGCCTTGAAGGAATTTCTTAACTGCGCTGCCGCATAACGCTCGGCAGGCGTACTCATAAGCGGAAGACCTGTAGCTTATGGCTAGAGATACTTACTTCGACGGGTAGATCGGCAATTCTCTCTCCATCGGCAAAGGCCTGCGTATTTCCAGCAATGTGGATATTAGTACCGGTGTAAAAGTGAACCTTCGGATGAGTTACGTGTGTACCGAAGAAGACCCGCGGAAATACCATTAAGAGGCGAAAAGGGTTTACTCGATCTACAACCATTACGTCGAGAAGATCGTCATCATCTTTTGCGTGTGGGACTATCTTCATACCTCCGCCGTAACTTTCTCCATTTGCTACGCAGACCAACATCGCTCTTTGACGATGTTCTTTTCCGTCGATCTCTATAATGAAATCTAAAGCACGAAATCCCCACACCTTTTGGAGAACTGCAATTATGTATTTGATCTTGCCACGGATAACCTTGAAATTATTGGCGTGCTCGTTTACCACCGAGTCAAAGCCTGTACTTAAAATTTGAACAAAGGGAGTCTCTTTCTCACCATGTTTAATCATGGCCACGTTGATGCGTGAAGGTCTAGCGAGCTCTGGCTGTGCCAGAATAAGTGCGAGCTTCTGACCGTACAAACCCAAAGTTCTTGCAAAATCATTGCCGGTGCCAGCCGGAACCACGAGAAGTGGTAGGTCGTTCTCAATGAGTGATGGCAATAGATCGTGGATAAATCCGTCTCCTCCAACGCAGACTAAGAGTTCAAATTTGAATGCCGCGCATGCACCAGATACTTCGGCGAGGGTTTCTTGCAAGGAAGCTGCTTCGACGTAGGTAATCGAATTGTTCAAACGTTCAAAATGGGAACGCACCTTGGCTCCCATTGCCAGTCCCTTGCCACCACCCGCCCGCGGGTTGATGACTACAAGAGCTTTCACTCGACGATCTTTGACGCCCGACGGCGATCATTGAGAAGCGCGATCCCACCTGCCGCGAAATAGAAACCGACGAGAGGCAGCGCAAGAACACCCATGGTGAAAGGGTCGCTGGTGGGAACGAAGGTTGCTGAGAATAGTGTGATGCCAAAGACCGCTATGCGCCAGGGTTTGAGAATCGATCGCCCGGAGAGAACGCCAGCGAAATTAAGGGCGACGAGGAAGACTGGGAGTTCAAAGGCGAGGCCAAAGACGAGAATCAGGTGAAGCACAAAAGTTAGGTAATCGCTAAATTTGATGAGATTGGTCAACGTGGTTGGCGTGAATCCTAAAAGGACGCGAATGGCAAGCGGCAAGATCCAGTAAGCCAGCGCCGCACCCGCTACGAAGAAAGGCGTTGCAACAGCAATAAAGAAAATCGAATATTTCTTCTCTCGGTTATGGAGAGCAGGTGATACGAAAGCCCAGAGCTGGTAGAGCCAGATAGGTGAGGCGAGAATTACTCCCGAAACTATCGCTACTGAGATCTGCAGATTGAGAGGTCCTAGGACTCCATCAATGTAGAGGACGCCACAGTGGTGCGGAGTCGACTGCGCACGTGAGAGATCGCAAACGGGTTTGGTCAGGATTCGTACGATCTTGGTATAAAACACCCACCCAAGAGTTCCGAATATGGCGATTGATAGAGCAGAACGGACAGTGCGCTTGCGAAGCTCTCTGAAGTGCTCCAGCAATGACATCCGACCACTATCTTCAGTGGTCACTTTCTACTTCCTAGTTCGGAGATGTGGAAGAAGAACCGTCATCTGACTTTTTCTCCTCCGGCGTCTTTAACTCGTCCTTGAAAATACGAAGTGACTTAGCAACCGACTTAGCCGAATCTGGAAGCCGCTTAGCTCCAAAGAGGACGACAAAGACAAGTACAACGATCACAATGTGCCAGGGCTTAAGGTCTCCCATTTATATTCCAATCTCGAGGTGGGTTAATCCTAGTGGTAATTGGCAAGTGCGCCTGCGATCCGTTCGTGAATGGTTTCCGCCAGATCGGCAGGGTGCATGACCGCGATCGGGCTTGGCCAGCCCACAAGGGTACGGGTTATCCACTCACCAGAGTTGACTCTTAACTTAATTCGAAAGCGTTCCCCCTGCTCATGAAACGAGGTAACAATTTCGTTATGTTTTTCGATGAAGAAGAAGCCATCGCGACCCATTTCGATTTCGATTTCGTTATCCCCCGGATTGGGTACCTGCCGCACCACGCGTTCCAAAAAGCCTGCATCGGCTGGGCCTACCAAAATTTCATCGATGCGATCTAATCGAAAGGTTCGCAATTCGCCCGCCGATGTAGCAAAGGCATTCAAATATCCAATTCCGTCATGGTAAAAGATTTCGAGTGGGAATATTTCACGTGTACTTACTGAATCGCTGGATGCAGAATTATAGTGAATTGTTAAGTGCTGACTTTGAGCGATAGCTTGTGCCAGCTTTCTAGCAATCGGAGAATCGACAATAGCATCTGTTATCGTGACTTTACGAGCTAACTGTTCCCCAAATAACCCACTGAGGCGATTTTGCAAAGCCGTTATTGCCGCAGCCTCACTCTGATCGGAGGCCAACTCAACGAGCAATTGCAGTCCGAGAACAAGTGTTAGCGCCTCAATTTGGGTGAGCGAACGCGGCTGATCTAATACCTGTGCTTCAGTCACTGATACATAGTTAGGATCTTCATAATCTATGTCGAGCAACTCAAGATGTGAATATCCCGGCAATCCACACATATGGAGAAGTGATAAATCTTTGGAGATCTGCGCAGGGGTCGAATTGAATCTAGCTGCTATTTCGACAACCGAGAGGCCAGGATTATTTGCGATGAAAGGAATCAAATTCAAGGCGCGTGCAACTCGATCCAGGGCGGTTTCACTCATAACTTGCTCCGCAACAGTGACTTAATTTCTGCAACGTTTTCTGCAGGACTCTCTAGAACGATATCCGAACCGAACCAGAGAATCTCTTCACGCCAATTGTTTCCAAGTGTAAACTCCAAACGATCCCATTCAGCATCAATATTGGTAACCGTTGATTTAGAACGCAAACTGTGGCATCGACCAATACGGACTCGTGCTTTAAACACCGTCAGGGGTTCGGGGTTTAGCATTATCAAATGTTCTTCGATGTTAAAGTCTTCTGGAACCGTGAATGCCCCTGTCTTACTCTCAACTGTGATCTCAGAGGTCATTCGAGAGAGACGGAAAACCCGTAACTCATTTTTTTCGAGATCCTTTCCGACCAAATACCAAGTGCCATGCCAAAGAGTTAAACCGAATGGTGAGACGTGTCGCGTGCTAGTAATCTTGCTGCGATAGGTGAATGAGATGTTTCGAGTCTCTGTAAGAGCGCTCCAAAGCGCGGGAAATAGTGGCGTTTCATTTTCTAATGAAAGAGTCGCGTGACCGAAATCTTCGCGAAGAGCGGTGCCGCTGAGGGCATCTAATTTAACCAGGGCTAGCGCCCCGCTGGCAGAGAACAATTGGTTGCGCCAAATCGTGGCCGCCAAGGAGAGATAGGACAGTTCCGTCGCGCTGAGTTCACCGATATCTAGTTCGTAATCCCGCTCTAAAATTCGATAACCTGGTTCGTCGTCAAAGAGAGGATCGTAACTCCCAACCTGAATCGTGATTCCTAGAGCTCGTAAGTCATCTTTATCCCGTTCGAACATTCGCTCTTTTGTATCGTTAGACCCGGTGTAACCTGCAACCTGTTTAAATATTTCGGCTTTGCTGAGATAGCGCTTAGTGGCTAAAAGTGCCATCGTAAGGTTAATAAGCCTCTCAGTCTTCTGGTCTGACACACCCGTACTCTAGGCGTTTGCTAGTATCACCACCTGATTTCAAAGGAGAAGATTCATGAAATTCTTAAAGAAGAAACGACTCGCGATCGCCCTCGGCATCCTGCTTATTGTTGCAATAGGAGTGGCTATCGGGGCGCACTCCACCTCTAAATCCCCAGGAAAGGCAATTGCAATGACGACCGAAATTCCAACCGTTTCTGCGACCCCAGGAGTAGCGCCTGTCATTGGGAAGCCGGTCGGTGATGCACCAACGACTCTCATATCCAAGGACATCATTGTTGGCACTGGAGCCACTGCCCTCACCTCCTCCACAGTCACAGCTCAATATGTGGTGATGTCTTGGAAGACTGGGGTCGTCTATCAAACTTCGTGGACCGCTCAACCGTTTACAGCGCCGCTTTCTAATCTGATCGCTGGGTGGCAACAGGGTATTCCGGGGATGAAGATCGGCGGACGACGTCTCTTTATCATCCCTCCTGCATTGGCATATGGTGCCCAAGGCGCAGGAAATATTCCTGCCAATGAAACTCTGGTTTTCGTAGTAGATCTACTCGGAGTTAAATAACACTCTCATCTTCTGGAAGGTCATAAGCACCCTTGGAAGGGCGTCGTCTGCGTAACGGCGCGGTCACACCTGGCGCTAAACGTCTAGCCTGGATTAAGAAGCCCGTGTGTCCAATCATGCGATGCACGGGACGTACTGCCAACCCCTCATGGTGCCACTGCCGCACGAGTGATTCGCTGCTCTCGGGTTCAGTAAAACGTCCAGATTCCTTTATTGCTTCTGCCATCGCCGACAGTTGAGTTGTCGTAGCAACATAGGCAAGGAGGACTCCCCCAGGATGCAGAACATTATCTGCCAACTCAACGCATTCCCACGGGGCTAACATGTCGAGAACAATCCGGTCGTATTTAACCTCGCTTGATTTTTCTTGCACTGATCCTAAAGTGAGGGTCCAGTTGTCGGGAACACCGTTGAAATAATTGGTGACATTCTTGGTTGCGATCTCGGCAAACTCTGCACGCCGTTCAAACGAATCCACTGCCCCTGTTGGCCCAACTGCGCGCAAGAGCGAGATGGTAAGTGCTCCAGAACCAACCCCTGCTTCGAGAACCCGCAGGCCCGGTGCGATATCGGCAAAGCCAACTATGAGCGCGGCATCTTTGGGATAGACAATGGTCGCGCCACGAGGCATAGAAAGGACGTAATCTCCCAACAGTGGTTTAAAGGCTAAGAATTTGAGACCGGCTGTAGTTTCAACGACTGATCCTTGTGGCATTCCCACAATCTGGTCATGAATCAACCAACCTTTGTGCGTATGCCACTCACCGCCTTCTTTGAGCGTTATCGTGTGAAGTTTTCCCTTGGCATCCGCAAGTTGGACGCGATCACCATAATTAAATTCGGGTTGCATTGTGTGCCTCTTGACTCTCCGTAAGAAAAATTTCATTGATATCTGCCGCCTTTATTCCAACGAGACCGTGAAGTAAATGAAGTCGCGGCGTTGGCGGGTAAGTGACTAAATGTGGAATACCAAGCACGATTGCTCCGCTCGCCAAACCTGCTTCAATCCCAGTTCGCGAATCCTCGATTACTAAACATTTAGTTATATCGACGCCGAGATGCGTAGCCGCCTTGAGGTAACTCTCGGGATCGGGCTTGCTCACCGTTACATCTTCACTTGAGATGCTGGTGGCAAATGTTCCTGGAGGCAATAGCGCGATCGCGGAATCTACAAGTAAGCGTGGGCTAGCCGAGACTAACGCTACAGGAATGTTAGCCTCAACTAATTCGTGGACCAGTTCCGCTGCCCCGGGAATGAACTTCAATCCCTTGGTGAATTGTTCCGCGACCAATCTGACAAGCTCATTTTCAAAGTAGAGAGCATCGTGGACTTCCCCAGCTAATTTGGACATGTAAGCGCCTACCTTAGGAAGTGGCCCACCTAAGCAATAAGCCTGATCTTCATCGGTCCACTTATGGTCATAGCGAGCCAATAGCGCGGTTTCCGCAATTAACCAATAGGGCTCCGAATTGATAAGCGTTCCATCCATATCAAAAAGTACAGCTTCCATTTTTAAGAACTCCATTGTCATACCGCGTTAAAGTACTTGGCTTCTGGGTGGTGCACGATGATGGCGCTTGTCGATTGCTCCGGGTGAAGTTGAAACTCTTCGGAAAGTATCACACCGATTCGCTCTGGTTCCAATAATTCACAGAGTTGAACTTGCTGTTCGATATCGGGACAGGCTGGATAACCAAATGAGTATCGTGAACCTCGATAACCTTGATCCAAAATCGCAGAAATTTCTTTTGAGTCTTCATCTCCCATGGCGAGTTCCTGACGAATTCGAGCATGCCAGTGTTCCGCCAATGCCTCTGTGAGTTGCACCGACAACCCGTGAAGTTCTAAATATTCGCGGTACTCATTTGCAGCAAATAACGTGGCCGTTGCTTCGCTCACTGATTGACCCATGGTCACGATATGGAAGGCAACGGTGTCAATAACTCCGCTCGCTTTGGATCGGAAGAAATCGCTCAAGCACAACCTGCGGTCCCGACGCTGCCTGGGGAAAGTGAAGCGCACGCGCTCTTCTCCCTTGAGCGGACCTTCGTGATGAAGAATGACGAGATCATTACCCTCGCTAAAACAAGGGAAATACCCGTAAACAACGGAGGCGTTGAGCCACCCCAGAGATTGTGCTTGATTCAAAAGCGCGCGTAATTGCGGACGCCCTTCGCTTTCCACCATCTTTTCGTACTCGCCCCGTGCGCCTTTGAGCCCCCATTGGCCCATAAAGAGAGCTCGTTCGTCGAGCATAGGAAGATAATCAGAGAGCGCAATTCCTTTGACAATACGCGATCCCCAAAAAGGCGGTTGCGGGACCTTATTGTCGGAAGCGATATCTGACCGAACGGTATCAATAACATCTGATTGAGCCTGCTTGGTCCGTGGTGTGCGACGTTCGCGAAGTGGAGGGAGTTGCGCGCCTTCAACCCCACGTTTCATTCCGATCATTGCATCCATTAGTTTCAATCCCTCAAAAGCATCTTTGGCATAACGAACTGTCCCTGGAAAGATTTGTGAGAGATCCTCTTCTACATACGACCGAGTTAAAGCCGCACCACCCAAAATTACTGGCCAACGTTCTGTGAGTCCGCGCGTTTCAAGTTCCTGCAGATTCTCCTTCATGATTACAGTTGATTTAACTAGCAACCCACTCATTCCAATGACATCTACATCATTGGTCGAGGCCGCATCAATAATTTGATTAATTGTCTGCTTAATTCCGATATTGACCGTTGTGTATCCATTGTTGGAAAGAATAATGTCCACCAAATTCTTGCCGATGTCGTGCACGTCCCCTTTGACGGTCGCGAGCAAAATTTTGCCTCGACCTTCGTCGTCGCTCTTCTCCATATGTGGTTCCAGAATCGCAACTGCTTGCTTCATAACTTCAGCGCTCTGCAAGACAAAGGGAAGTTGCATTTCACCTTTGCCAAATAACTCTCCTACCTCTTTCATTCCGGAAAGTAAGTGGTCATTAATAATTGCGAGAGCTTTGATCCCGGTATCAAGCGCTTCAAGGAGGTCAGCCTCCAAGCCGACCTTCTCGCCATCTACAACCCGACGGACCAAGCGCTCTGTAAGGGGTAGCGCCGCAAGTTCCGCAGCCCGCGTAATCTTGGTGGATTTGGTTTCGACGCCATCGAAGAGTTCGAGGTACTTGGTCAGAGGATCGTAGGTGCACGCGCCTGTCTCATCGAAGATGCGACGATCGTAGATTAGATCGAGAGCGACGCGAAGAATCTCGTCATCTATTCGCGCAATTGGAGTGATTTTCGACGGGTGAACGATTGCAGAATCTAACCCCGCTTTGACTGCTTCAGCGAGAAAGACTGAATTAAGCACGATTCGGGCGGCTGGATTCAAACCGAACGAGACATTGCTGACCCCAAGCGTGGTCTGTACCTCCGGATATTTGTTCTTTAGGGCGCGAATAGCATTGATGGTCTCTTCCCCGTCTTTACGGGTTTCTTCTTGACCTGTTGCAATCGGAAAGGTGAGGCAATCGATAAGAATGTCACCGATGTTCATTTCCCACGTTCCCGTGAGATCTTCAATTAATCGTGATGCAACGCGCAACTTCCATTCAGCGCTTCGCGCCTGCCCATCTTCATCAATTGTCAACGCGACAACGGCTGCACCGTGCTCTTTAACGAGCGGCATAATTCTTGCGAAGCGAGAGTTCGGTCCATCGCCATCCTCGTAATTAACGGAGTTGATAACGCTACGTCCCCCCAAGAGCTCAAGACCAGCCTTTATCACCGCCGGTTCGGTGGAATCCAATACGATGGGCAAGGTTGAGGCAGTAG
>Ga0302321_100001141_pt1 | contig 22683 bp, 21 predicted proteins | sample Fen_T0_1_FD_202505 | JGI IMG/M metagenome (GOLD analysis project Ga0302321, IMG submission 202505) | Peat permafrost microbial communities from Stordalen Mire near Abisko, Sweden - Fen_T0_1 | ecosystem: Environmental > Terrestrial > Soil > Wetlands > Permafrost | place: Sweden: Abisko...
TCGGGTTCCGGCGCACGATGGCCGGCCGGCACGCGTGAGGGGGACGACGCCTTCGCCCGAGCCGCCGTTGACCCCGACCCTCGTGCCGCGGGGCGACCGGGCACAATGCACAGGCGCCGCTCCGCCTCTGTCCCGCCAACCCGGAGCAACCTCGAGATGACCGTGCCTGCCGACGTCGCGACACACGACCCGACACCGGGGCGGGGTCTCGGCGAGGCCGCGCTTCTCCCGCCACGGGTGCGCAGGGGATCGATTCCGAGGCCCCGGCTCCTGTCCATGCTGCGGAGCGGCCGCGATGCCCCTGTCGTCGCGATCGTCGCGCCCGCGGGCTACGGCAAGACCACCCTCCTTGCGCAGTGGGCGGCGCGCGACCCTCGGCCGGTCGCGTGGGTGACCGTCAACGACGGGCACAACGATCCCGTCGCCCTGTTCCGGGACCTTGCGGCGGCCATCAACCGGGAGGAGCCGCTCGACCCCGGCGTCTTCGATGCGATCGACAGGCCCGGCCTGACGAGCTACCACATCGCGGGTCGCCTCCTGGCGTCCATGGCCGGCCTGACCGTGCCGGTCCTGGTCGTCATCGACGATGCCCACCTGCTGAGGCGGCTGGCGTGCCTCGACACGCTGAGCGAGTTCGTGAACCACCTGCCACCCCGCTGGCAGGTGGCGATCAGCGGGCGCGACGCGATCTCCGTCCCGCTCGCCCGGCTGCGCACCCAGGGCGGGCTGGTCGAGATCGGCGCCCGCGAGCTGGCGATGGACGAGACCGAGGCGGCCAGGGCCCTTCGCCACCTCGGCCTGCGGTTGTCCGCGACCGAGGTTCGTGGGCTGGTGCGTTCGGCGGACGGGTGGCCGGCCGTCATCTATCTCGCGGGCCTGGCGGCGGGACGCGCCCGCGACGGTTCGCTGCCGGCCGTCCCCGGGCGCCACGAGTACGTCGCCGAGTACCTTCGATCGCAGGTGCTCGCCGACCGCTCCGACGACCACATGGCGCTGCTCATGGACACCGCGATCCTCGATCGGCTCACGGGATCCCTGTGCGACGAGGTCACCGGGCGCACCGGTTCCGCGTCGTTCCTCGCGGACCTGGCGCGCTCGACGCTCCTCGTGGACGAGCAGGGCGGGTGGTACCGCTATCACTCGCTTCTGCGGGACTTCCTCCTCTCCGAGCTCGAGCGCCGAGCGCCCGGGCGGAGCGCCGAGCTGCACCGTCGCGCCGCGGGGTGGTTCGAGCGCCACGGGTTCGCGAGCGACGCGGTCGAGCACGCCTTCGCTGCCGGTGACTTCGATCGCGCGGCGACCGCGGTCGCCGGAGTGGTGTTGAAGTACCACTGGTCGGGTCGACGGGCGATCGTGCGGGAGTGGCTTGCCCGGTTCCCCGCCGACGAGGTCGCGCGACGCCCATGGCTCGCGGTCACCGGTGCGATCGAAGAGGCCGGCGTGGGGGAGGTCGTCGCCGCGGAGACCCTCGCCGATCTCGTGGAGCGCGGTTCGTTCGAGGGGCGACCGCCGGACGGCACGGCGTCGTTCGAGTCCGGGCGCGCGATCCTGCGTGCACTGATGTGCAGGTCAGGCGCCGCGGATGCCCTGGAGAACGCCATCCTCGCCGTGCGGCTGGAGCCTGTGGGAAGCCCGTGGCGAGATGTCGCACTGTGGGCCGAGGCAAACTGCCGGCTTCTCGCGGGCCAGACGGAGGCCGGGGATGCGCTCCTCGAAGCCACCGTGGACGCGGCCCGCCACAGCCGGAACTGGGGCACCTGGCAGGCCGCGCTCGCACAGCGTTCCCTCATCGCGATGGAGCGAGGCGACTGGGCCGCGGCGGCGACCTACGCGGACGCCGCGGGCGAGATCCTGTCCTCCGCCCACCTCGATGGCTACCAGGTCACGGCGATGGCCCGGGCGGCGCTGTCCCTCGTGGCGCTCCACCGCGGCAACCTGCCCGCCGCCTTGGAGGAGCTGGCGCGGGGCGCGGCCCTCCGCCCACAGCTCACGGCGAGCCTGCCCTGGCTCAACGCCGAAGCGCTGCTGGTCCTCGCGCGCGCCTATCTTGCCGTGGGCGATGCCGGTGGCGCCCGGACCGTTCTCGCGCAGGCCGAGGACGTGGTCCGCCTGCGGCCGGATCTCGGCGTGATCCCGGGTCAGGTCGCGGCCCTCCGCTTGCGACTCCGCTCCCTGCCGGCCGGCATGGGAGGCGCCACCACCATGACGGCCTCCGAGCTGCGGGTCCTTGCGTACCTGCCCCTCTATCTCTCCTTCAAGGAGATCGGCCAGCGCCTGGGCGTCAAGGCCTCCACCGTCCAGACGCACGCCATGGCGATCTACGGGAAGCTCGGAGCCTCCTCGCGAAGTGAGGCGGTCGACCTGGCGATCGACGCCGGGCTGCTCGACCGCCGCCCGACCTGGATCACCACCTCCCGTACCTGATGGGATGCGCGGCAGCGATGCGACGCGGTGAAATGGGGCCGGTCCAGATGACGCGCGCGGGGTTGTACGGCCGGTGGCATCGAGCGAGGAAGTCCTTCGCAGGCTGACGATCGGGGACCCGGCATACTGCCGGGCTCTTGTTCATGGCGACGGGGAGGACCTCGAGCATGGCACCGACGGCCGAAGCGTCGCGCTGCTCCGACTCGGGGCCTTGATCACCTGTGGCGGGGCGCAGCCGACCTGGCAGCAGTGCGTCTGGCAGGCCCGGAGCGCGGGCCTCGGCCCCGACGAGATCGTCGCGGCGCTCATCGCCCTGGCACCGACCGTCGGACCGGACCGGGTCGTCGCAGCGGCGCCGCACCTCGCGCAGGCACTCGGGTTCGACGTTGAAGCGGCATTGTTCGCGTGGCCGGACGAGGAGCGATAGGCAGATGGCGGTTCCCCTCATCGATTTCGGGGCGTGGCAGTTCACCGGTGACTTCACGACGATTGACCTGATCGCCGCGTCCACCAACGCCCTCAACGGGGCCATCCTGGCGCGTCGCCCCGACCACTATCGGAACTTCACGGTCGTGGGCATCTTGATGATGGCCCTCCTGGGTGGCCTCGGCGGCGGCATCACCCGCGACGTGCTGATCAACAAGGTGCCATCGGCGCTGACGAACCCCGCCTACATCACGCTGTGCGTCGGCTTCGGCGTCGTCGGCTACCTGCTCGCGTACGACAAGAGCCAGCTGTTCCGCGAGGGCCTGTTCCAGTTCATGACCAGCTTCTCGCTGCCGTGGTACGCGATCATCGGGGCCAAGGCCGGCATCGACGCCGGCCTCCCGATCCTCGGCTGCCTGCTGCTCGCGGTGGTCGGTCCGACCGCCGGCCGCTTCTACATCGACATCACCAGCAGCGTGCCGCCCAAGCAGTTCATCCGGGGCGAGTGGTTCGTCGGCATCGCCGCGCTCACGGGGCTGATATGGATCGTGCTCACGGCGGCCGGGTTGACGGTGTGGCCGGCGACTCTGCTCGCCTTCGCCATCGGCTTCGCGCTGCGCATGCTCGCGCTGTACCGGGGCTGGGAGGAGCCGCTCGCGAAGGAGCCCAAGGGCGTGTACCAGCACACCGACGGGCGGCCGCTGCTGGGCCGCAAGATCGCCGGCAAGTCGCAGCGCGAGCTGCGTGACCTGGGGCTCCTGGTGGAGCCCGCAGAGGGGTCGCCGGCGAGCTGACGTCACCCACGGGCACCACAGCCCCGCGCTCAGGGAGGAGCAAGGACATGGCACAGGCCCAACCCAACATCGTGGTCTTCTTCTGGGACAACTTCGCCTGGGGCGAACTCGGCTGCTATGGCGGAGGGATTCTCCGGGGAGCGCCGACCCCGCGCATCGATGCGCTGGCGGCCGAGGGCCTCAAGCTCCTCAACATGAACGTCGAGGCGCAATGCACGCCGAGCCGGTCGGCCGTGCTGACCGGTCGCCACCCGATCCGGTCGGGCACCCAGACCGTGCCCATCACCGGCGGGCCGGACGGCCTCACCCGTTGGGAGGTGACGACCGCCCAGGCGCTCTCTGATGCCGGATACGCCACCGGCATGTGGGGCAAGTGGCACCTGGGCAGCGATCCGAACCAGCGTGGCCCCGTCGACTTCGGGTTCGACGAGGCGGTCTGGAGCCCGCGGACGGCGGACGAGGTCTTCTGGACCATGCAGTCCTACTTCCCGGAGGGACCGGTCGGCGCGGCTCCCTATGCGGGGAAGGCGCAGATTCCGCTGGAGTACCAGACGATCTACTCGCGCAGGAAGGGTGAGGCGGCCGAGGCGGTCGGACCCTACGACGCGGCCTTCCGGACGGGCTTCGATCGCAAGATCACGGACTGGGCGATCGATTTCATGAAGCGGTCCAAGGAGGCGGGCAAGCCCTTCTACACGTACCTGCCGTACACCCAGGTCCACATCCCGCCGATCCCGGACCCCGAGTTCGCACAGTCCACGAAGCGCGGCAACTGGGCCGACCTGCTGGCCCAGATCGACGCCTTCACCGGGCGCATCCTGGACACGCTCGATGAGCTTGGCATCGCGGATGACACGATCGTGGTGTGGGCTTCCGACAACGGGGCGGACACCACCTACCGGATGCCGGCCATGGATCCCGATCCGGCAGGCGGACAGTGGAACGGCTTCTCCGGCCCCTGGCGCGGCGGCTACTTCACCTCGCTCGAGGGCTCCAACCGGGCGCCCTGCATCATCCGCTGGCCGGGCCACGTGCCCGCCGGCAAGGTGAGCAACGAGCTCGTCCACCTCGTGGACCTGTTTCCCACGCTCGTGAACGCCGGCGGCGGGACGGTCCCCTCGGACCGCCAGATCGACGGCATGGACATGCGCGACTTCCTGCTCGGCGATGCGGAAGCGTCAGGACGCGATGTCGTCCTGTGCATCCAGGGCAACCGACTGCAGGCGATCAAGTGGCACCAGTGGAAGGCAACCCTGTTCGAGCAGGACGGGTTCTACTCCACCTGGATCGCCTACAACATGCCCCACGTCTTCAACCTCGAGTGGGATCCGCGCGAGGAGCACCAGGTCGACTTCCCGCACGGCTGGACCGTCCATCCGATGGCGGCGGCAGCGGGCGCCTTCCTGCGCACCCTGGCCATGGAACAGCCGATCAAGCCCGGCACACCCGATCCATACCTGCCGCCCAAGCCGGGCGAGATGCGTCCCGAGGAGCACCTGCAGATCGGCGTCATCACCCAGTACGTGACCTCGCTCGTGAAGTCCCATGACGTGCTGCCTGAGCCCAACCACGGCATCGGTCACGCGGCCGGCTGAAGGATCGCTCCGGCGCCGGCGGCAAGCCTGCCGGCGCCATCGTTCCGGGAGAGAGGAACCTACATGAACCCACTGCTGATTACGATCATCGGCTTCGGGCTGATCTTCATCGTCACGGCAGCGCTCGGCAACGGCCTGAGCATCACGACGCCCGCGATCATTGGACCACTCCTGGCGCACACCCAGCTCGACGTGATGCTCATCCTGAGCAACTTCATTGTCGTCCCGGTCCTCGTCATCGGGCTCACGGCGCTTCTGCCGTTCGACCCCCAGATCAAGATGGCGTTCGCGGCGCTGGCCCTCACTGCCGGGGCGCCGTTCATTCCGTGGCTCGTCAGCCTCGCCAAAGGCGATCTCGCCTACTCTGGCGCGACGGTCCTGCTGCTCACCATCGGGACCTGGATCGTCCTCCCCCTCGCCCTCCCCGTGGTCCTGACCGCCCTCGGAACGGGCGCCACGCCGTCCGTCTGGCTTCTGCTCTGGCCGATGCTGTTGTTCATTCTCCTGCCGCTTGCAGCGGGCGTGTTCATCCGCCGCCGCTATCCGCGGCTCGCCATGGAGATCGGACCCTACCTCGGGCCGATCTCGATCACCGCGCTCACCGTCCACATCACGCTGTTCCTCGGCTACACGTGGGACGACTTTCTCTCCTTGGGTGGCACCTGGGCCTTCGCCTTCGCCTTTGCCCTGCCGCTCATCGGCATGCTGGTCGGGTTCTTGCTCAGTCCCCCCTACGCGTTGAGCCCGGTCAAGCCGGCTGATCCCCAGCGTGGGACCAAGATCGTCTCCGCTGTTGCCGTCGCGCAGCAGAACACGGGGGCCGTGATCTGCGTGGCGATCTTCGGCCTCGGCGCCTACACCGTTGCCGGTGTCACGATGCTGGTCGGCGCCATCGTCACGATCATCGTCGTGATGTTCGTGATGGCCGAGATCGGGATGCGGTACGAGAAGACGCACCCGGTGACGGAGGTCGTCCCGCAGGCGGCCCCCGCCGCGGCGCCGGCCGCGACGGGAGCGAAGGCCGGGTGAGGTCATGAGCGTCGACAAGCAGGCGGGTCCGACCGACCCGGAGAGCCCGTCTCGACCCAACAACCTGACCTTCATGGTCGGGTGGCTGACCTTCCTCGGCATCTACCAGATCGCCCTCGCCTGGAACTTCGGGACGTTCTTCGAGGGGGACGCCGGCCTGCTTCGCGGCGTGCTCGGCGGACCGGCTCTCGAGGTGGTGTACGCGACGGTCGGTGTCTTGGCGCTGATCGTTGCATGGGGTGGCTGGCGACTGCGTCCCTGGGCGTATCGCCTCGCCTGGGTCTTCCAGGGCTTGGTCTTCGCCCTGGCGCTCGTCGTCTTCGGAATGTGGCTGGCCGGCAGGGACGCACCAGCAGGCTGGCTCGTCCTGGACTGTGTATTCGGGGCCTACAACGTGTGGTGGCTGACTCGGCCCGACGTGCGGCGGGCTTTCAGGGCCGGATGAGGCTCAGTTGGACACTCCGGTAACGCTCCAGCAGATCAGCAACGACGTGTTCAGCGTCGCCCTGTTCGTCATGCTGATCACGCTGGTGTCGGGGCTCGGGATGGGCTTTGCCGTCCCGCAGCTCCTGGCCCCGCTGCGCCGCTGGCGGATCGTGCTTGCCGCGCTCGCTGTCAATTGTCTGGTCGTGCCTGCCGTCACCTGGGCGCTCTGCTCCGTGTTCCCGGTCAGCCCGGAGGCGCGGATCGGGCTCGTCCTCGCCTGCATGTCGTCGGGTGGCCCCGCCGGGCTCAAGGCTGCCCAGCTCGCCAAGCGCGCCGACATGGCGTTGGCGGTGTCACTGACCGTGCTCCTGCAGCTCGCCAACATCGTCGTTGCGCCGCTGTGGGCCCAGGCGGTCGTCACGGGCGCCTCGGTCAGCGCCGGGACGGTCATCCTCGATCTCCTGGTCCTCGTCCTGATCCCGCTCGTCGTCGGTCTCCTGATCCATGCCCGGTATACGGAGCATGCCGCCGGATGGAGGACGGAGCTCGAGAAGGTCTCAAACCTCGCCCTGTACGTCGCGATCGTCACCGGGATCGCGGCCAACTGGGAGCCGTTCATCAGCCAGGTCGGCTCGTGGACGATCTTCGTCTCGATCCTGCTGGTTCTCATGTTCATGGGCCTGGGCGCCCTGATCGGGGTCCGGGATCGAGGCACAGCGATCGCCGGCGCGACTGTCACGGCGATGCGCTTCACCCCGCTGGGGATGATCGTGATCGCGACCCAGCTCAACGACAACAGCGCCTACCTCGCACCGACCCTCGTCATGGGCCTGGTCACGACCTTCCTGGTCATCGGGGTCGGCGCCGAGATCGGTCGACGCGGCGGTCGCGGGGTGCCTGCGGTCGCCGCACAACGTGCCGCGGTTTCCTGAACCAACCAAGACTTCCAGAGGGAGCGATCGCATGAGCGAGAAGCGCGTCACCGGACCCATCCAGGTGTTCGTGATCGGGTTCGACAAGTTCGAGGCAACCGGCCGGATCCTCGCCGAGCTGCGTCGCGTCCGGAAGCGCGGCGTGATCCGGATCGTCGACATCCTGTTCGTCCAGAAGGACAAGCACGGGAGCATCGAGAGCTCGATGCACCTGACCGACCTGTCCGAGAACGAGCGGATGCGCCTGGGCTCGATCGCCGGCGGCCTCATTGGCCTCCACGAGGGCGGACTCGAGGGCATGCTCGAGGGCGAGGAGCTTGGAGCGCTCGCCGTCGCCGAGCGGGACGCAGGCCTCGGCGTGGACCGTATGAAGGAGCTCGCGGAGAGCATCCCCGCAGGCGGCGCCGCGGCGATCCTCGTGATCGAGCACCACTGGGCCGCCGACCTGCGCGACGCGATCGCCGACGCGGGCGGACGCTCGCTGATGCAGGCGATGATCTCGCCCGATGCGCTCGCCCTCGTGGGTGACGAGCTGCGCGTCAAGCTCGAGGCCGAGGAGGCCATCGAGGTCCTCGAGGAGGTCAAGATGGCGGCCGCCATCGAGATCGCCCAGGTGCTCGTCGAGGCCGAGCTCATCGAGGAGGCGGCCATCAGCGAGGCCGCCGACGTGGTCGCCACGGCCCTCGCGATCGAGGACGCGGCTGCCGAGGACGTCATCGACACGCTGTTCGCCGCGGAGCTGATCGAGGAGGCCGCCGTCGAGGAGGCCACCGACGTCGTGCGCATGGCGATGGATGTCGAGGAGGCCGCCACCGAGGAGGCCGAGGACGTCGTCGCCGAGACGGACGAGATCGAGGCTGGTGCGGCGCTCCGCGCCGTCCGCGCGCTGATCGCCGCCGACCTCATCGAGCGGGAGGCCGCCCATCGGGCGGTCGACGCGCTCGTCGCGGCCGAGATGATCGAGGAGGAGGCCGCCGAGGAGGCGCTCGCCGCCGTCCTCGCCGCGGAGGACGTGGAAGCTGAGGCACACGCCGAGATCTGACCGGGCATCGGTGGATGGCTCACCGATTCCGCCAGGCAGACATCGGCCGCCTGCCGCCGACGACATGCTCGGCGCGGCGCCGGGCGACTCTCCCAACCAGGCAAGGGGCGACGACATGACCGGAACCAGGAAACCCAACATCATCTTGTTCATGAGCGACGACGTCGGCTGGGGCGACCTCGGCTGCTACGGCGGTGGCGAGAACCGCGGCGCCCCGACGCCGAACCTGGACAAGCTGGCGGCCGAGGGGCTGCAGTTCATGTCCTTCTATGGCCAGCCGAGCTGCACGCCCGGCCGGGCCGCGGCCATGACCGGCCGCCTGCCCATCCGCAGCGGCATGACCACCGTGTCCTTCCCGGGCCAGGGCGGCGGGCTGCCGGCCGGCGAGTGGACGGTCGCGAGCGTGCTCAAGCAAGCGGGCTACAGCACCTGCCAGATCGGGAAGTGGCACCTCGGCGAGGCCGACTACTCGATGCCGACCGCGCACGGCTTCGACGAGATGCACAACACCACGCTGTACCACCTCAACGCCTACACCTACACGGACAAGGCGTTCAACCCCGACTTCCCGTTCGACGACCCCGCGGTCATGAAGATGTGGGGCAACGTCATCGGCGCCGTCGAGGGCAAGGCCGGCGAGCCGTGGCGGGAGGCCGAGAAGATCGACTCCAAGAACATCCCGTTCGTGGACGAGAAGTCGATCGGCCACGGCGTCGACTACATCGAGGCGCACGCGAAGGACGAGAACCCGTTCTTCCTGTACCTCAACACCGCCAAGCTGCACCAGCCGAACCTGCCGCACCCGGACTTCGAGGGGAAGTCCATGGCCAAGAGCAAGTACCTCGACTCGCTCGTGGAGCTCGACCACAACGTCGGCGTGGTCATGGACAAGGTCCGCGAGCTGGGCATCGAGCAGGACACGCTCATCTTGTGGACGACCGACAACGGCGCCTGGCAGGACGTCTACCCGGACTGCGGCTACACCCCCTACAGGGGAACCAAGGGCACCGACTACGAGGGCGGGAGCCGCGTGCCGGCGATCGCCTGGTGGCCGGGAACCATCGAGCCCGGCCGGCGCAGCTCGGAGATCGTGGGCTCGCTCGACTTCATGGCCACCTTCGCGAGCCTGGCGGGCCTGGAGCTGCCGACCGAGGACCGGGAAGGCCAGCCGACGATCTTCGACAGCCTCGACCAGACCGCGCTGCTCAAGGGCACCGGGCCCTCGACGCGCGACCACTGGTTTTACATGACCGAGACCGAGCTCATCCCGGGCGCGGTCCGGGTTGGCAAGTGGAAGGCCATCTGGAACATCCGCCTGGGCTGGAAGGGCGCCGCCGAGTACACCAACATCGCGCCGGAGCTGTTCGATCTCTGGCAGGACCCGGGGGAGCGGTACGACATCTTCATGACGAGCTGGGCCGAGAAGACCTGGGCCGTCCCGCAGATGGGAGCCGTGGCCCTCAGCCTGCTGCCGACCTACAAGCAGTATCCGAACCGGGAGCTGCAGACGGCCGGCATCAGCCGCGCCATGTTCGACGTCGAGGATGCCCAGGTCCAGCAGCAGGTGCAGAAGCTGCTGCACTCGATGACCGGCAACAAGTAGCGACGACCCGACTGTGACGAGCCGGGGGGTTGCGCCGCGGGGCTCGACCGCCCGGCTCGTGAATGGGAGGCAGATCATGGACCAGCCCCTGGTCAGCTGGAACGACGGCAAGGCGAAGTCGGACATCCTGGCGTTCATCCGATCGGTGACCACGCCGGGCGACGGGTTCGTCGCTCCGGCCGACCGGATCGCCACCTTCGACAACGACGGCACCCTGTGGTGCGAGAAGCCGATGTACGTCCAGGCGGACTTCGTCTTCCGACGCTGGAAGGCGATGGTCGAAGCCGATCCGGCGAAGGCAAAGGAGCAGCCCTACAAGGCGCTCGTCGAGCACGACCAGGCCTGGCTCGCGGGCCTGCTCGACCACGTGCCGGAGCTCGTCAAGGGCGTGACGGAGGCCTACGACTGGATCACCGTCGACGAGTTCGAGGATGCCGTGCGGGCGTTCTTCTCGGCGGCGTCGCATCCCGTCCTCGGTCGCCCGTACACGCAGGTCGGCTACCAGCCGATGATCGAGCTCCTGGGCCTGCTCCGTGCGAACGACTTCAAGGTGTTCATCTGCACCGGCGGCGGCCGCGACTTCGTCCGACCCGTCGCGGAGGCGATGTACGGCGTCCCGCGCGAGAACGTCATCGGGTCGGCCACGACCCTCGAGTACCGCGCCGGCAACGTCTACCGGACGAAGGGCGTCGAACAGCCCATCGACGACGGCCCGGGGAAGCCCGTCCACATCTGGACCCGCACCGGGCGCATGCCCCTGTTGGCCGGCGGCAACTCGGACGGCGACGTCGCGATGCTCGAGACGGCGCGCTTCGGGATCCTCGTCCACCACGACGACGCAGAACGCGAGTTCGCCTATGACACCGGCACCGAACACGCTCTCGTCGAGGCGGCGCAGCGAGGCTGGACCGTCGTGAGCATGAAGAACGACTGGTCGGCCGTCTTCTGAGGCCCTCGGAACGCCGGAGCGGGATTGCCATGACCGTCGACCAGCTCTTCGAGGCTGTCGCCGGGATCTCCGCTGTGCTCCTCGTCGTCACCCACCGCGCGGTCTCGCCCGGGCCCGCCGAGGGCGCGAACGCGTGAATGGCACCGTGCGACCATCCTCGGAGCCGAAGCCCTCCGTGGTGGACTACGCGGGCCTCGGGATCGCGTCCCTGCTGCTCGGCATCGGGACTGCGGCCCTCGTCTGGCTGTTCAACCGGGCCATCGACGCGATCCATGGCTTCACCTCCGACATCGTGGCTCCGGCTCTCGGGCCCAGCGGCGGCTGGCCAGTCGTGCTGATCCTCGCGATAGCGGGGCTGGCGGTCGCCGGCGTTGTCCGGTTCCTCCGGCCGGCGCGCCTCGCGGCGATCGCCTACATCATCGACGGCGTCGCCGAGGGCGACGGCAGGCTCGATCCGCACAACGCGGGGGTGGTCATCGCCGGCGCCACCGTCGGCATCGGCCTGGGCGCGCCACTCGGCACGGACACGCCATCGGCAATGATCGGCGCCCATGTGGGCTCGTGGGTGGCCGGCCGTCTCGGCTGGCCCGCGATCTTCGTGGAGGCACTGGTCGTGGCTGGCGTGGGCGCGGGCATCTCGGCAACCTTCCTGGCCCAGCTGGCGGCCATCTTCTTCGCCCTCGAAGTGGTGCTCGGCGGGGTCGGCGGGGCCGTGTTCGTGGTGCCGACCCTCCTCGCGGTCGCCGCCGCGGCGGTGACCACGTACCGGTTGACCGGGACTCCGGCCACGTTCTCGGTTCCCGCGGACGCCGTGCGCTGGGACGTCAGCCTGGCCCTGTACCTCCTCGCGGCGATGGCCGCCGTCCTCGCGGCGATCGCCTACGTCCGCCTGTTTCCACTGCTGAAGGGGGCCTGGCTCCGGGTTCCGGCTCCCGGATGGGCCCGCATGGTCGCCGCGGGCGCCATCGTGGGCCTGGTCGCGATCTGGCTGCCCGACGTGCTCGGGACGGGACCCAGCGTGATGAAGTCGCTGTTCGGGGGGGCGACGATGCCGCTCGCGACGCTCGTCGCCCTGGCCGTCGCGAAAACCCTGCTCACGCCGTCCACGCTGGGCTCCGGGTTCGTCGGGGGTGTCATCGGGCCGGCGATGCTCATCGGGTCCACCGCGGGCGCGGCGGTCGCCGCGATCGTCATCCCGCTGTTCCCCGGGCTCGGCCTGTCCCCCGCGGTGTTCGCGATGGTGGGCGTCACCGCGATGCTGGCGGGCTCGCTCCACGCGCCGCTCTTCGCCGCGATGATGGTGTTCGAGATGGTCGGGGCCTACGAGATGCTGGTCCCGCTCATGCTCGCGGCGGCCATCGGGTATGCGCTGGCCCGACCGTTCCAGCCGGGGTCCGTCTACACGTTCCCACTCACGGGTCTCGGGATCAGGCTACGCTCGGGACGGTTCACCGTCATGGAGACGAACACATGAGCGTCCCGTTCGAGGCTCGAGGCCCGTTGCTCACCAGACCGGCCGCGCCGCGCGCGTTCCACGTGATGGCGAAGCCCACGGGCGCGACCTGCAACCTCGACTGCGACTACTGCTTCTTCCTGTCCAAGGAGATGCTCTACCCGGGAAGCCGATTCAGGATGGCGGAGGAGCTCCAGGAGCAATACCTGCGCCAGCTCCTCGAGGCGCACCAGAGCGTGCCCGAGGTCGTCATCGCGTGGCAGGGCGGCGAGCCCACGCTCATGGGTCTCGACTTCTTCCGCCGCTCGGTTGAGCTGATCGAGCAGCTCAAGCGGCCCGGGCAGCAGGTCCTCAACACCCTCCAGACGAACGGCACCCTCCTGACCGACGAGTGGGGCGTGTTCCTCGCGGAGCACAGGTTCCTCGTGGGGATCTCCATCGACGGCCCGAGGGACATCCACGACACGTACCGGGTGGACAAGGGCGGCAAGCCCACGTTCGACAAGGTGATGCGCGGGCTCGACGTCCTCCGCCGCCACGCGGTGGACTACAACGTCCTCACCACCGTCCACGCCGCGAACGAGCAGCGCGGCCGCGAGGTGTACCGCTTCCTGCGCGACCAGTGCGGGGCCGAGTTCATGCAGTTCATCCCGATCGTGGAGCGGGCCACGCCCGAGACGCTCGCCGCGGCGAACGCGGGCTGGGGCGAGCGGGGCCAGCTGCGGCCGCTGTACGTCCTCGACGGCAGCCTCGTGACGGACCGCACGGTGAGCCCGGAGGGGTATGGCCGGTTCCTCATCGACATCTTCGAGGACTGGGTCCGCAGGGACATCGGCAGGGTCTACGTCCAGATGTTCGACACGGCCCTCGCGAACTGGGTCGGCGAGCCCGGTGGGATGTGCGTCCACGCCAGGACCTGCGGCCTCCAGCTCGCGCTCGAGCACAACGGCGACCTGTACTCGTGCGACCACTTCGTCGAGCCGCGCTTCCGGCTGGGCAACATCCGCGAGCTGCCGATGATCGACATGGTGGCCTCGCCTCAGCAGCGCAAGTTCGGGCAGGACAAGCACGACACGCTGACCCAGTTCTGCCTCGACTGCGACGTCCGCTTCGCCTGCAACGGGGGTTGCCCCAAGGACCGCTTCGCGACCTCGCCGTACGGCGAGCCCGGGCAGCACTACCTGTGCCCGACCTACAAGGCGTTCTTCCACCACGTGACGGGGCCCATGGAGGCGATGCGGGACCTCCTCCGCGCGAACGAGGCGCCACGGGACCTCATGGCGGCCTACGCCACCGCGGATGCCCATCGCGGGCGCAACGACCCGTGCACCTGCGGCAGCGGCCGCAAGTGGAAGGTCTGCCACGGCGCCGAGCCGCACGGTGCCGTGGCGTCACGTTCGACGAAGCCCGGCTGAACGGGGGGCACGTCGAAGGTTCTTCATCCATCGAGTCGAGTCATCCGCAACACCAGGAGACACCGCATGCGCAAACTCACCCTGCTCGCGCTCGCCATCGGCGCGACCGCCATCCTCGCCGCTTGCGGCGGGGGCTCGAGCGCCCTCACCGGCAAGAACTGGCAGCTCACCGCGATCACCGAGAAGGTGCCGGCCTTCCAGGGCGTGATCCCGCCCGCCGACCAGACCAAGTACGCCATCACCTTCAACACCGACGGCACGTTCAACGGGACCGCCGACTGCAACCAGATCGCCGGCACCTACAAGACCAGCGGCTCCAGCGGCCTGACCATCACGCCCGGCATCTCGACGATGGCCATGTGCCCCGAGGGCTCGTTCGACACCCTGTTCGTCCACGGCCTCAGCCGGGCGAAGAGCTACGCGATCGCCAACGACACGCTCACGATCACCCTCGCGGACGACGGGACGATGACGTTCGTCGTCGGGGTCGCCGCGGGCTCCACCCCGGCCGCGACGACGGCTGCGTCCGCAGGCGCGCCGGCGACCGCCAAGCCGACCTCGGCGCCCACTTCGAAGCCGACCGCGAAGCCCACGGCCAAGCCGACCGCGGCCCCGACCAAGGCGCCCGGGGCGAGCGCCGCACCCGCCCCCGCCACGGGCCTCGTCGGCAAGGCCTGGCAGCTGACCGCGGTCACCGAGAAGGTTCCCGCCTTCCAGGGCGTCGTCCCGGCCGACCAGCAGGCCAACTACACCCTCACGTTCAACACCGACGGCACGTTCGCGGCCAAGGCCGACTGCAACACGGTGTCGGGCACCTTCAACACCGTCGACCCGACCGCGGCGAGCGGTGACCTCATGATCGCCCCGGAGACCTCGACAACCGCGGCCTGCGCGGACGGCTCCTACTCCGACCTCTACGTCCTGGGGTTGGGCAACGCCGCGAGCTACGCCATCGCGGACGCGGCCCTGACCATCACGCTCCACGATCAGGGCACGCTCACCTTCAAGTAGAGCGTTCGCCCCGCACGCACCCAGGAACCCAGGCGCCGCGGGTCTCCCCCGCGGCGCCTGTCGATTCGGGCGGGCATTGGCGATGAGCCGAGTCGGTGGAGTGCAGCCCGCACGCGCCCGGCGGTCCCATCGGCTCCGGCGGGGCGTCAGTTCGTGTGCCGGAATCGGTCCCAGATGACCGACCACGGCCGCAGGGTCGTGCAGACGGCGACACCCGCCCCCTGCTCCTGGTTGGGCATGCCGGCCGCGTTGTCGATCGTGGCCACACGCTCGCACCCGCCCAGCATCCCGGACCACCACGGGTTGCTCCACCAGCCGACGAGGATCACGACGTCGTGGTCGTCCGGCGGCGGTCCGTAGTCGGCGAGGCTGTTGTGCCCGGAATACGCGGCGGGGAGCCCGTCGCCAAGGAGCTCGAGCGCCCCCTGCTCGCCGTAGTTGCCGGTGAGGATGACCGCACGCGCCCGCATCTCGGGCGGCAGCGCCGCCACGGCGCCGCGAACCGTCTCCACGAGCTCCGGCCAGCCCACCTGCTCGGCGTTCTCCGGGTAGAGGTCGGGGATCGGCGTCGCGGCCAGCGTCGCCGCCGGCAGGACCGGGAGCGTGAGCAGCGCGACGACGGCGAGCGAGCCCGCGGTGGCCGCCCCGAAGACCGGGATGCGTGATCGGCCCCGCTCCAGCCAGGCGTCGACCCCGATCGCACCCGCCGCCATGAGCACCGGCAGGGCCCCGGCGACGTAGTAGCTCTTGCCGCCGGAGAGCAGCACCACGGCGAGGATGGCGAGGAACGCCGTCCCGAGCGCCCGGAAGGGATGCATCGCCGGGTTCCGCGCGAGCCGCCAGAGGCCCAGGACCGACACCGGGAACAGCAGGGGACCGGCCAGCAGCAGGAGCTGCGGCAGGAGCATCACGCGGTTCTCGAGCCCGTTGCCCGCGATGCCGCCGGCCATCGCCAGCTGTGGGAACCCGTGCGCCGCCTGCCAGGCGAGGTTCGGCGACCAGATGAGCAGGGCGACGAGGGCGCCGAGCCAGGGCCAGCGGGTCCGCAGCACGTCGCGCAGGTGGACGGCCAGGCCGACGAACAGCCCGCCGATGAGGAACAGGACGAGGTGCTTGTTGAGCAGCCCGAGGCCGGCCACGGCACCCACCGCGAGCCACAGCCGGGGGTCGGCACCGCGGAGCAGCCGCGTCGCCAGCCACAGGATCACGGCCCAGAAGCCGAGGTCGTAGGTCGCCGTCACGCCCAGGTGCCCGGCCGCGAGGAAGCCCGAGACCCCGAGCACCAGCGCGGCGACGACCTGGGCCCGCCGCGAGCCGCCCATCTCCCGGGCGATGGCCGCGACGAGGACGACGCAGGCGCCCACGATGAGGGCCGGGAGCAGGCGGACGGCGAAGGGCTCGAGCCCCAGGAGCCCGACCGCGGCCGCGGACAGGAGTGGGGTGACCGGCGGCTGGTCCACGTAGCCCAGCGCCGGGTGTCTCCCCGTGACGATGAAGTAGAGCTCGTCGCGGTGGAAGCCGTACGCGGGGGCGAGGACGAGCAAGCCGGCCACGACGGCGACCGCGACGCCGAGCACCGGCAGCCACGGCAGGTTCGCGAGGCCGCCGCGGGATCCGTCGGCCTCGTCCTGGTTCGCCGCTGCGCTCGGGTCCATCCCACTCGCCTCAGACGGCCTGCGTGACCCGCACCGAAGCCGCGCCGCCCGTCAATGTGACCGTGACACGGTCGGTGGCGGTCGCATAGCCCGGGGTCTCGGACGGACCGCTCCTGGCCACGAGGCCCGTCGTCGAGACCCGGGCCTGGACGCCCGCGGGCACCGCGACGATGAAGCTGGCGGCCCCGCCCTCGATCCGGATGGGCACCTCGCCGGTTGGCCGGGGGAGCACCACGCTCAGCTCGGCGGCGCCGATGCCGAATCGCGCCGAGACCACGCTCAGCGCGGACAGGTCGACATGGAAGCTGCCCGCCCCCGCCTGCATGTCGAGCATCGTGGGAACGCCGGTCGCGACGCCGATCTGCCACGTGTGGCCGTTGCGCCAGCCCCAGCCCCACCGCTCGATGGCGGTCGAGAGCCGCACGAGGGCCAGGTCGCCGTTCCGCGACGTCACGCTCGCGATCGTGGGTTGGTCCGCGGTGACCTCCACGAGGCCCGAGGCCGTCCCGCCTGCGAGCCGGTAGCTCCCGGCGCCAAGGCGCAGCGACAGCTCGAGGCGCCGGGCCCCGTCGGCGGGCACCACCACGCGCCGCTCGCCCGCGCCGCCCGTGCCAGTCCACCCGGCCCAACCGCTGCCGGCGCGGAGGGCCGCGACGATCACCACGATCCCGATGCCGACGAGGATCAACGGCCACAGGAGCGACCAGTCCAGGTCGAGGATGCCCGCGTTCTTCAGGAGGAAGGTGCCCCCCAACAGGATGAGGATCGCCCCGGCGAGGATGCCGCCATACCCCCGCTGTCGCCTGCGTGTCATGTCAGCCTTCATTCCTGCTGCCGCCCCGGCCCGGCGCAGCCATCCGGGTTTGGCCCGGGCTCTTCGCGTCAGACGCCGGTGACGGTCGCGACCCTGGTCCGTGTGGCACGCACAAGAATGACCGAGGTGATGGCCATCCACAGCGTGAACGTGAGGATCGTCACCCGCTCGAGGAGGCCCATGATGGGCGAGCCCGAGGCCGTGGCCGCCGCGGTGATCGGGCCAAAGGCGAGGATCAGGACGACCGACGCCACCGAGTAGATGGCGAGCGGGCGCAGGTCGCGCCGGGCGAGCAGCCAGGCTGCGGTCAGGGCCATGGCGACGACCGTGAGGAGCGAGGCAACCCCGGCGAACGCGATGTGCAACGTGCCTGTCGTCGTGATGGCGCCGCCGATCGGGTCCTGCCTGAACACGTCGTCGATCGCGCCCGCGGCACCGACGAGCATGATCGCGACGCCTGCCGCGACCCCCACGCGTGCCCTGCGCCCGCCCAGGCCTCGAGCGAGCATGGCGACGCCCGCACCGAAGAGCGCGACGAGGATGTTGTAGACGACGAACGCGAGGGCGATCGGGACCCCGAGCGTGGCGCCGGACTGGTAGAGCGAGCTTACGGGCTGCGCGACGTGGCTGTAGCCGGGGGTGAGCTCTGCGCCGATCTCCACGATCGCGACGTAGAGCGCCGCGGCGGCGACGCCGGTCCAGAGCAGGAGGGTCTTGGGCACGAACCAAACCTCGAGATGGCGGGGTCGGGGCGCACACGCGAGTGTGGCTCGCGTCCGCGGCGCCCGCTGAGGGCGGGTTGGCCCAAACGGGAGTGTCTCCCGGGCCACCGCGTGCTCGACCTCAGGCCCATCGGACCTGTGCCCAGCGGCCCGCCCCGCATCCGGGTCGCTGGTCTGCCGATCGTGAGACCCGGTCGCGTCGCTCGCTGCCCTGGCAGACAAGCTGGTCCCGGGGTCGCGCGACGCCCAGGCTCGAATGGCCGTGAGGCTGCCGACCCTGGGCACATCGGCCCCGGACGATGGAGCCGGCTGGGGGCTGCCGCCAGGTGTCACGGACTGGCACCATCGACATGCGAGCATCGACATGCGAGCCGCGAGCTGCGAGCGCCCGGACAGTCGCCCCTGTCGGGTCGCCAACCGGCGGCCGGTGAAGGAGACACCGGCGAAGGAGACACCGACGTGGCGATGACCTCCCGGCCGAACGGCCGCAGGGATACGACCGGGCCCGCGACATCGAGGCGGGGGCCCGGTCGCCCCAGCCGCGTGTTCGCGATCGGGGCGTTCGCGATGTTCGTGGCGCTGTGGATCGGCTTCGCGGTCGTCGTGCTCGGCGACCCGCGATCCTTCGATCCGCTCTGGCAGGGGCTCCGGTCCCTGCCGACGCCAATCCAGGTGATCGCGTGGGTGGTCTTCCTGCCTCTCGCCGTCGGCCTCTGGATCTGGGAGTCGTCGTGGGCTCCCATCGTCTCGCTGATGCTTGCCTGCGGGATGATCGCCTGGACCCTCGTCGCGGTGAACGGCATGCTGCGAGCTCTTCGACCCGCTTGACGCGAGCCCGGCGACCGGGCGGCCCTTGAGAGCGGATCCATGTCGGACATCCTCGTCACACTCGCACGGCCGCGAGGACGAGCCACACGGCCTGCCCGATTGGTGCTGCTGGGCGGTCGGGGCTTGCCCCAACTCCCCGACCCTGGACCGGCCCTCACGCGGGAGCCCGTCGGTCATGGGGACGTTGGTCATCCGGTCGACGTCGGTGCCCCCCCGACGTCCGGGCGCGCCGCCGCGAGAGCGAGGCAAGCGGGGCACGCCGCCTCGACCCACCCGGCGTATCCCACCCGAGCCCGCCGCAGGCGGCGCCACCCCACGGCACCGACCGCCGCGAGCAGCACGAGCGCGAGGAGCGAGACCCCGACCGCGCCCAGCCTGGTTGCAAGCTCAGTGGCGGGCGGCCCAAGCACGAGGCCGAGCGCGAAGTGGGCGCCCACGAACAGGCCGTTGCCGACGATGAGGCCGGCGAGGAACACGCCGAACGGGATGCCGGCCAGCCCTGCGGCGGCGGTCGCCCCGACGCGCACCGCGGGGGTCGCGCGCGCGACCGCGACCCCACGCGCACCCCGTCGGGCGAGCCACCCTGCCAGCGAGTCGAGGCGCTCGCGACCGACACCGATGCGGGCGAGAATCCGGAGGAGTCGGCGGCGGAGGGTCCCCCGCACGAGCAGGAACTGCAGGCTGCCGCCCACGTAACCCGCAGCCAGGATCGCCACGAGCACGAGCCACGCCGGCAGCCCCGGGCCATGGGAGGCGATGCCGGCCGCCACGACGAGCAGGTCACCCGGCACGGGGACGGGCAGGCCTGCCTCCTTCACCAGGACCAGGGCGGCCAGACCGACGATGGCGAACGCGTCCAAGGTGCCTCAGCCAGGTGCCCGGGGTTCGTCATCGAGCGCCCGCCGGAGGCTGCGGTAGGACGCGAGCAGGAGCCGGGCAACCTCGGGCCAGTACGCTCGACCGGCACCCGCTGGGCCGTCGGGGTCAGCTGCCGCGCCACGATCCCGCGCTTCGGCAGCCAGACCTCGGAGCCTCCCTGCCTCGGCAACGGCGTCTGGCGGGAGCCTGTAAAGCGCCGCGTAGAGGGAAGCGATCGCCTCGCCCGCTGCCTCGCCGGCCGCCAGGCCGATCTCGCGCCGCACCACCCACCAGCGCAGCTCGCGCCGCGCGACTTCGTGGGCGTCGACGTCGCCCGGGAGACCCAGGGTGCGGTACCCACGCACGATGTCGGGCAGGAAGCGGTCGTAATCGCCGGTGGACTGGCCGAAGCGCGCGGCCCCCCGGGCGAGCCACGCCGCCGCCCCGACCGCACGGCCCCAGCCGACGCCCGCCTGCTCCCGGTTCGTCTGGACAAGGAGGCCGAACAGCCTCGCCGGCTGACGCCGGTAGTAGGCCTTCCACATCCGGAGCTCCAGGCGGGCGACACGGGCCGGGTCGAACGAGCGCCCCCATTCTCGGTCTGTCATGGCGAGATTGTCCCGAGCCGGTCAAGTGCGCGAGGTGTCAGTGTTGTTGCTCAGCGAATCTGTCAGTGCCAACTGCTCAGGGACGCTGACCACGCGACCCGAGAGCGGCGGGCGCGATCTACCGGCTACCGCTCACGGAAGGCTCGGGGCGGCCGGGTCTGCAAGCGACACCGGCGAATCCACACCGGCGAATCCACACCGGCTCCCGGGCCCCTCGGCCTGTTGCGACCCCCGGGTACGCCCACGCCGTCCCCGAGGCCCATGCGCGGTGACGAGCCAGGCGTGGTCGGCATCATGAAGCGGGAGCTCCTGCTCGAGATTCGGGCGGACATCCGGAGCCCATGGCGACGGTCGAGGTGATCGCCACGGATCATGCGCTCGGCGCGGAGCGGCGCGTCAACCGGCAGCGGTCCGTCGACAGCATCCTCTCGCGGTTCGTCAGCAGGGCATTGACCGGCGAGTTCAAGGAGAACGTGCGGAAGACCGGTCGGGGCGAGGGGACTTCACCCCGTGCTTCCCACACCTCAAGTGGCCCTGCCCGAGTGGATCACGAACGCCCTTCGAGTGCCGCCTGAATCCGGCGGGGGCGCTGACCAAGTGAATCGACGGCGCGGCATGGGATCGCCGCGGCCCCGGGGCGGACGGTCCCGGCCCCGCTGCGGACGGTCCCGGCGGGAAGCCTCCGCTCCGCAGGATCGCCGCGACTCCGGCGGTTCCGCCCTCGCATGGCTATGCGGGGGGCCGGCTCACGATTGGCAAGGGTGTATCCCACCGCCCCGTCCCGACCGAAGCCGCCGCCAGCGCCACGACGAGCCGCCGGCGCAGCTCGCTCGCAATGGGGCCCTGGGCCCCTGTGGAGACGCGTTGCTGGAGCCTGATCGATGCACCGTCCATGCCGATCCCAGTGACCCAGATATCTGTCGCTGCGTCGGCCAGGAACTGACCCGACCACGCCCCGTCTGCACGCATCTCGCCCGCGACCCGGGCCGAGGCATCCAGGGCGGCGTCAAGATCGCCCGCGTGCAGCACGTGGAAGTCCACCACCGCCATCGAGAACAGGCGCGTCTGGTTGGATGACAGCCGGATGAACCCGTTTGAGACCGCGTGCGAGGAACCGATCCCGTCGCGGAGCATGGTCCGCCGAAGGCCGATCTCCTCGACGATCCCTTCGATGTTCGGATGCCCGCCGACGAGCACGTAGTCGCCCTTGAAGAACGGGCCTTCGATCAGGATCAGGAACCCCATCACGTAATCGAGGACGACGTCCCGGGTGGCGAACACGATGGCCACGAGGACGAGGACGATGGCGGCCAGGATGCTCCACAGCTCGAACACGGCCAGGACGATAACGACGAGCCCCGCCAGCACGCCCATGCGGAGGAGCCTCAGGAGAAGGTCCTCGATCGTCCTGATCCGCTTGCTCACCTCCTCGTCCGAGCTCGACCCGGACGGGAGATGGGCGGCCTGGGCATGAATGACGGTGGGCACGAGGCGGCGGATCGCGGAGACCCCCACCCGGTAGACCACCAGCAGCACCAGCGTGCCGATCAGCAGGCTCGCTCCGTGGCCAAGGATCCAGCGAAGGGTCTCCCCGTTCAGGTCCATGTCGCACCCTCGGCAGGTGGCCACCCCCGGCGCAGTGTACCGGGCCTGGTCACGGCTTCATGCCTGGCTGGAACTATCGACAGGCTAGGGGTGCCGATCTCGACGCCGACGGTGTGGTGAGCCGTGCTCCCCGGGCGGCCCACAGCGCGAAGCGCCCCCGGCCAACCCGGCCAGGGGCGCCTCGTTTGGCATCTCCGACCCTTGGCCGCCGCTCTGCCTGAGCCCGAGGACGAGGGCCTGCCGGACGATTCCGTGCACTTCGCGGCGAGGTCGTGAGCTACTTGTGTCGCACACCCGTTCACAGCAGATCCGGTGGGACGCGGCGCCGAAGCCGGAGCCGCGTCCCGAGGCCGGGGTCAGCGCTTGTTGTAGGCCGCGAGGCCCGCCCAGTCGCCCCGCGCCGCGAACGAGGCCTGGGTGGGCCACGAATCGAGGCTCGAGGGCGGCAGGGCGCCACCGGTGGCGATGATCTGGCGCAACTCACCCGTGTCCGC
>Ga0302321_100001143_pt1 | contig 22666 bp, 19 predicted proteins | sample Fen_T0_1_FD_202505 | JGI IMG/M metagenome (GOLD analysis project Ga0302321, IMG submission 202505) | Peat permafrost microbial communities from Stordalen Mire near Abisko, Sweden - Fen_T0_1 | ecosystem: Environmental > Terrestrial > Soil > Wetlands > Permafrost | place: Sweden: Abisko...
TGCCTCGGCTCTGGCCTACGGAACGCAGAATGTCCACGTGGCGCAGACTCGGCTGCCACAGCTGGGTGCGGCTACGGTAGTTCCGCGAGAGCAGCCCCCAACACCAGGTGATGCCGACCTCACGGAGCTGACCAAGCCCGCCCCGGAGACGGACCGTAGCCCGAAGTCTTGGCGCAGCCGCCCTTGGGCCAAGCAAGGCCACTTCACCAAGAGACCCGCCACCGTGGCCATTGGCGAGATCCTCTTGACCAAAGAGCGAGACGTCTTCGACCTTCCCTTGCCGCGCCCGTCGGGCACAAGGGCCGGACGGCCCATCGACCGAGAAGATCCATACGGGCCATGAGCGCTCTTGGCAGAAGCCTTTCGGCGGGCCTGGCCCTTCTTCTTCTCGTCACTGCCGGCCCTGCCATCGCCGATCCGATGCCTGCGCCTCAAGCAGGTTCGGGCGAGGTCGGGGCGCGAGCACGAGCGAGTTTCCTTCGCGGCGTAGAGCTATACGAAGAGCGAGACTTCGGCGGCGCGGGGGTGGAGTTCAGACGCGCCTACGAGCTGGTGCCGAATTTCCGCATCTTGTTCAATCTGGGCCGGGTGGCCGTCGAGCTGCACGACTATGCCGCTTCCGTCGACTTGTTTGTGCGCTACCTCTCGGAGGGTGGCGATCAGGTTCCACCCGAGCGTCGTCGCGAGATCGGACAAGAAATCGAACATCTCAAGCCTCGGGTTGGACAGATCAAGATTGTCGCGGACGATGTCGACGCGGAGGTGTACCTCGACGATGTTTCGGTCGGCCGCACGCCCCTGGCGCCGCTGACCGTGAATGTGGGAAGACATCGCTTGGAGATTCGTCCGAGGCAGGGAGAAGCGCAGTTCCACGTGGTGGACGCTCCCGGACAAGAGACCGTGGTGGTTCGCATCGCCAGGTACTCCCTTCGGACCCCTTCGCTGCGCCCAATCGAACCGGTCCGTGAAGACATGCTCGGACAGCAACGTGGCGGGCCGTCGCGGCAAGAGCGGGTGGCTTCGCGTCCTCTCTGGTTGGGATGGACCGCGACCGCCCTTTGTGCGATGGGGGCCGGGGTCTTCGGCATCATGGCCTATCGCTCGTCCAAAGACTTGAGTGAGCTGCGCGCGACCTATCCGGTCAGCCGCGACACCCTGGACAGCAAACAGAAGGAAACGCGTGCCTTGAGCGCTGTGGCCGATGGCCTGCTCGGGGGAGCGGCGGTGTTTGGCGGCCTGTCGCTCTATTTCAGCTTCAACCACGAACCGAAGAGAAACGATGCCAAGATCGGGGTGTCGCTGGGATGGCCAAGTATCGTCAGCCTGAAGGGACATTTCTGATTGGTCGACAAGGTACGAGGTTGGTCGCGCCGTGCGGTTGGGCACAGACTGCACCTTGCAGTCCTGCTGCTATGTCATGGATGCAGCGTGCTCCTGAACTCCGACGCCACACAATGCCAAAGCAACGCCGACTGCGCCCGCTTCGGACAAACCTCATGCGACATGGAAAAACATGTCTGCCGGGCCGCCGTGTCGCCGCGGGTCGACAGCGGTCAGGCTGATCTGTCCGCCCCGGACGCGGCCGTGTCTTGCCAGGGCTCGACCGGTTGCTTCCAATGCTCACCTGGCACCGATCCCGAGTTTTTGTCGGCCTGTACCGACTCGACCTGTATCCCTTTCGACAACGGACGACTCACGAATCTCAATTCCGATGGAACGCTCAAGCCGATACCTTAGCTCTCTGGCCGCTGTCACCGCGTTCGTCGCGGCCGCATCGCCCGCCTCCGTCGACGCGGCCGAATGCGCCACGCTACCTACCCCGGTCTACGTGACCGGCTCGACCGCGGCCAAGCCTCTGCTCATCGAGCTGAGCAAGTACTTGGTCATCCAATCCTCGCCCATCACCGTGGTCTACCTGGGACAGGGGTCCTGCGTGGGCATCGATGCCATCTTGAACGGCACGCCCATCCAGGGGACGGGGAGCTCTGCCCCATCCACCTGGGATGCTACCGGTGCGGAAAAGAAATGCGACGTGACGACGCCCATCGTGGCCGACGTCGGAATTTCGGATGTCTTCGCGACCACGTGCTTCACCCTGCCTGGCGGCGTTGCGGGCAACGTGTCCGATTTCCTCGGACCGGTTCAGTCCATGACGTTCGCGGTTCCCATCGGTTCTCCCGAGGTCTCGATCAGCGCCGAGGCTGCGTACTACGTGTACGGCTTCGGAAACAGTTCGGGCGTGACGCCGTGGACCGACGAAACCGCAATCTTCAAGCGCGACGTCAACTCGGGCACGCAGCGTATGATCGCGGCCGCCATCGGCGTTCCCGCCGACAAATGGAAGGGAACCGCCACCACGGGAAGCAGTGATCTTCTGCAGAAGCTGACCATGGCCTCGCCGCGGGACCAGGCGATCGGAATCCTGGCGGCCGATGTCGCCCAGGACAACCGGACGGTGCTGAAGATCCTGGCTTACCAACACGGCAAGCAGTCCTGCGGATACTTTCCGGATCGAGATTCCACGTCGAATGAAAAGGCCAACGTGCGTGACGGTCACTACGCCATCTGGGGGCCACTCCACCTGCTCACGAGGCTCGACAACAACGGCTACCCGCTGAAACCGGCCGCAGCGGATGTCATCGGTTACCTTGCGGGCAGCAAGACGGCGCCTGGCCAATTGGACCTGGTCTTCCTCGAAGCACAACGCCACGTGGTTCCCCAATGCGCGATGCGTGTGAAGCGAACACAAGAGATGGGCCCCATGGTGCCATTTGCCCCCGCGGGCGCATGTGGCTGCTACTACGAGAAGGTCGCCAACGGGGCGACCCAGTGCACGCCCTGTCAGCGTCAGGTCGACTGCCCGACCAGCGCGCCGGTGTGCAGTTACGGTTACTGTGAACGAAGCTAGCCTGGATTGGCCTCGGCGAACACGTAGTCGGGGGCCCTGGCTTTGCGTTCGTCGGAACTGTAACGATTGCGAATAGCCGTGATTGCCTGCTCGGCGCGGAAGAAGGCCGCCACGACCCCCGGATCGAAATGTGAACCCGAGCTGTCGCGGATGATGGACAGTGCGGCCGGCAATGCAAACGGCTCTTTGTAGGGGCGACGCACGGTCAGGGCATCGAAGACGTCGCAAACTGCCACGATTCGTCCAACCAGCGGAATCGATTCGCCGGCAATGCCGTGCGGGTAACCGCTGCCATTCCATTTTTCGTGATGGGTCAACGCAACGACTTCCGCCAGCCGGATCACCTCGGATGAGGATGCCGACAGGATACGAGCACCGATCAGCGGGTGCCGCTTGATGATCTCCCACTCGCCAGCGTCCAGCGGACCGGGTTTCTTCAAGATGCCATCCGGCACCGCGATCTTGCCGATGTCGTGCATGGGGGCCGCGTGAAGAAGGAGATCGAGACGCTTGGGGTCCCACCCGAGCTCGCGCGCGACGGCCACCGCGTAGTCGGCCATTCGCAAGACGTGCTGTCCGGTGTCGTCGTCCTTGAACTCGGCCGCGAGCCCCAGCCGAAAGACCGTATCCAGTGCGCTCCTGTGCAGATCCTGCAGAGCCGCGTGCAACTCGGCCGTGCGCGCCTCGACGCGAGCTTCGAGTTGTGAATTCTCGCTACAAAGGGCATCGCGCACGGCCTTCAACTCGATCTGGGTTTGCACACGCGCGCGGACGACCTTGGCGTTGAACGGCTTGGTGATGTAGTCGACGCCCCCCACCTCGAAACCCAACGTTTCGCTTCGCTCGTCGCCGAGACCGGTGATGAAGATGACTGGGATACTGGCTGTCGCGGGATTCGCTTTCAGCTGCCGACAGACTTCGAACCCGTCCATCCGCGGCATCATCACGTCGAGAAGGATGAGATCAGGCGGCCGCGTCTGTGCCAGGCGCAGCGCGGTCGGCCCGTCGATCGCAACGCATCGTCGATGATCGGAGAGCACATCGCTCAGGACATCGATGTTGGATGGATTGTCATCGACAATCAGAATATAGACACCTTCGCTCATCGAGCTTCCTCCTGGGATCCCACGGCGCCAACGACCTCGGCCAGGGCCTGGCGCGCACCTTCGAAGTCGTATCGGTCGAGACGCCGAATAAGTCTCTCTGCTTGCGAGCGTGCCGGACCTGACAGCGCGTTTCGCAGATGTCCCGCCGTGCGTCGCGCGTCGGGATCGTTGGCCACCAGCATGGACGACAGTCGCTCAGAGAGTCGTGCGATGTCTTGCGGGGATGTGCCAGTGGCCGCCGGCGAGCTCGAAAAATCGTCGGGCAGCTCGGAGAGTCCGCCCATCACGGTGGACAAGCTCTTCCCCAGCGCAGAAAGCTTGGGCTCCACCTGCAAGTCCCCAGCTTCGATGGCAGACTGCAGCTCTGCAGCGCACTTTCGCAACCCGTGCGCACCCATTTGCCCGGCGAGGCCCTTCATGCTGTGCACCTCTCGCCGGGCCTCATCGACCTTTCCTTGCGACAGAAGGTCGGCCACGCGCCGGTCGGCAGCGGCGAAATCGTTGCGAAACCGCAGAAGAAGTGCGCGGTACACCGTCACCTCGCCCCCAAGGTATCGAAGTCCAGTCGCAAGGTCGATGCCCGGCAGGCTGGACGGCAGTCCCTGGCTCTCCGGCAGCGACCGAGCTCCCAGAGCGACGGAGGAGTTCGTCGTCCAGCGGGCGAGCACCTCGAGCAATATCTCAGTCTCGAATGGCTTGCTCACGAAATCGTTCATCCCGGCCGCCTGGCACTCCTCCCTTGCTGCGCCCACCACGTCGGCGGTCATTGCAATAATTGGTAGGTCGGCGGAGCGCGGATCCATCCGCAGCTGGCGGGTGGTATCGATTCCGTCCATGCCCGGCATGTGCCGGTCCATCAGGACCGCTGCGAAAGGCTGGGCAGTCTCCCATGACTTGGCCACGGCGACGACGGCATCATGGCCGTTGCTGCAGACCGATACCGATAGTCCCGCCAAGCGCAACGTGGCGGCAGCCACCTCCTGGTTGATCGCGTTGTCTTCGACCAACAACACGCGCAACCCTCGCAAGCCTTGCCAGGAAGCAGGAGACGAGCCTCCGGCTCGCCCTATCCCTGACTTGTGACGACTGCGCTGTTCCAGGCCGAAAGCCCGCGCCACTGCCTCGAACAAGGTCGAGGGACTCGCGGGCTTGATCAGCAAGACACCGAGCCCAAGGGTGCGGAGCGTCGCATGGGCCTCTTCCGCATCGACCTGCGAAGCCAGCACGAGCAGCCTCTCGGGGCAAATGCCGGCCTTCTCTTTGGCCAGGGTCAGCAGCTCCGCAATTCCCGTCGGGTTCAGTCTCCAATCGAAGATCGCCGCTTCCACCCCGTGATCAGGTGAAGCGAGCATCGTCCCGGCAGAAGGACCGTCGCCCAAGCAGGTCACCGACAACCCGGCGCTGCGAAGTGCCTGGGACACCGCCTCACACATCGTCGAATTTGGCGCGCAGACAAGCACGTGATGTCCCCTCAGCTCTGGGGGTACGCCCGGCTGTTGTCGACGATCTTCGCTGCGGGAACGCAGCGGTAGGGTGAAGAAGAATCGGCTACCCCGGCCCATCTCGCTTTCGACCCCGATCGCACCCCCCATCATCTTCACCAACCGGGCGCAGATCGCCAGCCCCAGACCCGTGCCGCCAAAGCGGCGGGTGGTGGAGCCATCCGCCTGCGCAAAGGGCTGGAACAGCTTCTCTTGCTGCTCGGGCGAAAGACCGATGCCACTGTCGATGACTTCGAAGTGCAGATTCACCCGATCGGCGTCCCAACCTCGCACCGAGACGGCAATCTGCACCTCGCCCTTCTCGGTGAACTTGACCGCGTTGCTGGCGAGGTTGCTGATGATTTGCCCTATGCGCAGAGGATCGCCGAGGAGCAACACCGGGACTCTGGGCTGTCGGGACAAGACAAGCTCGATGCCCTTCTCCGCTGCACGGGCCCCTACCAACGTGGCCACGTCGTCGAGGACATCGTCCAAGGAAAACACGAGGTGCTCCAACTCCAGCCGCGAGGCCTCAATCTTGGAGAGGTCCAAGATATCGTCGATGATGCTGAGAAGGTGCTTCGAAGCAGCTTGCAACTTGGTGAGGTAATCGCTCTGGGTCGCTGTCAAGCTGGTGTGCTCGAGCAGGTTCGCCATGCCCAGCACTGCATTCATCGGCGTTCGGATCTCGTGACTCATGGTCGCCAGGAACGCGCTCTTTGCCAAGGCGCTGGCCTCGGCCCGCTCCCGCTCGGCCCGCCTGACCAGCAGCATGAGCATGACCATCGCGAGCATTCCGAGCAGCGCAGCCACCATCACGGCCAGCCGCAGCTGTGAGATCTCGGACTGGTTGGTGACCGACATCTGATTGCCTAGGACTGCCATCCTCTGTTGTAGACGGGCCACCAACGCCGACATCTGGTCTGTCAGCGGCCGATCCATACCCCGAACCTCGGCGTCGACCAGACGGTAGCTGAGCGGATCGTCGGAATTCAGGCGAACCGCGGCCTTCCGATAGCGTTGACCTATGGTGTGCAGGCCTGCGAGCAGGTTGTCGATATCAGACTCTTCGCCGGGTTCCCGTCGTCCTATTTCCTCCAGCAGAGCTTGGGTCTTGGCCTCTTCCTGTTCGAACAGCGACCAGTACTTCGCGTAGTCGATGGCTTGGTGTCCGCGCAGAAGCACATCCTTCCATTCCTGCACCTCACGCTTGAAATGCACCTGGGCATCGCGAGCCAAGTCGACGTTCTGCGCGAAGGCAATCGTCTTACTCAGACTTTGGATCAGCCCCTGCTGAGACTGGCGCATCGCAAGCGTGGCCAGGGCGACCGCTGCCGAAAGTAGCAAGACGGCCGCGCCCGCCAGGAGCCACCGCGGATGCGGGATTCGACTCCGTAGGCTGGGCAGCAGCTGAGAGGTGATCGCGAGAGGTGCGCGCGGACGTAACACGAGCACATCGTACGGCCGGTACTGTCCCCACCGCGTAACAGCTACGTGAACTGAGCACCAGACGATCGTGCCTCGAGTTTCGCCTGTGCAACATGTGGCCGACGGCGCTCAAGTTGCGAAGCACTTCAGCCGAAAGGGCGCGGCCTCTATCAATCCCCAAGCTCGAAGCGACGGGCCAAAACGTAGGTTCCACCCGCGACTGGTTTGCCACAAGCCATGGCCGGTTTGAACCGCCAGTGCTTCACCGCTGCCACGGCCGCAGCGTCGAGCTCTGGAGAGACGCTCGACAAGATCTCCACCGAAACCACGGCGCCATCGGCGCCGACCACGACCCGCAACTTGAGCTTGCCTTCGATGCCTTCAGCGCGCGCGGCGGCCGTGTATTCGATCTCGGTCTTGAACACCGGCTCCGGCTTCGACGGCTCATCGGCGCAACGTTCGTCCGATGGCATGGGACCGCCCGGCCCCAGCTCGTGTACCCTCCGCCGGCGCGGCTCCGCGTCCATCGACGCGACTTTGGTCGGCGCCGCCGCCTGGGCCGTCCGCACCACCACGGGAATTGCGACCGCATCGCCGATATCTTCGTTGCTCATCGCGAGGTCCATCGCCACCGGCTCGGGAGCGGACTTTGCGACGGGCGTGGGCGCTTCGGCGACAGGCGCCACTTTGGGAGCCGCCGTTGGCTTGGGCTCCGCTGGCCGGTCCACCTTGGCAACCTTTGGCTTTGGCGGGGCCACTTTGGCCTTCTCCTTCTCCTTCTCCTTGATCTCTTTCCTCTTCTCCTCGGTCATCTGAACGAAGAAATTCTTCCCTGAGGCCTTGTGTTGGGATGCCGTAAGAAGAGCCACGGCGACGCCGCTGTGAATGATGACTGAAATGATGACCGTTGCCTTCTTCACGGCTTTACCTCGAGGGATGGAGATCGATGACTAAGGACCACCGGCTTGCATGATGTTGATGGCGAACTTGGTGATTCCCGCCACCTTCGCAAGATCCATGACGTGCACGACCTGACCGTGCAAGGCGTCCTTGTCTGCGCTAACCACCAGGCTCATCTCGGGCTCCGCGGCGACCGCATTGCGCATCAACCCTTCCAGCGCGCTCTCATTCACCGGCTGCTCGTTCCAACGCATTTCGCCCGTCTTCAGCAATTGAACTGTGGTGGGCTTCTCAGCCGTTCCGTCGCTCATGCGCGCCTTGGGCAGGTGTACCTTCATGGTCTGGGCAACGATGTACATCGAAGAGACCATCAGGATGACCAGCAACACCAATACGACGTCGACCAACGGCGTGACGTTGATGGCTGCGATGGTTTTCGCTCGTCCCGAACCTGCGACTGCACCAGCCATGGGCTACACCTCGACCGGGCGAAGCGATCGCTTGCCCTCGTCTTCGACATCGTCCATTGATATCTGCCTGTTGTTCGACTTGCCAGTCGACTTGGTCGCCAGCTTCGACTTCATCAGCGCAAGGACTTGGTTGGCCATGGCAGCGGTGTTCTCCTCGATGTCATTGCACTTCTTCTGGAAGAGGTTGTACGCAATAACCGCCGGAATCGCGACCAGGATGCCGACTGCCGTCGCAATGAGAGCTTCCGCGATGCCACCCATGACGTTGCCCATGCCACCTCCGGCAGCGGCGTTCGCCGAGGCCGCGCCCAGCTCCTTGAACGCCGCGACCACGCCGAGCACGGTGCCGAAGAGGCCGACGAACGGCGAGTTGCTGCCAAGTGTCCCCAAGAACAGCAAGCCGCTTTCGAAGGTCTTGCGACGTTGCCGAAGCCCCTTCTGGACGATCTCCTGAACCGAGTCCGGTCCGTCCTCGTAGAACACCAGTGCGTCCGCGATGACTTCGGCCTCGACGGCTCGCATCTCGCCGAGGTCCTTCTTGGCGCCTTTCAAGTCATGCGCGCGCAATCGCTTGGCGACTGCATCGCTGACCGACGCGAGATCGAACTTTCTCCGCTTGAAATAGATCCAGCGCTCCAGCACCACGCCCACCGAAAACACGGATAAGGCGAGTAGCAGGTAGAGCACCGCCGTTGCACCGGTCGAGGCAACGAGCACGAGCTTTTGCATGAGTAGCATGGTTCACCTTCCTTCTGCGATTGCTGGGAAACTGCGCGGAAGATAGCGGCCAGCATGCGTCTTGGTTGCCAACACTCCGCAACGGATGGGTTACGGAACTGCAACAGTCGACCGGCAGAATTTAGGTTGCGGCCACGCGTCAGCGAAAGCCCAAAAGAAAGGGCCACCCGAGTACCAGGAGAGGAAACTCGGATGGCCCTAGAGCGGCCGGTGCTTGCAGTCCATACGCCCCGCGACCGCCAAGCGATTACAAGTTAGATCTACCACGTCGATCGACTGGCTTCGGTCACAGGACAGCAACAGCTTGGCCTCCTCCGGCTCAGCCGCGAAATCGGTCGTCGACACCAAGTTCGATGGTCGCGGTGGTGACGGTGCTGATACCCAGGTACGCGAAGACCCCGATGCCGAGCGCACCCAGCGCAATCCATGCGAGCGGGGAGGTGACCAGCTCAACACAGCGTCCAATGTCGGGACGCTCGCCGCCCCCCGACAGCGCCAGCACGACTGGGATCGCATACGCCAGACAGCCGAGGGCCATCCACTGGTAGGCGCTGAGCCGCCCCTTGCCCCGGTAATCTGCGCGGACGAATTCGCTCGCGAAGCGCCACACGAAGGCAACCCCCAAAGCCACCAGTGCAGACGCCCGGAATTCCCCGGCCAGAAAGAGCAGCGACGCTGCCACACCCGCGCCCGACAGCATAACCGCCGACAGCGCCGGCACCGGCAGCAGCGGCACACCATCGCACCCCGAAGCGTAGGCTGCCTTACGGGTGCTGCCGACCACCACCGCGGGCCTTCCTTCGAACAGACTGCGCAGCCAGTCCGGGCATTCACTCAAGCGCCGGCCATAGCAGCAGCCGAAGCTGATGCATGCGAGACGACCGACGCCCTCGCCCGTGGCATAGCCGGCGGAGAGCGAGGCAACCATCGCGAGAGCGTTGGCGGTGCCGAAGTAAGCGTCGGCCGCAAGTGCAGTCCAGGGCATGGCCAACGTGGCAACGAAGATCGCGCCGCCGACCGTGAAGGTGCCCCGCCGTCGCTCGACCAGAAAAGCTACGCCCCGTGCGGCTGGCAATGCCACGGCAATCAGGACGGCCGCCACGGCCGCAATTTGTGACGTGGGGACTCGCGCCGCAGTGGCAAGAATCAACCCCAAGCCAACGGCAGATACCATGGCTGCTGCCTGCAAGACTCCGTACCAGGTCAGATTGATCCCTCGCCAGAGGCCATCGGCCCGTCGGCGTACGGGAATGCTGGCGAGGATCTGCATATTCTCCCGCGGCAGAACCTTGAGCCCCAGGGACACCACCGCAGCGATCACGGCAGCCAGTCCGAGTCCGAAGCCTTGATTGACCGTCACTGCAATATCCCTCGAGCGTCGGCGCGCTCGGCGATGGTGGAGCGGACTCGCACCTCGGTTTCCACCAACGGTGCCCCGAAGGCAAGCGACAGTCGACTGTTCACATCGCGCCGCTGCTGTGCGCGCACCAGATCGGCGCTCATGCGAATCCTGCCCCGTTCGAACAGCAGGACGTCGGTGCTTCCGCCTGGGCGGTAGCGGCTTTTGGGCGCTCCCCGGGTAAGAAGCAGGCTGGGAAGCATTGGCGTTGGCGAACGGTATTTCTCTACGCTGCAGCATTGGATGATGTCACCGATCATCAGAGCGGCCACTTCCACCATGGCGACCAGACCGACTCCGCTACCACCGGGAATGTCGGTGTCGATGATCGTGACGTGCCGACGGTTCTTCGAGTAGGGCGTGACCACTTCCACCACAGCAGCGGGGTTGCATGCGTGGCAGGCACCGTCGAGCTGCAAGAATTCCTTCACCACTCCCGTGACGGGAGAATGGTTGTAGTGATACTTGTCGGGGGTCAGGCGAAACACCGCCCAATCGCCGTCGACAAAACGGCGCCAGTCCACTACACCCCCGAGCAAATCCTCGAGCTCGAAGAATTTTCCCTTGATGAAGAGCGGCGTGTCTTCGAGGAAACTTCCCCACACCATGCGCGAATCTGCAGGCGAGACGACGTGCTTCAGATCTTTGCTCATCGGACGCGTGTCCCAATAGCGGATCTTGCGCTCGAAGATCTGCGACAGAGTTCGCAGAGCCTCGGGGTCTTCGACACACTCGCTGAAATCGATTCCACACTTCCCCATGAAGCGGCGGCCGCCTGCGACCTTTCGCCCGACGAACGATTCGTAGTTCAGGAAGGCCAGCAGCGACGACATGCGCGGGCTGGTCATCGCCGCGAACAGGCGTGGTGCGTTCTCCCGCAGCGACGAGTACAAGAAGCGAATGGCGGCATCCCAGTAGAGGCGCTCGTCGCAAACCCGGCCCGAAAGGCGCTCGACATACTGGTGTCCAGCCGTAGGCTCATGCATCGCCGCCCTCGCAGGCAACCGTCACCGACAAGACCAGGCTGACGAGCCGCAAGATCTCTTCGGTATTCAGGCGGTCGTCGAGCAGCTCTTCGCGCACGGCAGCCAAGTACGACTCGGGATTGGTCAGCAGGCCGAGGTCCCCCCACTGCAGACCCCACAGTCGTGCCGCCGCTGGCGACAGCTCTTCTTGCAACAGGCGGAGTGACTCGTCGAGCTGTTGCCTCCGAAGACGCCCCCGGTAGTAGCGTTCGGCGGCCAAGTTGAACGTGCGGGCCTCGACCTTGAGCGGGTCGCGGGCCCCTGCCTCGGCGAGAATCCCGCCAAGCAGACGGTGCGAGGCGCGCTGCGAGGGATCGCGCAAACGATGTTCCAGCTCGTCGACCACCTCGTTCATTCCGAGCATCTCGATCAAATCCGGCGCCTCGGACCGAATAAGGCGAAGCAGCCCACATCGGTACGCATCCGTGGTGACGCGCGCGTACCCAGGGTATCGGCGGCTGGCCCGCGTGCCGTCGGTGTGGGCCAGAATTGCTTTGAGAACTTCATTTCGCGTCGACTGGTGGACGAAGAACGTCGGCAGTCCAATGGCGCAGTCGAAGACCACCTGACGGCGCTCACTTTCCAGGGTGGGATCATCGGGAATGTGGGCGTGGGTGAAGCGTCCACTCGTGATGCAACGATAGGCGAACGCGCACAGCAACCTTTGCAGCCCGACTGCAGCGCCCATGTCCTCGCCAAACCGCTCCATCAAACTATACTGTCGCGCCTCGAATCCGGAAAAGCCCATCACCGCCTGCTCGCGCAATTTGATCAGCAGGTAGAGCGACATGCGATTGTCGAAGACGCCCAGGTTGGCCAAGTCGCGTTTGAGGCGCTCCGAATTTCCGAGCGAACCGTTGAGCGATGGGCTCTTGTGGGTGCTGAGCAGGAATACCAGGTAGTCGATGAGGCGAAAATCCGGCACCCAATCACCGCGCAGCTGAAACATCGCGCTGAGCGCGCGGTCGATCCATTTCGGTCCGCAGGGCGTAAACGTGAGCCCGAGCGCGCGGAGGTTTGCCTTGCCCTTCCATCGCCGCCACAGCATGCGCAAGTGGGTGAAGTCGAGCTCGTGGGGCAGAAAGCCGAGCGCGGTTTCGGGATGGAAAGCCTGGAAGCCGAGTCGGTAGGGGGCGGCGCTGTAGGTGCCGACGAACAGCGGCAGGAAGTGCTCCATGATCTTGATAGCAAGATCCCCGAAGTACTTCTCGTCAGGGGTGCCGAAGCCGCAGTCGGGCGAACCGACTAGACTTGTCAGTCGTTTGCTGCCGACGCTCACGTGGACGCCGTTGTTGGCCAGGCTCAGGTTCGACGTGCTCGGCATGACGACGAGGTTGTGGTGAATGATGCCGGCATCGCGCAGCTTCCCCACGCCGTTGAGCTGGCTGCGCGACAGCACCTCGTGGCACAGCCCCATGTAGGCGCTCTTCTCTTCGCCGCGGTCCCAGCCGGACAGACACGGGTTCATGAACAGCTCACGATAGAACGAGTCGGAGATGAGGTCGTTGAGCTCCCGTTGGCGGATGGGCGGCGTGGGAGCGTGGCAAGCGGCCGCCTTCTGTCCGGTCGCCTCGAGCTCGTAACGACGGTTGGCGTACGCGAGCAACAGTTGGGTCAGCAAGAAGCGGCGCGCGGCCTCCCGTGCAAGCGCGCGGCCTCCGCCAGCTTCTGGCGCCAGGTTCACGACGTTGAAGGAACACGTTTCCGGAGACGTATTGTCGCTGAGGAAGTGACCGAGCAGCCGACGGCCCGTGCGACGCACGGATTCGGCCCGCTCGGGCAAGCTGGCAACCGCGTCGGCCAGTGCGAGCTTGAGCAGGTAGCTGATGGGAACCCTCGCGTATTCGATACCGCGCTCGGTGACGATGAACTTGTCCACGTCGGCGCGCATGCGCCCCGATCGGTCGGATTTGTCTGCATGCAGATCGTCCGAGAACACCTGGGCGGCGGCGGGGCCGAAGAGCCGGCGCGGGAAGCGAACCCAGCTGTTGTCCCAGACCCCGTCCACATTGGCATCGAGGAAACGCTCCAGCGCGTGCACCTGGCGAGCGGCCGTATCACCCACCGCGGCTCGCCGACAAATGTTCGCGAGAAAGTCCGAGCCCGCGATGGTACGGGGCAGGTCGACCGTGTCCCGGCCACCGCTCACCGAAGCCTGAAGCTCGGCCTCTGCGCCGCCGGTGGCATCGTCCCCGACGAAGGGCAACCGAGCCAGGTCGGTCTTCGAGGTCATTCCCAGGGCCTCGCGCAGTCTTTCGACGGATGGTGCCTCGCCAGCCGAGGCGACACAGCTGGTGGGTACGAATGCGCCGGCCTGGCGGCTCATCGCCGCCGTTCCCTACAACATGGATAGACAGCTTCCACGGGAATTCAGCGTGGCAAACGTGTGTGTCGTTTCGTCTTCGTTTCGCTGACCTTTCTGTGAGCTCTTCGAGGCGATCGGCCGGGTGGCCTGCCCCTACCTTCAGGACAGATCGCCGGAACGCATGCGGCGAGCGTGCCGAATATCGTCGCCGGTCAGAATGAAGATCACGCGCTCGGCGATGTTCCTGGCATGGTCACCAATCCGCTCGATGTACTTCGATATCGACTGCACCCGGGTGGCGCGAAAGATGTTGTCAGGGCTTTCGCGCATACGGCTCAGCACGTCGTTGAAGATCTGGGTGTAGTAGGCGTCGACCACCTCGTCCTTGTCGATGGCCCGGCTGGCACGTGCAGTGTCCGCGGTCTCGAGCGCAGCCAAGGTTTCGGTCAGCATCTCGCGGGCCGTGGTCAGCATTCGCTGCAAGTCGTCGTAGGGAATCAGAGGCAGCTCTTGTGCGATCTCCAGCACGCGCGATGCAATGCTGACGCCCATGTCGCCGACTCGCTCGAGGTCGATGACCAGTTTCAATCCCGAGGTCAGAAGTCGCAGATCCCCGGCCACCGGTTGCCGACGCGCCAGGATCTCCAGGCACAAATGGTCAATCTCCAGCTCCATGGAATCGGTCTTCTGATCCCCGAGGACGATCTGCCTGCACAGCGCGACGTCATTTTCCGCCAGCGCCCTCCCGCTTGACGCCAGCACCTCGTCCACCTGCCGTCCCATGGCGAAGATCTTCTGGCGCACGGATTCCAGCTCGACCTCGAACTCGTGGCTCGTGTGCTCTCGCAGGGTCATCCGAACCTCCCCGTGATGTATTCCTCGGTTTGTTGCTGCTCGGGCTTCATGAAAAGCTTCGCCGTCTCACCGAACTCGACCAAGCGACCAAGATACATGAACGCGGTATAGTCCGAGACGCGGGCGGCTTGCTGCATGTTGTGGGTTACGATGGCAATCGTGTAGTCCTTCTTGAGATCCGCGACCAGCTGTTCGATCTTCTGGGTCGAGATGGGATCGAGCGCGGAGGCAGGTTCGTCCAGCAGCAGGACGTCGGGCTTCACGGCCACGGCCCGCGCGATACAAAGGCGCTGCTGCTGCCCACCCGACAGGGCGGTCCCATCCTGGCGCAACTTGTCTTTGACCTCCCCCCACAAAGCGGCCTTCTCGAGCGCCCACTGCACGCGCTCTTCCATGTCCGTGTGAGACAGTCGCTCGTACAGCTGGACGCCAAAGCTGATGTTGTCGCGGACCGACATGGGAAAGGGCGTGGGCTTTTGAAACACCATCCCGACCTTGGCACGCAGCAGGTTCACGTTGTCCGCGCGTTCGAGAAGGTTGCGGCCACCGATCATGATCTTTCCCGTGGCACGCTGCCCTGGGTAGAGCTCGTAGATACGGTTCAAGGTTCGCAGCAGCGTGGACTTGCCACAGCCCGATGGGCCGATGAACGCCGTGACCTGGTGGTCATGGATGTCCATGTCGACGTCGTGCAGGGCATGATACTTCCCGTAAAAGAAGTTCAGGTTTCGGATCTCGACCTTGGGATTCCGCACAGGGGCAGCCTTGCGCTCTGGAAGGCTGGCCGCCGGCATCGGAGCCAGCGGTGGCGAATTTTCAGCGAAGATTTGCTCTGGTGATTCCATGGTCTGCCTCAGGTTTTGGCCCGCTTGATCAGGGCTCGCGCTGCGATGTTGATGCCGAGGATGGTGACCGTGATCAGCAAGGCACCGGCCCACGCCAGATGCTGCCAGTCTTCATAGGGACTCATCGCGAATTGGAAGATCACGGCCGGCAAATTCGGGAACGGCCGACTCATGTCGGTGCTCCAGAACTGATTGTTGAGCGCGGTGAAGAGCAGCGGTGCTGTCTCGCCGCTGACCCGCGCCATTCCAAGCAGAACTCCCGTCAGAATGCCCGGCAGGGCACTTCGGTACACGATGACGACGGTGACTTTCCAACTGGGCGCTCCAAGCGCCGCCGCGGCTTCCCGCAAGCTGTCGGGAACCAGTCGCATCATATTTTCGGTGGTGCGGACAACCACCGGCATCACGATCAGGGCCAGTGCCACCGCGCCCGCCCATCCCGAGAAATGCCCGACCCGCAACACGATGAGGCCGTAGACGAAGACGCCGATGATGATCGACGGTGCGCTGAGCAGGATGTCGTTGACGAACCGCACGACCGCGCCGAGACGGGAGGAGCGACCAAATTCCGCCAGATAGGTCCCGGCCAGGATCCCGGCCGGCGCGCCGATGCCCACGCCGACGACGGTCAGGATCACACTTCCCACGATGGCGTTCGCCAGGCCGCCGTTCGCGCCCGGGGGCGGCGTCGATTCCAGGAACAACCTCGGTCCAATCCAGCGCAGTCCATTGCTAAAAAGCGTCCACAGCAACCAGACCAGCCAGAACAGACCGAACAGAGTCGCGAGGATCGAGAGGGTCAAACCGACGTGATTGACGACCCGGCGGCGCGAATAGAGAGTCACGTTCTTACCCCCTCGCGCGCTTTCATCTTCATGAGCAATAGGCGCGCGGCGATGAGGACAATCAAGGTCAGCACGAAGAGCACCAGCCCCAACGCCAGCAGCGACGACGTATAGAGGGGCGTCGTGGCCTCGGTGAACTCATTCGCGAGGGTGGATGAGATGGTATTACCCGGCATGAACAGCGACGCATGAATGTCGTGCGCATTTCCGATGACGAAGGTGACCGCCATGGTTTCGCCCAGGGCTCGCCCAAGGCCGAGCATGACGCCGCCGAAGACCCCGACGCGCGTGAACGGCAGGATCACACGCCACACCACCTCCCAGGTCGTGCAGCCGAGCGCATAGGCTGACTCGCGAAGCGAGGCGGGCACAGTTTCGAACACATCGCGCATTACCGCGGCCATGAACGGAATGGTCATGATGGACAAGATGAGCCCGGCGGTCAGCATTCCGATGCCCATGGGCGGCCCCTCGACCAGCATCCCCACAACCGGCCACGCCCCCAGGTGATCGGTCAGCCAGGGCTGCAGGGTAGATGCGAAGACCGGCGCAAACACGAACAGTCCCCACATGCCGTAGATGATGCTCGGAATGGCGGCCAGAAGCTCGATGGCGACGCCAACGGGCCGCTTTAGCCAGGTCGGCGCGAGCTCGGTGATCACGAGAGCAATCCCGAAGCTCACCGGAACGCCTACCAGCAGTGCGATCACCGAAGTGACCACCGTGCCGAAAAGAGGTGCCAGCGCGCCGAACTGTTCGGTAACCGGGTTCCATTCCTTGCTGGCGAGGAACCCGAATCCGAAGGCCTTCAGCGCTGGCAACGAACCGACGAGCAGCGTGACCAGCATGCCGAAGACGGACAACAGCACCACGGCCGCGAAGAATCGGGTTACGCCTCTGAACACGCGGTCGCCCACCGCGCCAGATTGAACACCAACCCCCGTGTCCTCCGGTGACCCGGGAGGGGCGCCCTCCCTGACTGGTGTAGCGGCGGCAGAACTCACGACCTACCTCTGATTCTTCCTGCCTACCGTTTGCCGGCCGGCCAGACCTTCTTGCCGCCAGTGTCCTTCAGATCCTTCTCCCAGGCCTTCTCGACCGACTCCACCACACCTGCCGGCATGGGGATGTAGCCAAGCTCCTTTGCAGCGGCGCCGCCGTTGCGGTAACCCCAGTCGAAGAAGCTCAGCACAGCACGGCCGACGTCAGCGTCCTTCTGGGTGCGACGTACGAGCACGAACGAAGCGCCCGTGATGGGCCACGAGGCGGCACCCGGCTGATCGGTGAGAACCATGTAGAAGCCGCGGGCATTCTTCCAGTCCGCGCCGTTGGCGGCAGCCTGAACGCTGTCATCGCTGGGATCCACGAACTTGCCATCGCGGTTCTTCAACTTCGCGTGAGCCATGTGATTCTGAGTGGCGTAGGCCGACTCGACGTAGCCGATGGCACCGCTGATGCGCTGAACGTAGGACGCCACACCCTGATTGCCCTTGCCACCGACGCCCGTCGGCCAGGCCACCGATTTGTCGCTGCCCACCGATTTCGACCAGTCGGGGCTGACCTTGGCCAGGTAGTTCGTGAAGATCCAAGTCGTGCCCGAACCATCCGAGCGGTGGACCACCGTGACAGCGGTATCCGGCAGTTTCACGCCCGGATTCGCCTTCGCCAGCCGCGGGTCACTCCACTTGTTGAGCTTGCCCATGAAGATGTCAGCCAGCACGTCCGGCTCCAGCTTCAGCTCGCCCGACTTGATGCCGGCCAGATTGATGACTGGCACCACGCCGCCCATCACCACCGGGAACTGGATGAGGCCTGCCTTGTCGAGTTCCTCGGGCGTCAGCGGCGCGTCCGACGCACCAAAGTCCACGGTGGCCTCGCTGATCTGTTTGATGCCGCCACCCGAGCCGATGGCCTGATAGTTCAGTTTGACCTGCGTGTCTTTCGCGTAGGTGTCGGCCCACTTCGAGTAAACCGGATAGGGAAAGGTCGCGCCTGCTCCGGATAGGGTGGTCGCCTCGCCTGCGAGTGCCGGCCCACCGGTGAGCGTCCCGCCAAGCGTCGCGACGACCAACGCCGCGAGTCTCGAGACCGGGATTCCGAGATTTCTATTCGTGCCATTGTCCTTAGCAAGCTGTGTATGCATAGGGGGGAGGTTGGATCCTCAACCACTCGAACCGTGTGGCAATTGAGTGACAGTTATGTCTTCGGGTGTCGACCTCGCGGGTGCCCAGCTACGAGGGCATCCCCGGCTGTCTCCCCCTGGCGGTCGCCAGCTCCTCGATGGCGTCGTGCACGCCCCGCAAACTACGACCGAATTCACCGACTTCGTCGTTCCCCGCGATCTCGATGGCCAAGCCCGAGATCTCGCCATTGGCCAGACGATCCGACACCATCTTGAGACACCGGAGGCGCGAGGTCACATTGTAGACCACCGCCAAGCCTCCTGCCGTGAGCACGAGCAGGAAGGCTCCGGCCACCGTCAACACGAATGTCTGATTTCGCGCGACCGACTGACGTTGAGCGCTCAGGGACTGTTGAACCTGTTCGGCTAGCCTGGCCACGGCTCGGTCGAACAGATCAGTCGGTTGGCGGTCCATGCCCCGCACGATCTTGTCCGCCGCCTTGAAGTCGAAGCCTCCGCCGACATAGGCCTCGTAAGCCTCCTGGTATTTCTTTCCCAGCGCTTCGTGCGCCAAAGCGAATTCCGCCATCAGTTGCCGGGCAACCGCGTCCTGGATTTGCTGGCTGAGCGAGAAGGCGTTGTCGTGCACGCGGGTCTCGGCATCGCGAAACAGCCTGGTGTACTTGCGCAGATCCTCAGCGTCGTGTCCCCGCAGAAGGATGTCCTTCCACTCTTGCACCTGTTTCTTGAAATCGACTTGCGTGACACGGGCGAGATCGGACTGCCGGACCGGCGTATTCATCAAGTCGTCGTAGCCCGCCGCCAGCGAGCGGGTCTGCCCGATCAAGGCGTCCGCCAATCCCACGAACAACACGGCTACACCCGCCAGAAACAGGCTGAGCTTGAGCGATATCTTCATATTGCGTCGCCTGGTCCTAGGCCGACATCCGCTGCACGGCTGGCTGCGTGGCCCAACGGACGGGCGAGTTTTGGCGCCTGTTTACGATGCTTCAGCGCCTGCGCTGAGCCAAGCGCGTAGAGCAGCCGGGCTGGCTCCGCTGTTGTGCTGAGCATAGTCCCGGCAGAGATTCGACTGGCTCCAAGCGACGGCATGAGGGGTGCACATGAACGTCGTCTCCGATCCGTCGCCCGCGACGGCAAGGGTCGGCTTCTCCGAGCAACCTGTCACGTTGCATCCCCTGGAACGGGCTCCATTTTCCCGTCGCAGCCACCAGGCTGCGATACGCCACGCGTTCGGTGTCTTCATGCCCTTAGCATGCGCTGCTGCGATGGCGCGACCGCCACAGGTCGGCTACATCTTGGTGACAACCGCGGTCGCGACACGGTCCGTGGACCAACCCAATGGAGAACGTCCTTCAGCCTGCGAAACCGGTGGCGGACCGCGCATGACGCCCGTCCCCGTCAGCCAGCTGGTCGTCGCAGTTGCCGTTGCACTTCTGCTCCTGGTCGCGACCCTGGCGCTTAGCCGCTGGCATGTTCGCTGGCGATTGCGGCGAAGGTGGTCGCACGCACGCGCCGTGGAACGTCAGGCTGCGCGCTTGCTCGAGGATTTCGGCTATACCGTGCTGGCCCGCCAGATCGACATCAGCTACACGGTCCTCGTCGACGGGCAGCCTACCGAGGTTCCGCTCCGGGCGGACTATCTCGTGTCCCGCGGTGGCCGCCAATTCGTGGCCGAAGTGAAATCAGGCAGTGTCGCGCCCCGGCTGGATACCGCGGCGACGCGGCGTCAGCTGCTCGAGTATCTGGTGGCATTCCAAGTGGACGGCGTGCTGCTCGTCGATGGTGAGCAACGCCAGGTGCACGAAGTGACCTTCCCAATGGCTCGGTCCCAGGCCGGGGAGGTGTCTTCCGCCAGATTCACTGTGTACGTCATCATCGCCCTCTTCGTGGCGTTCGGCCTATGGGCGCTCAGTCATCGACTGTAGTTCGTTCGTTTCGGCGAAAGACGGCGAGCAGGTAGTGGACGCCTGGGTGGGCGTGCTCGAAGACACGCTCGGCCCCGATCGCCGCGGCGAGGTCCTGCGGCCAAACGGCGTCGGGCTCCGGCGCGCGCCGCCGGCTGTACCAGCGCTCGAACTCGGGATGGGTCAGGATGCGGGCTTCGATCGCCGTCCACGCGTGAAAGGCTACACCCGGCGCCGGCTTCTCGTACGAGCGCCCGGGAGCGCTGAGCACGGCGACAATGTAGCGCGGCTTCTGTCCGAGAACGTACATCGGATCGTAGGTCTTGTTGAGGAAACCGCCCGGGCTCTTGGCGATGTGCCGATCGGTGAGCCCGGTCAGGTCGAGGATCCGCTGGTCGATGGCCGTGAAGCCGACAATGCCGATATCCATCAGCGCCACGGTCTCGCCCGGCTGGGCCGTCGCCTGCAACCAGCGACCGAGTGCCCGATGGCCGGTAAGGTAGCCCAGGTTTCGAACCATCGTCGACTCTTGGAGCGTCTGCCTCTCGTCGTCGCTTGCCACCCACAAGAGCGGCAGCATGGCCAGTGCGAGCAGCGCACCCAGCCGCGCGAGTGGACGCGGCGCCGATGCAAGCAGCCCCCACCCGACCGCTACCCAAGGGGCGAGCAGCGGCAGGTACGGAGCCGTGAGGCGCCATCCCAGCATCCAATCGGTCGCCGCCCACAGCGGCTCGCCCGCCCCACACAGGGAAACCACCAGCAGCGGCACCGCCACGGTCCAGCGTGCGCGCCCGAGCGCGAGCCCCGCCAGTCCCAAAGCGAGGCCAGCCAGCCCCAGCACGGGGCCAAGAGCGCCGCGACGCACGTACGTCCAGGCGTCGACCCCACCGAAGCCTCCGATCTTCGCGTAGAACGTGTTCGGTAGAAGCTCGCCGTCGTAGGCGAAATAGCGGAAGGCGATCTGGGCAGCGAACACCAGGACGACCACGAGCATATCGGCTATCAGCCCCGCCGCACGTGCCTGGTGCCAGAAGGTTCGCCAGCCCGAGCCGAGAAGCACCGCCGCGCGCGCGGTCCACAGCGTTGCGAAGAGGATGAAGCCCTCGGGCCGAGCCAACCCGGCGAGGGCGCAGACGATCCCCGAGACCGGGAGCCAGCCACCGAATCGTCGCCAGGATGATCGCGGTTCGCCCGCCCGGGTTCCGCGGTCTCGCAGCGCGAGCAGCACGCCGCCCGTCAGGCATGCAGCATAGAGCGTCGTCTCGAGTCCGCTGGTACTGTTGAGCGCGAAGCCCGGTGAAACAGCCACCAGGCCGGCCGCGAGGAGCCCAGCCACTGGCCGCCCCTGGGACCGACCGCGAGGCCACACCCGCTGCGCGAGCAGGAATGCCAGCACCACGCATAGAGCCCCGGCGACCACGCCAAGCGCCTTCGCCACCCACGGCCCTGCCTCTGCTCCGCCGAAAGCCATCGCCGTCGCGGCGATCAGCATCGAAAGCAGGTTCGTGTATCCCTCGACGTGCTCACCAGGGTTGTAGTAGGGGCCGTTGCCCCTCACCAGCTGGGCACTGTAGCGGAAGGTGATGAAGGCGTCGTCGTTGACGTACGCCCAGTAGGAGGTCGCTTGTGCGACGAACAGCGCCACGATCGCAGCAAGACAGACGGCCGGTCCCAATCGGCTCAAGGAGCGCATCACGGTATCGTCCGGCAGCGGGGTCGCGCGCTCGGATGCGGGCTCGGCGCTCACGGGTCGAGATAGTAACATGGGGTCGCCGGCTAGACGAAGAATGGGACACTGGGCGCCATAGTTGCTTACCGCGGGTAGGAAACCGGGCTGCAAAGGTCTATGCTCACGCCATGTCGCGAACACTGAAGCTGATGACATTGGGGGTTCTGGGTGCCTGGCTGCTGATGGGCACCGGATGCGAAGACAAGGCCTGCAAGTCAGACCTGGCGATGTGCAAAAAGGAATCGTCTGACCAGCGCAAGGAGTGCGCAGGCCATCAGACCACCATCACCGAGCTCAAATCGTTGCTGGCCGAGACCCAGGCAAAGGTGGAAACCCTGGGCAAAGAGAACGACGAGCTCAAGGCGAAGACCGCCGAGCCCCAAGCGAAGGGCAAGACCAAGACAGCGAAGGCGAAGCACAAGAAGAAGAAGGGAAAGCGGTAGATCCGCGACGTCTTCGTGTGGAAATGGTGACGGACCCCAGGGCCAGATTCAACTGCAACTGACCCCGATCCGGTTGCTACAATGCGGACTATGCGCATAGAGCTGCTGCTGGGACTCATGGTCGAGGCGATGGTCATCC
>Ga0302321_100001144_pt1 | contig 22631 bp, 17 predicted proteins | sample Fen_T0_1_FD_202505 | JGI IMG/M metagenome (GOLD analysis project Ga0302321, IMG submission 202505) | Peat permafrost microbial communities from Stordalen Mire near Abisko, Sweden - Fen_T0_1 | ecosystem: Environmental > Terrestrial > Soil > Wetlands > Permafrost | place: Sweden: Abisko...
TTCCATGCTCTCCCACCCTCGCCGCCTGCAAAGCGGACACTTCACTTGCTATCTCAACCGGACATATCATGTGCTAACGACAGGCCGGAATTTCGCTTTCGACGGGATTGTCGAGATTGCGGGCTATTTCCTGCGCCGCCGAATCCGGAAGTCGAAGCTGACAACCCCGTTCTGATCCCGCAGCGCCACGACGGACACGTTTCGCGAAATGTTGTATTCGACCTGGATGATCTGTTGCGAGGACACGGAAACGTTCGTGCTGTAAGTGACGGTGAGGTTGCTTGCCACCTGCTGTTCAATCGTGAGCTGTGGACCTCGTACTACGTTGGTTTCGCTGGCCAGTCCTTGTGGATCGATCTTGATCCTGCTCACGCCGAAAAGCCTCTGCACCCGGCTGCTGACAGCACTGTTGAGCGCTTCGTTAATGAGCAGATTCGACGCCTCGCCGCCAAAACCAAACGTTCCACCGCTCTGCGACGCTGCGGATTCCTCGCGAGTTCGCCCCAGCGCCAACAGCGCAATGACGTCAGCTTCCGGCAACTGGGGCTCCGACTGCCAAGTCACTTTCAATCCATTCGGAGCGCTCGCATCTCCGCGAAAACGAACCGTAATGTCATAGTCGCGCACGCGCGTCGCCGCCTGCAGGTCAATAATCGGCTGCGTCTTCGCCGGATTTGCAAACGTAACATCGCCTCGTTCCAAGCGGTACTTTGTGCCGTTGAAAGAGATTTCGCCTTCCAACACTTCGACACGACCGAGAATCGCCGGGCGGTCTGCGGTACCGCGCACTCGCAAATCCGCATTGCCTGAGAGCCGCGCAATCGCCGTTTGCATCTGCAACTCCGGCGTGGTGACCACATGTACATCCAACCGGAGCCGACTGGCCAGACTGTCACTTTGTGCGAAGACAACCGTCTGCTTGCTCTTCTCGATGTAGGCGCCAAAGTCAAATCCAGGCGTGACTGCGAGCTTCGTCACGGTCACGTCTCCGCTCAGTACGGCCGCGTTCGAGGTGCCGGTAAGACGAAGGTCCGCATTTGCGGTCGAACTCACGCCTGGCGGATATCGTAGCCGGACGCCTTGCGCCGTCGCTCCGAGATCGAGCAGCAGGCTTCCATTTTGATAGCTGGTCGAACCCGTGAGCGCAATCGTTCCGCCACCCGTTGTCCCTGTCAGACTCTGGATCTGGATGCGGTTGCGCTCAAACAGGAGCACTCCATTTAGATCGCTTAGCCCGCTGGGAAAATCGTTGTGGCTGATGAATGTGTTCTTAACATCCAACCGGCCCTGGAGCAACGGCTGCGACATGCTGCCGGTTGCGCTAAGGTTTACATCCAGAGTTCCTCGGGCGAGTATCTTCGGGCTCAGCGACTGGAGCAAGGCCATGTTTACTGTGCCGTCAAGACCCAAATCCATTTCCTGCGCTCCAGCTAAATGGAGGCGTCCGTGGACCCGGAAATCGGTTCCGCTTCCTGCCAGATGAAGCGATTCAATCAAGATGGTTTCGTCGCTCAACTCCAGGCGGATCGGCTCAGCGCTCTCGACTTTGACGCGCTCGAATTCCGCGCTGAACGATTGCACTTCGGCGCTGGCTTTCAGTGCGCGAGGGTCGCGTAGCGGACCTCGCAAATGAATCTTGCCGTCAATCGGCGCGTGTCCGGTCATCTTTCCCGGCAAACGGATTGCAATTAACGAATCCATGTCCACGTGACGGAAATTGATTTCCAAATCGGCCAGAAAGTCTTTCTCCAGCATCACGGTTCCCTGCCCGGTCAGTTCCGACTGTGCGAAATCGGAATGCGCTTTCACATCAAGCTGGCGTCCGTGCGTCACCCCATCCACATAGAAATCGCCCGCACGCTCTTTGTCCAACGCCAAGTCTTTGACGTGCACGTGCGCTTCCAGCGAGGGCTCCTCCGGGGTGCCGCTAACCCGGGCAGTGAAGTCGGCAATTCCGTCCATGTCAAACCGCCCAGCGTGCAGTTTGGGAAAGCGAGCCAAATCGAGACTTCGCCCCGTGAAATTTGCGCGGAATTGCCGGTTCGTAGTGCTGACAGCAGCATTTCCCGAAACCGATGCATCGTAGACTCGCGCCTCAAGGTTGTTGAACAAAACGTCTGTGTTCGCCAGGCGCACATCGCCCTTGAGCGATGGAATGCTGACGCCGTATGCAACGGCGTCCCTGACTTCGAAATGCCCGTCTCCATGAGGGCTGCCGCGCATACCGGAGGCGTTGAGAGAGAATCCCATGTTGCCCGCCAACGGTGTTCCGATCCCGGCCCACTGGGCAAGTTCCGCAACGTCTGCATTCAGGAAATCAAGATGGAGCGTAAACGGACCATCATTGGCAAAAACGCCGCCGCTAAGGGCAGTGCTCAAATCAAAATGCGCCACCGTATAGCCGTGTATCAAGCTGCCGTTGCGTGCCGCAAAGTTGGTGCTGGAATATTGCAGCGAAGTGGAGAGCGCATCCCAGTGGATGTTTTGAGACGGAGCGCGTGTGGTTGCTGGCAAAGTCGTTTCGAAGTCATACGCTTCCAGGTTGCCGTTGAGCGCGGGCGCGGAAATCCTCCCGGTCAAATTGCCCGTCAGGTTTGCCCAACCGTGAATCGCAAACGGCAGCTTTGTGGACCCGTATGCCGCCTGCAACAGCGGCGTCCACTCTTTCGCATTGTGCGTCACAAGCGAAAAGTGGAGACCCGCTGCCGAGGTCACGCTGCCGGACGCCGTGATCTCAGAACTGGTCGTAGCCAGATGTAAGGCGCTGATATCGAGCTCGTCGTGCGATCCGCGATAAACGCCTTCCATTTGCCCGCGCAGTGGAACTTCACCGGCGTCCAATTTGGGTGGAGGAACAACATCCAGTTTGACTCGCACTTCGGCATCGTGAATTGACCCCACCCACAGCAGATCCGCCGTTCCGCTGCCGTTGCCTGAGAAATTGAGGTGATCTAAGGGAAGTTTTTTCGAACTCAAAAGTACCAGCGCCGGATCCAACGGGAAACCCTTCAGTTGCAGTCGAACCGAGCCCCGCTGCAGGCTTTCTGGTGTGACCCGACCGATGACTTTGTGATGGCCCGCACTCGGCTGCAATGACGTTTGCCAGTTCGTTACATCTACCTCACCAGCCAATTCGCCGCCCAGCAGGCTCGCTTTAATCGAAGACACGCGCAGGCGTGTCGGGCTTAGCGAATACGTTGCCTCACCGTGCCCATTCCGGACCAGCACTTTTCCGTTTGCCCATTCGATCTCTTTCGCGAGCAGCGTCCCTTGCATAGAAAAGTCTCGCAGGGTCCACGCACCTTTTCCGGCAAACTGCACGGTGCCCTTGCGAGTCTCCCTGTTGTGCGCGATGCCTGCAAATTGCGCCAGATCCCAAACCGCGCGGTAATCACCTTGGATTTTCGGATCGTGGAAATCTTCCATCTGTCCTGTAAAGTGAAGTTCGGACTTCCCCGACTTCAATGTCAGGTTGCTGACGTCGGCGCGGCCCTTCGCGAGAAGTAAAGAAGCGTCCATCCCCCATTCGAACGGTCCGTATTCTTGCCACTGAGTATCGATTCGTCCGATGCTGAGATGGGTTTCGTAGCGCTGGTGCAGCAGCGAGTAATTCATTAGCAGCGCTAAGTTGTGTCCATCAAATTCGAATGGAATCTTCTTGTCTTCCCAAGCAACCTCGCCTCTTTGGACCTCAATGTGCGAAACCGAAAGCGAGATCAGGTGTTCTATCGGATTCTTGCCAGGCGCAGATCCCGCCCCTGAGGCACCAGGAACGTTGGTTGTGCCGTCGGGGTAATTCAGGAGGTGGACAACCGGGTGTTCAAGAGAGAGCGAATGCAGTCCGATCGTTGTGCTCAAGAGCGCAATGATCTTGACCTCGGCTTGGACTCGATCTACTCGAAATAACGGAGCCTGATCCGCAGCCTCGCGCCCATGAATGGTCAGATTTCGCGCATCCACGCGCAGGCGGAAAGGAGTGGTGTGAAACTCGCCAAGTTCTACCCGTCCGCCGGTCGCCTTCTCAAGCTCCGCGACCACTCGGCGCCGAACTCGCTGCTGGAAAGAATCAGTTGTGACGTACCAGCCGAGCACGGCGAACGCAAGCAGGCAGAAACCGCAGAAAAGCAGGAAGAGATTTCGCAGGATTCGACGGCGCACGGGCGGAGTCGGCGACTCGCTCAACGGTTCCCTTCTCCAGCGCTCGATTCGGGCGGTCGGATGTGACTCCCCGAGCGCAGACTTGCCAGCCAGCCATTGAGCAACTCATTCATCTTTTGCTCGGCTAGAAGCTTCCGGATCTTTCCATAAACTTCGGTGAGCGGCTTCGCCTTGTTACCCGCCTTTTGCAGTTCCGGCAGCAACTTCTCAGAGTAGTAAGTCTCAACCGCCTTCTGATCGATCTGGATGGAAGGGCGTAGCCGGTCCTCGACGAGTCTCATGAGCTGGACTTCGTCGTTCACGTGCCGTTCGAGCGCCTTCTGTGTGATTCCGAAACGCTGCAGAAGAGCGTGCCACCCAGCTTCCGTAGAGCACTCCGGATTCAACTTTCGAAGCTCAGTCACACGGGTGACGACCTGCTCCGCCGGAATCGGTTGTGACGGTCGAACCTGCTCGCGCAGCAGTTCCTGATCGATCAGCCGTTCCAGAGCCGCGCTGCGTTCGGCCGCAGTAAATGAGTCGGGAGTGCGTCCGTCTGCCAGGGCTTCGAACGCCACTTCCTCTTCCCAATCGCTTTGCAGAACCACGTGCCCGTTGATGTTGGTTACCACGCGGTCCACAATCGAACCGGCCGACGCAAATACGGGTAACGTCATGCCAACAATCACCGCCAAAGCGAAATGGTTTTTCAATTTCATCGGCAGCGATTACGTCAGAACGATTGCCCTACGCTAAACGAAAAGTTGAAATGCCCCGCGCGTTGTACACCAAATTGCCCGGTACAGGCCCCGACAGAGTTACACACGATATCGGTATAGCTGGGAAACGCCGGTGGATTCAGATTGTATCCGAAGTCAAATCGCAGCGGACCGATAGGTGTCTGGTAGCGCACCCCCAGGCCGATCGCGTGCGAAACATAGTTATAGCTACACTGCGACACCTTCCCTTGTTTGGGCGGCTGAAAACAAGCCTGCTGGTTCGGTTGGTGCCAGCGCCCAAGGCTGGGAAGCATTTCCTGCGGCCGGGCGAATACGTTTCCCACATCGTGAAAGACAGTGAATCCGATATTGTCCTGCAAGTAGGGCACCGTCACGTTGGGAAATCTGAGTTCGAGGTTGTTGAGGAATACTGCACTGCCACCAACGGGAAACCCGGTAAAGGCGTCGCGCGGTCCAGCCTGGTTTAGCCCAAAGCCGCGGTGGGAGTTGCCGCCGCCGCTAAAGAACCGTTCCGGAAGGGGGATCAGGCTTTGACCTGCGGAAGCTGGCTGCGATGGATCGAGCAGAACCGTACTTCCAAACGGATTCTCAACGCCGACGCTGGTGGAACGGGCAAACACAAATCTCCGTCCCACAGCGTGATTCTTGCCAAACGAGTAGTAAGTCGTGTTCTTCATTAACAACCGGCTGAAATCCGCTTCCGAGCCGAAGTAGCTGGATGCCACGGCTCCTTCGACACTGTTGTAGCTTCCGTGGGTACTTTCCAGGTCGTTGTCCCGGCGATTCCGGATATAGAGAAAATTTGGCGTGCCCACACGAGTTGGAGTGGAGAGTAACGGAATCAGGTTGCTCGACACCTGGATATTCGAAGCTTTTACTCGACGATAACTGAAGCCGTACGAAAACGTCGTCAGGTCGCGCTCTCCCTGCCGGTACAAGACCTGAAGGGCTCGCAAACTCGCTTCCAACCGTTCCGACGTAAAGGTCGAGACATCCACGGTGTTGTCGTAAAACAAGGTTGCCGTGAAATGCAGATTGTCCTTGTTGAGCAGTTTCGGTATGTCGTAGTTGATCAGGCCACGCTGCAACAGGCGGCTGACGTTCGCCTTGAACGTCAGCGTCTGCTGGCGCCCGCCGACATTGATTCGGTTGACGCCAAACAGAACCCGGGGGCTAACGCCGGTTCTTCCGAGCGGCTGGTTTGTTCCAACAGACGGCTGCCCAGTCTGGAATTCGATGCCAACACCATAGTCAAACGTATAGCGCTTCGCCTCTCGCGCCGTAATAAGGATATTCTTTCGCGACTCTGTGCCTTCCGGGTTTTGGATCGCCGTGTCCACTTCGCTGAAGAGGCCCAGGTCGTATAAGCGACGCTGGCTTTCCAGCATGCTCTGCTGGCTCAGCGGTTCGTTGGGATGCACACGCAACTCGCGCCGAGCCACTCCCAGTCGCGTGAACTCCAACCCGTCGAGAAAGACATTGTTCACGAAGAATTGCTCGCCCTCATGAATTGTGAATGTGACACCGACTCGTGGAAGTCCGTCCTGATTTGGCGCCACTTCCAAATAGGCAACATCCACGACTGCGTTCGGGAAGCCGTTGTCGTAGTACTTCCCCAGAATCGTGTCGCGGTCGTCGGCCAGGCTCGTTTCGTCAAACCCCTGACCTTCGGCAGTCTGAATTTCCGGAAGTTGCTCTTGCGGCAAGGTAAAGCTGCCTTCAGTCCGCACCCAGGCGACGCGCGTCTGCGGGCCTTCCTTAATGGTTATCTCAATAGCCAGAAGCGACGAGTCGTTTTGATACTTCGTTAGCAACTTTCCAGAAACATCGGCTTGCCGGAAACCGCTCGCCCGGTAGAGCGCTTTAATGCTTCTCAAATCTTCTTCCAGCAAGGCCTCGCTGTACCGTCCGTGACTAAAGAGCCTGCCCGCCGCCTGATCGTCCATCCGCGCGCGAATAAGTTCATCGGGGAAATATCGATTCCCCTGGATGCGAATCGCCGCCAGCTTGTGGCGCTCCCCGGGATTAATCTCGTAAACGACGCGCAGGTTCTTGCCTTCCTCTGCGTTTTGCTGCTTCACCGAAACCGTCGCCTCGAAGTAGCCCAGTGCCTGCATGTGGTTCTGGATGCTCCTTCTTCCCTCGTTGAGGAGATCGTCGTCCACCGCGCCTTCTTCGTAGATTGGTACCAGGCGGCGAAGGGTGTGCTGGCTCAGTTTGAAGCCCTCGGCCGCGATCTCCACCACCGGACCGCGCTCGATCTTGATGAGGTAGTCCACTGTGTTGTGTTCGGGATGGTACGTCCGGTTGGCCAGTGAAACTTGGGCCAGCAACCGATCCTGTTTCTGGTACCGCGACCTTATGCGCTGGAGGGCCCGCGTCGTCCGGTTGGAAATGACCGGATCCCCGGGGTGCAATTTCCCAACGTCCTCAATCTCTTCCCCGGAATAGCTGGGATCCCCTTGAACCGTAACTTCCCCGACCATCGCCCGCGGTCCTGAGTCGATGTGAAAAGTGATATTCACTTGATGCTGTTTCAGATCCCGCTGTTCATCCACGCTCACCCTGGATTGCCGAAAACCGTTTTCCTCCATCACGCGCTGAATGCCAGCCGTAGCGTGGCTTATTTTGTCTGCGGCATAGAGTTCACCCAATTGCAGGCGGGCAGCGCTGGTCAGCTGATTCGCACTGGGATTCGTCGAAACGCCCTCTACCGCGACGATTCCCACAAAAAAGTTGGCGACGGTAAGAAAACTCAGGCGGACGCCCGTTGTCTCCGTTCGATTCGCCTCGGCCTCGATATCGGCAAATCGTCCGGTGGCAAAAAGGGCCTTGATCGCATCGTGCAGATTGTCGCGGGTGAGCGGCTCCCCAGTCTTAAGACTCGTTGCTCCGATCAGCGTTGCCGCGTCGTGGGGATCAATTCCAGGAAACTCGATCTCGTCGATCGTTAGCCCCAAATACGGCGTAATCGCTCCAAATTGCGCTGGCGATTCCTCGGCCTGTTGCACTGGCGGCCTACCTCCAGCCCACAACTGCATAACAGGAAGGATCCCCGCAAGCAGGACCAGCGACCAAAAACGCGCAGGTCTCACCCCCGGCAAACACTCCCTTGCTACGCGCTTTTCGACCATGGAACCTTTCGCATTGGATGAACCGCCCGAACGCACAAGTTGCTCGCCCGGAAGAACTTTGCCGTGTCGAACCTATAATACTGGTTGGAAAGCTCGGGAAAGGTAATCGCCTTGGAACGCAGCAGGCTGGAAGCAAACCCAACGGCACCATCAACCGGTGGAACGGAGAAGCTGAGCGGCCGCTATTCGCGCCAGGTTCTCTTCAAAGAGATCGGTTCCGAAGGACAGCGATTGCTATCCGCAGGACGCGTTGTCATCGTCGGTTGCGGAGCGACTGGATCTGTCCTCGCCTCTCTTCTGTCTCGATCCGGCGTGGGTTTTCTCCGGATTTTGGATCGCGACTACGTAGAACCCAGCAATTTGCAACGCCAAACACTCTTCGACGAAAGTGACGCCCGCGACTCTATCCCGAAAGCAGTTGCCGCTGCCCGCCAGATTCCACACTTCAACTCGCAGGTCATTGTCGAGCCCCACGTCGCCGATCTCACTCCGGCGAACGTAGATGCCCTCCTCGGAAATGTCGACTTGATTCTGGATGGCACGGACAACTTCGAAACTCGCTACCTGATTAACGACTACGCCATCAAGAACGGCATGCCCTGGGTCTACACTGCGGCCGTCGGCAGCTACGCCGTCACTATGAACGTCCTCCCCGGCGAGACCGCATGCCTCGCTTGCATCTTTCCGGACTCTCCGCGCGGGACAGTCGAGACCTGTGAGACAGCGGGCATTTTGAATTCGGCCGTCAACTTGGCGGCTTCTATTGCCGCGACCGAGGCAATCAAGTTCCTGGTAGGCGCTCGCGCGAAAATGCGTCGAACTTTGCTTTCCTGGGATGTCTGGGCAAACGAGCAAGCGGAAGTCTCCTCCACCAAGCCACGGTCGGGATGCCGTGTTTGCGGCGAGCGGAACTTTGTGCACCTCGCCGGCGAGGGCCGTCCCCATATCACTTTATGTGGAAGGAACTCAGTCCAGATTCACGAGCGCCAGCGTCCCGTGGACTTTGCGGAAATTAGCGCCCGTCTTGAGCCTCTCGGACAGGTTCGTCGCAACGACTTCGTGCTCAAGTTCTGGCGTGAACCTTACGAGATCACGCTCTTCCCCGACGGTCGCGCCATTATCAAAGGAACGACGGACACCGCAATCGCGCGCAGCTTATATGCCCGGTATATCGGCAGCTAGGTCTGATTTCGAATCGGCTGGCAGGCCGTTGCCTTGCAAGTTATGCGCACGACTTTTCATCAGCTGTCAGAACCAGTCGCCCGCCAATTCCGCGATTTGCCCGGTTCTGCCCGAAATCGCCGTACATTCCCGCCTTCCCTCAAAGCCCGCGACTGGCAGGCCAACTGCACATAAGTTCCCAGCAGTAGTATCCCCTTGTGGAGGCAGTATGCGACCCTTTCTGGTTCTTTGTTCGGTAATGCTGATTGCTGTTGCCGCCTTTAGCCAAGTCCCTCATCCGTCCGGTCCCTACGGCCCCTGCCTCTATGGGTGCGCTCCGTTTGTCCCGATGATTTCCACGCCGATGATCTCGCTGCAGCAGTACTCTCCAAACCCGGTTGGAGCTTCCAACGCCACCACGGGTCTGACTGCGGGCGCGACCAACTCGACTCTCTCCCAAGTGCAGGGTTCGACCAGTTCGACCTACACCGTGCCGGTCTGGTACCAGGGCGGCGCGCCTCTCGTTGGTCCCGGAGTCAACCTGTACCCCGAGCCCCTCGGACGCGAAGCCCACGCCATGCATCATCCAATGGGCGATGGCGCAATGCGGGAGCACGGAGCACGCGAGGAAGAGCACGCGTGGGTCTACTTCACCGGATACGAGCACACGTCGGATGCCGCATCTGCCGGAGCCGCAGCCAAGGCCGGGCGCAAAGCCACCCATGTCTACACCAACGACGACATTACTCGCCAGAACGACAAGAACGGCGCGGTCAAGTACGACGGCAAGACGGAAAAGATGTAGAACCGCAACACAAGTGCCAAACTTAAGCTCTCGATCTCGCTATTGTTTTGGGGCGATCGAGAGCTTTGTTTTTCCAGTACTGTAAGGGACAACTTCGTTCCCCCTACCCACCCCTGCGGCACATTCTCAGCAGCGCGCTATCGAATCTGCTATCTTCGTCGGTTGATTCAGTCTCACCACACCAAGCAGGCGCCAAGTGGCGCCGAGGATAAGTGCCCGAATGGTTGATGCGTCTCGCCCCGATCCCTCAAGCCTTCGGTCCGATCCCGGATCTGCAGCTCCGGATACCCTGGGATTCTTCCATCCATCCCAACGTCCCTACCGCTTCACCATCCTGATGTTCATCAGCCTGATTGTGATGGGAAGCTACTTTGCCTACGACAGCATCGGGGCTCTCGCGCCCACGCTGATTGCGGATCTGCATCTGAACCGCAGCGACATCGGCAATCTCTACACAGCCTATTCCGTGGCCGCGGTCCTTATCGTTTTCTTCGGAGGCATGCTCTATGACAAGCTCGGCCCGCGCCGCTCGAGCTTCCTGTTCTGCATGCTGGTTCTGGTGGGCGCCACCATCGTCGCCCTCGCTCACTCGCGGTGGCAACTCTTCGCCGGGCGGTTAATCTTCGGCGGCGGGTCGGAAGCGCTGATCGTGGTGCAAAGTGCGATCATCAGCCGCTGGTTTAAGGGTCGGGAGATGGCGCTTGCCTTCGGCATCACTCTCACTATCAGCCGTATCGGAACTCTCTTCAGCTTCAACACCGAAGAACTCATCGCCCGCTATTTCGGAAGCTACCGCACGGCGCTTTGGGCAGCGGCTGGCTTCTGCCTGTTCTCCGTACTGTGCAACCTGGTCTACAACGCTATGGACCTTCACGGCGAAAAAGTGCTCGCGCTTCCGAAGCCGGATAGTAGCGACAAAATCGTCTTCTCCGACATCCGGAAGTTCAACTCTTCCTACTGGTACGTTGTCTTTCTCTGCGTCACTTTCTATAGCGCCATCTTCCCCTTCACGGCCCTTGCCACCGACATGTTCCATGACAAATGGGGTCTCCCGCTTGTTACTGAGTCTACGGGCGGCTTCCTGTCGCAAATATTTGACAACTTCCTGCACATGTTCTCGACGGCGCCGGGAGTTACCAGCATCGTCATCTTCGCGTCCATGATCTTCGCGCCTTTCGCCGGCAACCTGGTCGACCGCATCGGCAAGCGCGCTACGTTGATGGTGGTTGGCTCCCTCATGCTGATTCCCGCCCACCTCGTCATGGGCCTCACCCATTGGAACCCTCTCCCCAGCATGATCGTACTGGGTGCAGCATTCGTCCTGGTTCCCGCTGCGATGTGGCCGTCGGTTCCGCTTGTAGTGGAGGAGAAGCGTGTCGGCACGGCCTTCGGCCTGATGACCGCCATCCAAAACATCGGCCTAGGTCTATTCCCGCTCCTCAATGGCAAGCTCCGCGACGCGACCGGAACCTACACTGCAACGCAGATCATGTTCGCGTGCCTCGGCGTGGCCGGACTCATCTTCGCCTTCCTTCTACTTGCGTCGGATCGGCGTCATGGCGGCAAACTGGAGCAGGGAAAGAGCGCACACCCAGCTTGAATAACCCGAGGGCTATGCGCTGGGAATTGAGGGTTTTCTCCGGGCTCGGGTTCGTTGGACTGACATTTGCCATCTTGTTGTGACTCCTCGAAACCAGACCTCAGGGGGCCCGGATTAGCGCTGGCATCCGGAAAGCCTTACATTCTTGGAAGTTGGCGGTGTTCCTTCAAGTGGTTTCGGCGCAGAGGCAGCCCAAGTGACGGGTGGACGGGCTTGCGCGGAGATTACCAAAGTGAGTCCCTTAACTGTCTCTGCCCGATTTTGACGGGGTCCGAGCGCCGCGCGGCTACCGTTTTTGGTATTCTGGGACACTGAAAACGGGACAAGCAGTCTGGTTACTCCCTTTGCGCAAATTAGTACAACGAAAAGAGTTCGATGCCGCATCTGAATTGGTAAGCGGCCGGAAAAGGCGACTTGACCGACCCCAAACAAAAAGTTACTGAAGCTGAGGCAATTGAGCGGGCGAAGCAGGGAGACGAAGCAGCTTTCGAAACCCTCTATCAGCTCCACAAACGCCGAGTTTACTCGCTATGTTTGCGCATGGTGTCCAATCCTTCGCAGGCCGAAGACCTCGCTCAAGAGGCATTTCTTCAGCTATTTCGCAAGATCAGCACCTTCCGTGGCGAGTCCGCTTTTTCCACCTGGCTGCACCGCATGACGGTCAACGTCGTCCTGATGCAACTGCGCAAGAAGGGCCTGCCGGTGGTTTCGCTCGAGGAGACGCTCGAGGCGGACGACGAGGCGCCGCGCAAAGAGTTTGGAGCAGTCGATGCAAAACTCGCTGGCTCGGTGGATCGCTTGCAACTCCAGCGCGCTATCGACGACTTGCCGCCCGGCTACAAGACGATTTTTGTTTTGCACGACGTGGAGGGTTTTGAGCATAACGAGATTGCCGAGATGGTCGGCTGTTCCATCGGCAACAGCAAGTCGCAGCTTCACAAAGCAAGATTGAAGTTGCGGGATTTTCTGAAGTTCATGAGAGCCGAAAAGGCCAAGACAGGATAACGAAGTGGCGGTATCGGGGAGAGGGACGAATATGAATTGCGCGGATGTACAACGAAACCAGCCTGACATCACGGATGGCGCAGGTGACCCTGAACTCCAGGCTCATCTCAAGTCTTGCGCCGCGTGCTCGGAGCTAGTCTCGGACTTAGGCCTGATCGCGAATGCGGCCCGGCAACTGTCCAGTTTCGAGGAACCACCCGCACGGGTGTGGGTGAATATTGCCAATCAACTGCGCGCAGAAGGAATTATCAAAGAACCTCGGCAGGTCCCCGCGCGCGTTACGCCTGCTCCACGTCGCTGGAATGCTTGGTGGCTTGCGCCCATTGCGGCTGCGATTCTGGCCGTCGGCGCATACGAAGTGAGCCACAAAGCTCCCCAGCAAGTTGCCCAGCAACCAACACCAGCAGTTCAGGCGACCCAGCAGTCTTCGCCCCAGGTTGCGCGTAAGTCAGATCCGGCACCGCATGAGACTCTACAGGCAAACAACCGCTCCTCCGTTCCATCAGGCGCCAGTGCAGAAAGCCCTGCCCAACAACGGATAGACGTGTCCGCACCTCCAGCGGAACAGGATCAGCAATTCCTAAGCGAAGTTTCCGAAGGGGCGCCCGCGATGCGGACGACCTATGAGAACCAACTGCAAGCGATAAACGAAGAAATCAGCGAGACGCAGGAATACATCAAGACTCACCCCGGGGATATGGACGCGCGGCAGCATTTGATGGAAACATATCAACAGAAGGCGATGCTGTACCAGATGGCATTGGATCGTATTCAGTAGGGTTAAGTTTGATCGGCGTAGCCGGTTGAAGGGGCGTTATATGGAGAGCATGCAGCACACCGCGGTTGTCACTTTAGTATTGGCCACCTGTTTGGCATCGAGCGCGATCGCCGAGACCAAGAAGGAATACCGCTTCAACGTGGGACCTAAGGCGAATATCTCCGTCGATACGCAGTATGGCGCCATCTCCGTGAAGCCGGGCAGTTCCAGCCAAGTGGTCGTGACAGCTACTCTGAACTCCGATAAAGCAGAGGTTGACACGCAGCAGCGCGGCGGCCGCCTTGAGATCGTGTCCCACGTCCTCTCCGGTGGCGACGCACAAACCGGGCGCATTGACTTTGAGGTGCAGGTCCCCACAGATGCGACTTTGAATCTCCGTTCCTCCACTGGTCCCCTGTCCGCCGAAGGTCTCAAGGGCGATCTGAGCCTGGAGGGTGCCGACGCTGTGGTCGATATCCACGATGTAAGCAATGGACACGTTCACGTGCGCACCATGCGCGGGCCAGTGACGCTTACCGATGTCCGCAACGGGCATGTCGAAATCTCGTCGATCAGCGGGGACGTCACGCTGAAAGCCGTAACCGGCCCATTGGTCCAGGCAACATCCGGCAGTGGGAAGATCTTTTACGATGGCGATTTCGGTTTGGGCGGTGACTACAAGCTCACAACCCACAGCGGTGACATTGAAGCGATCGTTCCTACCAGCACCTCTGCTGATTTCAGTGCCCACTCCATGCTGGGAGCCGTTCACAACGATTTCCCGCTTGCCCCCCGGCATTCCCGGTTCTCTTTTGCGGCAGGGAGTTCATTCTTTGGTACCGTAGGCAAGGCAGCTTCTGACGTAGTACTCCGCTCCTTCAGTGGTAAAATCCGCCTCAAGCAGCACTAAATTCTATAAGCAGAACGGATTCTCGAAGCGCGAACGGCAGGCGTAAGCCTAGCCGTCTGCGCTTGGTACTTCTATGGGAGTGCATGCCGTGTTTCTTGTGGGGTTCATGGGTTCCGGCAAAAGCACCGTCGGCAAGGAGCTTGCCCGGCGGCTGGCCTGGGATTTCGTGGACTTGGACACGCGCATAGAAGCACTGGAGGGCGAGACTGTCCCGGAGATCTTCCGCAATCGCGGTGAGAGCAGTTTCCGCATCGCCGAAACCAGGGCTCTTCAGAACCTCCTGTCAAATTCTCTCGATAGAGACAGTGTGATTGCGCTCGGGGGCGGAGCATTTGTGCAGGAGGCAAATCGCGAACTGCTTCGCAACCATCCCACCGTCTTTCTGGATGCTCCTGCAGAGGAACTGTGGCGCCGCTGTCAGCAAGACGAAAGCGAACGTCCTCTGCGGCAGGACCGTGAACAATTCGCTCGATTGTGCGCAGACCGTCTTCCGTCCTATCGCCAGGCCTCTCTTGTGATCGAAACCGGAGGTAAGCCGGTCGAAGCGATTTGTCTTGAGATTACGCGGGCTCTCGCTTTGAATGAAGGACAAGGGGCCCAGTTAGAGTCATCCTAAGATTTCGAAGAGGAGAACTACCTTGAAGTTGCTGAACCAAAAATCCGTTCTATTCGTCGCACTCATCTTTAGTCTTTCGTTGTCAGCCACGCCCTTGCCCAAGGACAAAGAGAAAGAAGCCAAGCACGAGGGGCAGAACGTCGACTCGGGATCGTTCGGCGTCTTCATGAACGGCCACCGCGTCGGCACCGAGACTTTCTCCATTTATCAAAATTCGGGCGGTAGCGTCATCAACTCCGAATTTAAGACCGTGAACGCGCCCACCGAGGCGGTACAGAGCTCAGAACTGCAACTCAACCCCGTTGGAGAACTCCGCCGCTACGAATGGAAAGAAGTCAGCCCGGGCAAAGCCCATTCCGTCGTCGGTCCAAATGACGAATTCTTGATGGAGCGCTGGAGCGCCGGCCCCGACGACAAGGATCATCAGCAACCTTATCTCCTCTCCACGACAACCACGATTCTCGACGACTATTTCTTCGTGCATCGCGAAGTCCTGGCTTGGAAGTTCCTGGTCACAGCCTGCAGCAAAGACAAAGGTCACATGCAGTGCCCATTGAAACAGCGAACACAATTTGGGACTTTGAACCCGCATCAGCATACTTCCGCACCTCTGACCGCGGAATATTTGGGACGCGAAAAGATCGCCTACAAAGGCAGCCAGCAGGAGTTCGACAAGGTTGAGTTCAAGACTGAATCCGGCTCCTGGCTCCTGTGGTTCGACGACCAACTCAAGATTGTTCGGATGTTCGTAGAAGGCGACAATACCGAGGTGATCCGCGACTAATTCAGAGGTAGATTCGGTGCCAAAGGTCACTCCCGTTTGGCATTGCGGTTCTTCCCATATTCGGCGTTACGATAGCTTGCGGGTTATTCTCGGTAGGCAACCCGGCCCCTTGAATCTCCGTCTGACGGTATCAAAGTGACGATTCTCGACTCACGCACGTCGCGCGTTCTGATCACAGCGTTGCTCTTCGCGCTGGGCGCGGGATTTTTGTATGCGGCTCGTCGGACGCTGATCCTATTCCTTTTCGCGATTTTCTTCGCCTACTTGATCAACCCTGCGGTCATCCGTCTCCAGAAATTGTTGCGGACGCGGGCCCGGGCCATTGCCGTAATTTACGTTCTGCTAGTGGTCGCCTTGGGCCTGTTTCTTCTGTTTGCGGGGCCTCGCATCAGTCGCCAGGGCGCTCGTCTTGGTGAGGCACTCCCCGGACTAATGGACAAGGCCAGCACCGGCGAACTCTCCAGTCAGATCGACAAACTTACCGCGCGAATCGGCTCCCAGCACGGATGGAGTCAGGCCACGAAGGACAGGATCCAGGATTTTCTCATCGCTCACCGCGAGGACCTCGTGCTCTTTGCCCAAAGAGTGGGATTGCGTGTGGCTCAAGCTGCGCAGGAAGTCTGGGTACTTTTCCTTGTGCCCATCCTTGCCATCTTCTTTCTGCTGGATGGTGACAGTTTCAATGGCGTCTTGGTTTCGCTGGTACAGTCGCGATCCCAGCGCGAGTTCGTGGAAGACGTGCTCCATGACCTCAACCAGATGCTGGCGCAGTTTATTCGAGCGCAGCTCACACTCGCCATTCTCTCGTTCGCTGCCTATGCTTCCGCGCTCGGCATCATGCGCGTGCCGTACGCCCTCATGCTCGGCACCGCTGGAGGAGCGCTCGAGTTCGTTCCAGTCGCTGGCCCGCTTGTCGCTGGTGTCGCCATGACGATGGTCGCCGTTCTTAGCGGATACCCCCACTGGCCGCTTCTCGTTCTGGTTCTGCTGGTCTGGAGGGGAATCCAGGATTACGTAATCTCGCCCCGCTTGATGGGCAAAAGCGTCGAACTTCACCCGCTCGCCGCGCTCTTTGGTATTTTGGCCGGTGGCGAAATCGCCGGGGTGCTCGGCGTTTACCTGTCCATTCCAGTGATGGCGAGCCTACGCATCGTCTGGCGGCGATGGCGCATCTACGCCGAGAAGCGCAAATTTGGTCCTCTCAACGAATATTTTCCTCAGGAACTAGGGCGCGGCCGCACCTAGTTTTCTCTCCCGGTACCATCGTGCCCCCACAGTCATTCCCTGCTGAATTTTCGCTGGTATAAAATCGAAGTCTACTTATGTCCTCCAAATTACCTGTAGGAATTCTCGGTGCCACGGGCATCGTCGGGCAGAGGTTTATCCAGATGCTCGAGCATCATCCGTGGTTTGAAGTGGCGTGGCTCGCGGCCTCTGATCGTTCCGAAGGCCGCCCTTACGCGGAAGCGGCGCGCTGGCGCTTGAAGACTGCCATCCCTGCACGTATCGCCAATATGACCGTCTCGCCCGCCAAGCCGGACGGCGCGCCCAAAGTTATCTTTGCCGCTCTCGACGCCGCCATCGCTCGCGAGATGGAGCCGCAATTCGCCGCCGCTGGCTGCGCGGTAGTTTCCAATTCCAGCGCCCTGCGCATGCAGTCCGACGTCCCGCTTGTGATTCCGGAAGTCAACAGCGATCACATCACGCTCATCGACACTCAATCGTGGCGCCGTTCCTCCGGCGGATTCGCCGTGACCAATCCCAACTGCTCTGCCATCGGCCTGGTCATCGCGCTCGCTCCGCTCCATCGCAAGTTTCAGCTCGAAACCGTAATGGCCGTCACGATGCAAGCTGTCAGCGGTGCTGGATATCCCGGCGTTCCTTCGCTCGACATCCTGGGCAATGTGGTCCCTTACATCAAGAATGAAGAAGAGAAGATGGAGGAGGAAACGCAAAAGCTCCTCGGCAAACTCAGCGGCGGCACCGTAGTTCCGGCCCCCTTTGCCATGAGCGCCCAATGCAATCGCGTTCCCGTAGAGGATGGCCATACCGAGTCGGTTTCCATTCGCCTCAAGCAGAAAGCGAAGGCCGAGGACATCATCGCCGCCTGGAATGAATTCACGGCGGAACCGCAGCAGCTTCGTTTACCCACTGCGCCGGAGAAGCCCGTTGTGTACATGACGGCCCCGGATCGCCCGCAGCCGCGATTTGATTGCGATCTCGGCGGAGGAATGACCACCGCCGTCGGCCGCCTGCGTCCCTGCAACGTGTTGGACTGGAAATTCACTGTCCTGTCACACAACACGATTCGTGGAGCAGCAGGCGCTGCCCTGCTGAACGCCGAGTTGCTCAAAGCCAAAGGATATTTGGGATGAAGACGTATCCAGAGGAAGGACGAGAAACTCGATCCGAAAAGAGAATAGCCGTGCTTTTCTCTGTGTCTCTGTGCCTCTGTGGTGAATTCCGTCCTGCGACAAGGAAGGCTGCCCGCCCATGATCGTCATGAAGTTCGGCGGCACATCCGTACAAGACGCCAAAGCGATCGACCGCGTGGCCCAGATTGTCCAGGGCCGCCTCGCCGATCGACCCGTGGTCGTGGTTAGCGCCATGGCTAAGGTCACCGATGCCCTGCTCGCCATGGGTAAAGCCGCGGGCGGCGGCGACCGCAAAACCGCTCTCAAGATGGCCCGCGCCCTCCGCGAACGCCACTACGACACTGCCGGAGAGCTTTTAGGAACTGCGCTCTTCACCGAATTTCACGGCGGACTGGGCGCCGACTTCGAAGACCTCGATGAATTGCTGCGTGGCATCGGCGCGGTCGGCGAAATCACTCCGCGCACCTACGACAATGTCGCCTCGTTCGGCGAAATGCTTTCCAGCAAGATCGTAGCCGCTGCCTTCGCTGCCCGTGGGCTTCCGGGCGTCCACGTGGATTCCCGCCAGTGCCTTCTTACCGACAGCCAGTTCATGCGCGCCGTTCCTCAGTTCGAAGAGACGAATGAGCGTTTGAAGAAAAAATTGGCGCCGCTGGTCGAGGCTGGAAGCGTTCCGGTAATGGGCGGATTCATTGGCTCCAATCGCGCCGGAGTTACCACGACGATCGGTCGCGGCGGTTCCGATTTCTCCGCCGCCATCTTCGGTGCCGGCCTGAACGCGCAACGCATCGAGATCTGGACCGACGTTGACGGCATGATGACCACCGATCCGCGCCTTTGTCCCGACGCCCGCCGTATCAAAGTCATCAGCTTCGACGAAGCTGCGGAACTCGCCTACTTCGGCGCCAAGGTTTTGCACCCGGCCACGGTGCTGCCCGCGGTTCAGCTCAACATTCCGGTGTATGTTCTGAACTCCCAGAATCCAACCTGCGAAGGCACCAAGATCATCGCGCGCGCCCCGCACTGCACGAATACTTTCAAGGCCATCGCGCTCAAGAAGAAAATCACGTTAGTTGAAATTGCCGCCCCGCGTCGCCTGCTCGTCCATGGCTACTTGAAATCGATCTTCGAGGCCTTCGACAACCACAACATCGCTGTCGATGTTGTTTCCACATCCGAGGTCAGTGTCTCGGTTACCGCCGAAACCAACGAATCCATCCCTGCACTCGCAGCCGATCTAGCGAAGCTGGCCGACGTGAAATACGAAGGCCGCAAAGCCATCGTCTGCCTGGTCGGCGAAAACCTGCGCGATACGCCCGGCATGGCTGCCAAAGTTTTCTCGTTGCTCGAGAACACGAAGATCCGCATGATTTCCCAAGGCGCCTCGGAAATTAACCTGACCTTCGTGATCGAGGAAGACGACGCAGCCGAAGTAGTAAGGCGCCTGCATCGGGCGTTCTTCGCTCAGGTGGACCCGGAAGTTTTCGCGTAAGATTTTTCAACGCGGCAAGAAAACCGCAGCATCAGAGAACTTCGGACCTGCTTTTCTCCGTGTCCTCTGTGTCCTCCGTGGTGAAAGGTTTCCGCAATGCATCTCCTGATCCTAGGTCGTGGCAAAACCGGTTCGCTCGTGGCAGACGTGGCCCGTGAGCGCCGTCATCACATCGAAACGCTTGACGAGAATGACAACGCCGGAGCACGCGCTCTCACGCCCGAGTTCCTCGCCCCGTTCGATGCCGCTATTGATTTCACAACTCCCACCGCAGTCGTCGCGAACGCCGAAGCCTGCATCCGCGCTCGAAAGAACATCGTCATCGGCACCACCGGTTGGTATGACCAACTTCCCCGCTTGCGGGAACTCGTCACTTCCGCCAAAACAGGTTTTCTTTACGGTTCGAACTTCTCCATTGGCGTAAACCTGTTCTTTGAAATCGCCCAAACCGCAGCCGCCGCGCTCAAGTACGACTACTCCGGCCAGATCTTCGAACGTCATCACACCCAGAAGAAAGACGCACCCTCGGGAACCGCCATCACCCTTCAAAAGGTCGTCCGCGACTCCAGCGGCAGCAAAGAGGATCTCGAAATCGTCTCCTTCCGCGAAGGCGACGTAGTCGGCCTCCACGAATTGGTTTTCAATTCCGCCGCCGACCGTATCTATCTCTGTCACGACGCCAAATCCCGCCGTGGATTCGCCGAAGGCGCCGTCCGTGGCGCGGAATGGCTCATCGGGAAATCGGGCTTCTTTGAATTCAAAGACGTCTGGCGCGAACTCTAGGGAAACTTCGATGAGTGTAGCGCGGACACTCTTGTCCGCGTAAACGCCCGACATTCGCAAGGTTGTCGGCGGCAACAAGGTACTTGTTCAGCGCTTTCGTAGTCCCACCACGTCGCCCCCAGCAAAAACAGACGCCCCGCACCCTTGCAGGCCAAATGCATCGCCACAAATTTGGCGTTATCCTAGGGTCATGCAACTCCGAGGCTGTGGTACAGCTTTAGTTACGCCGTTCGCTCCCGACGGCGTCGTGGATGAATCTGCGCTTCGCAATCTGGTCAACTGGCAGATCGAATCCGGCATTGATTTTCTTGTTCCCTGCGGCACCACCGGAGAAACTCCCACACTGACGCACGACGAGTGGCTGCACGTTATCGATGTGACCATCGAGGTTGCCAACGGTCGCGTCCCGATCGTTGCAGGAGCCACTTCGAATTCGACGCAAGAAGCGGTTGCGAAAGCCAAAGAGGTCGCATCGCGCCCCGGCGTCAATGCAATCCTCACCGCGTCTCCCTACTACAACAAGCCGACGCAAGAAGGCCAGTACCGACACTTCCGAGCGATTGCTGAAGCCGTAGACAAGCCCATCATTCTCTACAACGTCCCCGGCCGCACATCCGCCAATCTCGAACCCGCAACGTTAGCCCGCCTGAGCGAAGTCCCAAACATCGCCGGCGTCAAAGAAGCCAGTGGCAACATTTCGCAAATCGCCGAAGTCCTGAACGTGGTTCCCGAAACGTTTCTTGTATTCTCCGGCGACGACGCCATCACCCTTCCAGTAATCGCCCTCGGTGGTATTGGAATTATCTCGGTAGCTTCCAACGAGATCCCGCACGAAATGTCCGAGATGACGCGGGCCGCTCTCAACAATGATTGGCCTGCTGCTCGCGCATTGCACCGCAAGTATCTGCCGCTAATGCAGGGCAACTTCATCGAGTCGAGCCCGCTACCTGTAAAAGCCGTACTTGCCATGATGGGCAAAATCCAGGAAATCTACCGACTCCCGCTTCTTCCCATGCGCCGCGACACGCGCTCAAAGATCCAGAAGATCGCAACCGATGTCGGCCTGTTGACTCGCCCGCCAGCACCAGTTCAGAACATCGAGTTCTACGTCTACGAAACATGGGCCGCCGGTCCACACAAAGTTATGGTGCATCGCGCGTCCTGCGGACAATGCAGTTCCGGCAAAGGCCGTCCCGCCGGTCACGATCCCAACCATTCGAAGTGGCACGGACCTTATGGCAATGTCGCGGAAGCGCGCGAGGCTACGCATCAGTTGCCGGGAGTGTTGATTCGAAGCGAGTGCAAATGCGTAGCGTAGATCAGTTGCGCCACTAGCTTCGAGCGATGAGCTAGCTTTCGCCAGTTCTGCTTTGTCATTCCGAACGAAGTGAGGAATCTCCGGCGGCACAACACGCGACACGTCTCTAATCTATGCCTGATTCGATATCACAATTGAAATCTGCGATTGAAGCGCTTGCAGGTTCCTCTTCGATTCCTAATGCCGCCGAAGCCCGCCGCCTTTTCACCGACTTCCGCTCTCGCCTAACGCGCGGCGAAATCCGCGCCGCCGAAAAGACCAACGGCCGCTGGACCGTCAACCCCTGGGTCAAGCAAGGCATCCTCCTAGGCTTCCGACTCGGCGAACTCAAAGAAATGTCCGATGGCGACGTCCTCAGCTTCGTCGACAAAGACACCTTCCCTGCCCGCCGCCTGACCCTCGCCGACCGCGTCCGCGTAGTACCCGGAGGCTCGTCCATCCGCGAAGGCGCTTACGTGGCTCCTTCCGTCGTCTGCATGCCACCGATGTACATCAACGTGGGCGCCTATGTGGATGAAGGCTGCATGATTGACTCTCATGCGCTCGTCGGCTCCTGTGCCCAGATTGGCAAGCGCGTCCACATCAGCGCCGCCGCGCAAATCGGAGGCGTGCTCGAGCCCATCAACGCTTCCCCGGTCATCATTGAAGACGACGTCCTCGTCGGCGGCAATTGCGGCGTCTACGAAGGCACGTTAGTCCGGGCACGGGCAGTCCTGGGGGCGGGCACCATCCTCACGCGCTCGACCCCTCTCTACGATCTACCGAAGGGCGAAGTCTACCGAGCCTCCGCTGACGTGCCGCTGGAAGTCCCCGAAGGCGCGGTCGTTGTCCCAGGCTCTCGCGCTGTAACGAAGGGCAAGGGCAGATCCGACGAGTGGGGTCTCTCTCTTTACACACCAGTGATCGTCAAATACCGCGACGAGAAAACAGATCGTGGCGTAGAACTCGAAGACTGGCTGCGGTAAGATCCCGATTCTGGAGAGACGCATGCAAGTCGGTGTCAACTATCCATGG
>Ga0302321_100001145_pt1 | contig 22615 bp, 13 predicted proteins | sample Fen_T0_1_FD_202505 | JGI IMG/M metagenome (GOLD analysis project Ga0302321, IMG submission 202505) | Peat permafrost microbial communities from Stordalen Mire near Abisko, Sweden - Fen_T0_1 | ecosystem: Environmental > Terrestrial > Soil > Wetlands > Permafrost | place: Sweden: Abisko...
AAGGCATGCGTGCGAACTTTTCCTGGTGCAGCTTGCGCAACTGGTTCTGGTAATCGTGATAGTTCGGCGGGCCGAGGATGACGCCGCTCAGGCCGCATTGCGCCACAAAGGTGTAGACGCCCTTCGGCGGCTCGGTCTGGGTGCGTTCGGCCTGGTAGAACGTGGCGAAATGATTCTTGAGCACGTGCTCTTCCGCTTCGCTTTCGCTCGTCCACGGGGAATCGTCGAGGGCGCAGACAAACAGGGCTTGCGCGGTGCCGTCGGCCTTTTTCCTAGTGGTGAGCTGGACGGAGTAACGTTCCGCCTTCTGCAAAATCAACTGGGCGATCTGGAACAGCGGATAGGCGCGGCCGGACACCTTGATCTGGCGCGAAAGCTGTTCGACGCCGCGCTCTTCGGGAATGAAGGCGACGTTCAGCTCGGGCAGCGGTGCGGGCGGCGCGGGGCGTTCCCGCTGCTCATCGCGCCGGTCGGGGCCGCCGCGAAAACCACCGCCACCACCGCCAAATTTGGAACCGCCACGGGACGGACCACCGGGCCCGCCACGTCGGTCACCGCCACCGCCGCCACCCGCGGCATCGCGGCGCGGGGCCCGGCGTTCGCCAGGCTTGCCGCTGAACTGGCGCTCGGGCTTGACGCCCTCGTTGCCGGTGAATTTTTCAAAACGGTTGGACTCGGCTTTACCCTGTGCCCAGGCAGGCTGGAACAGGTTGTCCAAGTTCAGATCGAGGTCAGAAACGTTGCTCATGTAATAAATGCCCCGACAGGCGGGGTTGAAAATCAATGATAGCATGGATTGATGCGGCTAAGAAAGCAAGCTCATCATCCGTTATCCGCGGGCGAGAATTTCCGGGCCGGTGGGCGGGCGGTCAGGACAATTTCAATTTGTCCGGCCCGCTCAAGATGCCCTGCGCCTCTTCCACCAGGCTGCGGATACGTTGGGCGTCCGCTTTGCGGTGGCCGTGGCTGGTCAGCGGGTCGCTGCCGCCGCTGGATTCAATCATGATATCCGACCACCAAATGCCGGTCTTGATATGGACGGACGCCACCTTGGTGATGCTGATGCTGATCTCATCCTTGCTGAAGAATGTGCGCTTGTGGCGGATGAGCGCCCGGTCGGTGACTTCGATGACGGTGGGAAACAGCAGGTTTCCACGGGTCCAACGGCTGGCTGTGAATAGTTCCGCTTCCATGCCGCCACTGTGATACAGGCGCCGGAATTATGCAACCTGATTTGCCACCGCCAACCGGCCGGGCGCATTATACGCACCCGGCCAGGCTAGTCGGGGAAACCTCTTATTTGGCCGCTGCCGCTGCCGCCGCAATGGCGGCCCGCTTGACGTGGATGGCTTCGATGATTTTCGCAGCCAGCTCAGGCTTTTCCGCGAGCGCCTTTTTGGCGGCGTCCTTGCCCTGCCCGATCAGCGCGCCATCGAATTGCAGCCAGGCGCCCTTCTTGTCCACGGCGCCGCAGTCAATGCCCACGTCGAGAATGCTGCCTTCTTTATCGATGCCGTGGTTGTAAATGATGTCGAATTCCGCCTCGGCAAACGGGGGCGCAACCTTGTTTTTAACGATTTTGACCCGCGTATGGTTGCCGTAAACGTTACCGGCGGCATCTTTCAACTGATCTTTGCGGCGGATGTCCATGCGCACGCTGGCGTAGAACTTGAGCGCTTTGCCGCCGGGCGTGGTTTCGGGGCTGCCGAACATGACGCCGACCTTTTCGCGCAATTGATTGGTGAAAATGCAGGTGGTCTTGGACTTGGAGAGGATCGCGGTGAGCTTGCGCAGCGCCTGGCTCATGAGCCGCGCCTGCATGCCCATGGTCGCCATGCCCATCTCGCCATCCAATTCCGCCTTCGGCACGAGGGCGGCGACGGAATCGATGACAATGACATCGAGCGCGTTCGAACGCGCCAACGTTTCGCAAATGGTCAGCGCTTCTTCGCCGGAATCGGGCTGGGACACCAGCAAATCGTCCAGATTCACGCCCAATTTCTTGGCGTAACCGGGATCCAGCGCGTGCTCCGCATCAATGAACGCCGCCAGGCCGCCGGCTTTTTGCGCGTTGGCGATGACATGCAGCATCAGGGTCGTTTTGCCGGAAGATTCCGGGCCGTAGATTTCCACCACGCGGCCGCGCGGAATGCCGCCGACGCCGAGGGCCAGGTCAATCGCCAGGCCGCCGGTCGGGATGACATCGATTTTCACCTGCGCCCGGGCATCGCCGAGGCGCATGATGGCACCTTCACCGTAGGCTTTGGTGATGGAGGAGATGGCGGCATCCAGTTCCCGGTCCCGGGCTGCGGTGGCCTTGGCTTCAGCGGCGCCTGCGGCGGATTTTTCAACAGCTTTATCAGCGGATTTTTCTCCGGATTTGTCGGTAGATTTGGCGGCCATAAATTTAAAGGGGGTGTTTCGGTCTTACGAAGGTACGACGTTAGTGAATCGTCTGGAAATAGTCAAACGCCGATGGCGTTGACGGGGGTGGGGTGCAGTTGGAGGCCGGTCCATTGAACGAGGGCGGGCGCACGGTTTTTAAGAAATTTAACGTTATTTTTTGCATTGAAAAATTTTTTGGTGATGAGCGCTGGGGTGCAGAGGTGTGCAACGCTGTGCGGAACTTCCCGGCGGTTGTGGTTTTGGCTTGGGCGAGGGTGCCGGCATGGGCGTTGGCTTGGGCGGCGGGGTGCGGCTGGCTGATATGGTCAAACATAGTTTTTAAAATGTACCAATAATGGGAGTCTCCCAGTTTTTGAGGGACTCGATTGATTCACTTGGCGGCTGCTTCGCTGGCCGGTCCGGCGGCAGGCGCGAGTGAATCTTCGCCCATGACTCTACGGCAGGCAGTAGGACACCAGCGGTCCCACACTAAAAATTGTTGGATTATTTTTTGGCGCCCGACTTGGGGGTTCTGGTGGCTGAAAACGGGGGCGACGCCGACGGCGTTGGGCGGAGGGGGCGGCGGACGGATCGCCGGGAGAAGGGGGCTTTTGCGGGGAAAAAAACATCTTATTTGCGGCATGGCCGGGGGGATAAAAGCACATCGTCCGGTTTGGGCATCGCCAGAAATTGTTACAGTCTCGGCTTCACAGAAATTCCCCGGGCGTGTCTAATGGAATCATGAACCGCCACCGCAGACTGTCGCTGGCTCTCGCCGCGCTCTTTCTGGCAATCACCGCTTTTGCCGCCGAGGATCCGCTGGCCTGGCCGCCGATCACCGCACAAACCAAGCCGTGGGCTTTCAACTGGTGGATGGGCAGCGCGGTGGACAAAACCAATCTCACGCACGAACTGGAACGCTACGCGGCCGCCGGACTGGGCGGCATCCACATCATCCCGATCTATGGGGCCAAAGGGTTTGAGTCGAAATACATCAATTATCTCTCGCCGGAATGGATGGAGATGATGGGCTGGGCGGTGGCGGAAGCGCAGCGCCTCGGCATGGGGGTGGACATGACGACCGGCAGCGGCTGGTGTTTCGGCGGGCCGCAGGTGACGGATCAGGAGGCGAACGCCAACGTGGTGGTCAAAACGTATGAATTAAAGGCCGGCGAACAAATGTCCCAAAAGTTCAGCCGCGAAGCCACGCAGGCGCTGGTGGCCTATGCCCCGGACGGCAAGGCCATTGAACTGACCGATACGATCACCACGAATGGCGACGTCGCGTTTTCTCCGCCGAGCGGCATTTGGACCATTTATGCCATTTCGCAAAAGCCTTCCGGGCAGAAAGTGAAACGCGCCGGTCCCGGCGGCGAAGGCTGGATGCTGAACCTGATTTATCCACCCGCGATGGCTGATTTTCTCAAGCCCTATACGGCGGCCTTTGCCAGCTACAACGGCCCGAAACCGCGCGCGCAGTATCACGATTCGTACGAGTATCGCTCTGACTGGTCGCCCGGTTTCTTCGCTGAATTTGAGCAACGGCGGGGCTACCGGCTGCAGACCGAACTGCCGGCGCTGTTCAGCAAGAATCCCGATGAACACGCCGCGCGCGTGCTCTGCGACTACCGCCAGACCGTCAGCGAAATCATGGCCGAGGAATCGCTGCCCGCGTGGACCCAATGGTCGCATGACCACGGGTTCATCACCCGCAACCAGGCGCATGGTTCGCCGGGCAACTGGCTGGATCTCTACGCGGCGGCCGATATTCCGGAAACGGAGATGTTTCACAGCGACCGCAACAAGCTGATCTCCAAATTTGCGTCCTCGGCCGCGCACGTCTCCGGCAAGCCGCTGGTCAGCGCCGAGACCGGCACCTGGCTGGAGGAACATTTCACCGAGAAACTGGCCGATGTAAAATATCTGTTCGACGACCTGTTTCTCTCCGGCATCAACCACGTGTTTTATCACGGCTGCTGTTACTCGCCCGACGAGGCGGGCTGGCCGGGCTGGCATTTTTACGCCTCGCTGGAGATGAACCCGCGCAATCCCATCTGGCACGATGCGGCGGCCGTCAACGCCTATGCCGCGCGCTGCCAGGCCATCCTGCAATCCGGCCAGCCGGACAATGACATCCTGCTGTACTGGCCGATCGCGGATTTCTGGATGCAGCCCGGCGACAAGCTGCTGCCGCAATTCACCGTCCACGCGCGCGACTGGTTCGAGGGGCAGCCCATCGGGCGGACGGCGAAGGAACTGTGGGAGCGCGGCCATGCCTTCGATTATGTTTCCGATGCGCAGTTGCAAATGGCGAAGGTTGCAACCCAGGGAGAAATCCAGATGCCAGGCGGCAAATACCAGGTCGTGGTCGTGCCGGAATGTCAATTCATCCCGCTGGCAACCTTCAAGCAACTGCTCGCGCTGGCGGAAACGGGCGCGACGGTGATTTTTCAAAATCAATTACCGGCGGATGTTTCCGGCGGGATGAAACATCAGCGGGAAGAATTTGCCAGCCTGCGCAGCCGCCTGAAGTTCCAAAAGAAGCAATCAGGCCGGGCAATTCTGGGCAAGGGTTGGGTCTATGTATGCTCATTGGCGGAAGGTCTTACCTCGACCCGGGAGCCCATGCTGGATGCCGGTCTTTCATTTGTTCGCCGCTCCTTTGACGGCGGCTGGAATTATTTCATCGCCAACCGCACGCCAACCCATTTCGACGGTTGGATTACGCTGGCCCGGCCAGCGAAATTTACTGTTATTCTTGATCCCATGACCGGCGCCACCGGCGTGGCTGCAACCAATGCCGCAGGCAAAATCCATCTGCAACTTGCCGCCGGTGAATCCGTGATTCTCCGCGCTTTTGCCGACAAACAAGTCGCCGGCCCGGCTTGGAATTACTGGCGGACCAACGGCCAGCCGGTGGAACTCGCCGGCCCGTGGAAGGTGACCTTCCTCGCGGGCGGCCCGACGTTGCCCGTCGATTTCCAAACCGCCCGGCCCGCCTCGTGGACGACGTTCCCGGATACGAACACGCAAGCCTTTGCCGGCACGGCGAATTACACCATCACGTTCGCCGCGCCAGCGGCGGCGGGGAAATCGTTTGAGCTCAAGCTCGGCGATGTGCGCCAGAGCGCGCGGGTGCGGGTGAACGGCAAGGATTACGGCACGCTCCTCACGCCGCCGTTCCGCGTGGTCGTGGATGATTTAAAACTCACCGGCAACATGCTGGAAGTGGAAGTCACCAGCGTGGCGGCCAACCGCATCCGTGATCTGGACCGGCGCGGGGTGAAGTGGAAAACCTTCCGCGACATCAACATGGTGGACATCAATTACAAGCCGTTTGATGCCGCCAACTGGCCGGTGACCGATTGCGGCCTGCTCGGTCCGGTGACGCTGACGCCGGTGGTGTCAAAATAAGTGAGCTGCGCAGGGGGACGGTTTACCACGTCACTGCCGCGAATGACATCGGCTGCAACTCACCGGAAGAAGCGGTTGCAATGGCGGTCGTCTCTGAAGCATGGTTCAACCGGGCCGATGCATCGGCTGCGGGTGGTTGCGCGGCGGCGGGCGGCGTACTTGTGTCAATAGTTAGGTGTGACCCCTTTCCATAAAACTAATCCCAGCCAATGGCCGCCAGTTACTAAACTCTCTCACCTCACAGGGGGACGGGTAAATACTTATATCGCCTCTTTTGTTATGGGGAACGGAGGCGGTAGAAGCGGCCGGGGTAATTCGTGCACTGCGGATCGCTGAAATAGGCCGTGCCACTGCTGGGGAGCGTGTTCGTTTGCACTGGCTGCCAATCGGAATTAGAGAGATTCGTAATGGCTTCCACCACCACGGTCTGGCCGCTGGCCCAGTTGATATTGAAGCCGAATTGGTTCGTCTGCATGCCTAAACTGCCATCGGTTGTTTGCATCTGCGGCAGCCATGGGACGGGTGGATAAAAGAAAAACCAACTCGTGGCCCCCGGTAGAAAATAGGAGGTGAACTTAGGGCACCCATAGAAAGCCCATTGACCAACAAAGCCGGGGGCATTCGTTTGAAAATAAAGGGCGGTTAGGCTGGTGCAGAATGAGAAAGGCGATCCGAAACCGATGACATTGTGACCAAATATTACACGGTTCAGGTTGGTGCAGTTTGAGAATAAGGCGTCCGAGACAAAGGTAATGTTGTTGCCTAGCGTGGCGCTGGTCAGGTTGGGGCAAAAAGAGAATGCCCCAACCCCAATGACGTAAACGCTGTCTGGAATTATCATGTTGATCAAGCTGGGGCTATTATAAAACGCATACGACCAGATCATGGTCACCGTATTTGGAATAACATAGCCGCCCAGTTTGCCTTCCGGGAATTTGACCAGCACCGTTTGATCCTGATTAAACAGGACGCCAGAAAGACTGGAATAAAAAGCGTTCCCGGCCTCCACTGTAATCGCCATAAGGCTGTTGGCATCATAAAACGGAGGATCTTCGATGTTGGTTATCGTATTGGGGATCGTGATGTTGGTCAGGCCTGGGCAGAAACCAAAGGCATAGCGGCTGATTCTAGTGACTCCGCCGGGAATGCTAAAACTACCGCCGATGCCTTCGGGGTATTTGATCAGTAGTGCTTTGTCTTTGTCATACAGCACGCCAGCGACGCTGCTGTAAAATTCGTTGTCTGCCTCCACGGTTATGGCCGTCAGGTTGGTGCAGCCAACAAACGCCTCCCCTCCAATACTCCTAACACTACTGGCAATGGCTATATTGGTGATGCCGGAAAAAAGGAACGCATAGTCCGCAATGTTGGTGACGCCTTCTGGGACAATGGCATTGGTCAGTGAAAGGCAATAGGCAAACATCTGTCCTCCGATGCTGGAAAGATTGGTGCTGATGGTGACGCCCGACAGGCTGGTACAGTTCTCGAAGACGTAGCCACCGAGGGTGGTGACACTGTTGGGCATGGCGATGCTAAGGAGGCTCGTGCAGGTGTCAAATGCACCGCTTTGGATATTGGTGATGCTATCCGGCAGTGTAACCTGGATGAGGCTGGTGCAAAAACTGAACGCATTATTGCCGATCTTAGAAACCCCGTTTGGAATCGTTAGGTTGGTCAAGCTGGCGCAGTAATTGAAAGCATAATCCCCAATGTTGATGGTGCCATTGGGAATCGTGATGTTTGCCAGGCTCGTGCAGTTTTGAAAGGTATAATCCCCAAGGTCGGAGATGGAATTGGGCATGGCGATGCTTGTCAAGCTGGTGCAGTCATAGAATGCACCTCTCCCAAGGGTGATAACGCTGTTAGCAATGGCTGCATTGGTCAGACCGGCGCAGCCTGCAAAAGCATATTCCCCGAGGCCAGTCACACCATTGGGGATCACGACGGTCTTCAGGCCGGCGCAGTTACGGAACGCATCGCCTCCGATCTCCACGATACTGTCGGGGATCGTTACATTGGTGAATCCGGAACTGCTAAATGAATACCATCCAATCCCAGTTACCGTTAACCCGTTTATCGAACAGGGAATTGTCAGCGAGCCATCAGAACCTGAATAGCCTGTGATTGTGACCGTGTTATCAGTGTTTGTCGTAACAGTGAATTGAGCAAACGCTGCGCCTGGTAGTCCCAACAACCACAGTCCCATTTGAACAAATTTCCACGTTTTCATTTTGAATCTCATAGTCTTCTTGTTTCCTCGTCTTAACGCAATCCGGATTTGTTGCGCTTTTGCTTCAACACGTCCATTTTCGCCTAGGAGGGGCACCCGGTTATGTTGTCTGTGGAAAAATATGGGAATAAACCTGCCGAAACTGCTTACAAAGGAGGCCGCAATATAAACACGCTCCCTACCGACAACTCTCCCAATTTATGGTCAATTTACACGGTATTGGACGCGCCAGAGGGGCAGAGTGCTGTTGTCGAGTTTGGCGGCCATGATGCGGCGGCGCCACGGCGGTAGTGCGATGGCTGCGGACGGATTGACGCTGGCGGGTTCAAAGGGATGCGCTGGCCACCGCTTCGCCGACGCTTTTTCATTTGCGTGGTGAGCGTGGGGTCGGCTTGCGGGAATTTCTCCAAGACAAAGCGCGGAATCTTAGTGACGACGTAATCATTGCTCGGCTCGAAGCTCGCGGGGCTTCGCGGATGATGTCGTTCTTGAGCGATGAGCAAGACTTGCCAAATGATACATTGAAAAAAGGGAAGCAACAAAGTAGCCTTGCCAATAATGACAAAATTGGGAGTCTCAAGCCGGTTCAAGGATTCGGTTTTTTCGAAGGGAACGCAGTCGGGATTGAGTTTTCTTGGTGGAGGCTGGTGTCTCGCATTTCTTTTGCTGGCAGGAACTTGGAAATCAGGTGCCGCACCGACAAACGACAATTTCGCCGACAGCATTTTGTTCACGGCTTCGAGCACCAACTTTATCGCAGATAACTCGCTCGCAACAGCCGAGTCGGGCGAACCGTTGCATGCTCCTCCCGCTGCCGGACATTCATTGTGGTGGACATGGATCGCTCCGGGTAATGGTTGGCTGGAATTTTCGGAGAATTATCCTTCTGCTCCGGTATCCATTGCGGTTTATACCGGCGGCGCGCTGACCAATCTCTTGTTAGCTGAACATGTCATGGAACGAGTATGTGATCCCTGGGGTAGCGTGATCCAAACCAACGCTCATCCACAATGGGTGGTTCGGGCAGGTCAGACTTTTCGCATCGTGGCGAGCGCAATAACCAATGACACTGGCCTTGTCACGGGGATCGTAGACTTCAATGTCAATTTCGTAGCAGAACCGTCAAACGACTATTTCCCCGGTCTGTTGTTAACTAATCTTCCCTATACGGCCGCCACAGGAAATTGGGGCGCTTCTCATGAATCTGGTGAACCATTTTTGGTATGCTCGGGTTTGGGGGCAAGCCTTTGGTGGTCGTGGGAGGCAACACAGAAAGGACGGTTGAATATCGAAGCAGTGAACTTCTATCCGACCTTTGGCGTGTTCACGGGCGATGCTGTGGATCAATTGACCCAAGTCGGTGGTGGAGATGGCAATGCATCTGTGCCAGTGCAGCCGGGCCAAATTTACCGAATCGGTGTCGATACCTGGCCGGGCGATGGTGTGTTCATCGGCTTCACTCTTGAATTTGTTCCTTCACCGATCAATGACGATTTTGCGACCGCCGTTCCCATCAACGGCGCGCAAGCGTGCGTGCATGGTCGAAATAACGGAGCGACACCCGAATCGGGAGAGGAAATCTTCGTTGCAGCGGCGGCGGGAACGGTCTGGTATTCGTGGGTCTCCCCGGCGGACGGTTGGGTTTTCGTTGAAACGAGTTCTACCAATGGTCGTCCCGTTTTCATCATCTACGATGGGGAATCGCTGACAAATTTGACCATCGTGGGCGCATCGGGTTCTCCTTCGATCCCCAGCCCACTGAATCATGCCCTAGGTTATTCGTCCGGAAGTTTTGATGCGCGCGCAGGCGTGGAATACAAAATCGCGGTGGACACATGGCCGGTGTATGGCGATCAACCCAGCTTTGATGAATTCGTGCTTTGCGTGGATGAAACAACTCTGCGGATCATCAGCCCAACGAACGGACAGAGTTTCGCAGCCAGCGAATTACCAACATTCACCTTGAATGCGCCCCTCACATCGGTGGACGGCATGGTGAAGAATGTGGATTATCAACAAGGGCGGACATATTCAGGCTTGTGGGGCTACTCGCTGGGCACGTCAACCAATCCACCCTTCACGGCTGTGGCGCATTATACGTTCCCGGGCCTTTGGTCGGTGAGAGCCATTGCCAACAATGCTCTTGGCCAGGAAAGGATTTCTCCCCCCGTGTGGTTCAAGGTGCGTCCCGCCAATGATGAATTCACCAACGCCAGTGTCCTGACCGGCAGTTCGTGGGGGCTTGATTGGCCTTTTGGCGGCCTTAGCGCGCGCGGCTCGACACAGTTCGCGACGACAGAAGTTGGCGAACCGGCGCATGGTGGAACATCTGCCGTGGCCAGCGTCTGGTATTCGTGGACTGCTCCGGCAAGCGGCATCGCGCAGTTTTATTACGGATTGAATGATGCGGGGACAGTGATGGCCGTTTACAGCGGTAACAATTTAACGCAGTTACAGCCTATCCCGCTCACACACATTTTCGGAAATCCTTTTGATGTATTCGGCGTGGTCAAGGGCACTACATATCGGTTTGCCATCAGTGCCGCAGTTTCAGATTTGGAAGAATATTCCGCCAGATTCGGGATGGGCCTTCAGTTGGTGAATGCCGCACCTCCCGCAATTAAAATTCTGTCTGACAATGCAGTTCCGCCGCATGTCTCGATTTCAGGAATACCTGGGCAACGATTTGTAATAGAATCATCCGCTGATTTGTCCACTTGGTCGCCGATATCCACAACTACGATTTTTACGAATACATGGGAATTCATTGATTCGCAAGCCGTCAACTACCCGACACGGTTTTACCGTGCGGTGGTTGAGCCATAGTTCAATTCTTCGCCCGCGCCAGTTCTTCCTCGAAATCCACACCGTCTTGATGGGACACAGGATGCGACGGACGGACGCGGACGGATGGGGGAAAGACTTTTACGCGAATTTCACGAATGGCCGCGAATTGATGGTTAACCACGGGTGAATGGGTCGAATGGGACGGATTGGACGAATAACCTGCGCTCGCCTGACATGCGCAGGTTTTATTTTCCTGATCTGCCAGGGTAGTGGCACGGAATGCTGTGGCCTCCAGACGCATGGGTTGAGGAAGAATGACAGGTGGCGGACCAAACAATTGACACAAAATGATGGGGTGGATAGGGTTGGCGTCGGCCGCAGCAGCAACGTGTGAAACCGGCGGGCGAATGATGAAATGATGGCGCAAAGGAATTATACAGGCGGGATGCAGGTGATGGACCGGGGGGCTGAGTGGTATTCCGCAGCCGGGTGGGTGGGTGGGCGGCGTGCTTGTGGCAACGGGTGACTCTTTTCAAAAAAGAGGCGTGAAAAAATGAAATGTCATTATTCTTGGACTTCCACTGCGGCAAGTGCTCAGTTCTTTTTGAAAAACTCCGGCCCTGCCTTTCCTTTCCAAAATACAACGAGTTCTCCGCACTTCGAACATTTGTATATACGCGTGGAACTGAACAAAAGTTTATCCAATTCTGCTGCCACATCGATTTTCTCAAGATCATCATAGTCATTTTCAGAAATGGCGAGGTAAGCTCCTAGATTAGGAAATGATCCAGTTGCAATGATGTTTCCGCATGTGCACGTTATGCTTGGCATGTTTCGTTACTGTATTACTCTCACGTTCTGAATACGATCAGGAAAATCAGGGTGAAGATTATTCACCCTGTAAAGAATATCTATCAACTGTTCTAGCTCAACCGGAGTATATCTCAAATTTAAAATAATATTTGGCGCTTGGTTGTCTTTGTTGAAGATGCCTTTGATAATGTTGTCAGGTTTTCGCGGAGTAGGTGTAAGGACATCACTAAGTGTTCGGATATTGAATGATCCGACTGCGAAAATATCAAGTGATCGGTTCCTATAATAGTGACAAGTTGATGCTTTTATCGGAAGCCGCTGCCCAAAAAAATACGGCGTGTCTTAGCGACCGTTACACTGCAGCGCAGCCATGACGGGGTGATGGGAATGGCCGGGGAACAATTCGCCGGTCAGCCGTCCCTTCGGGACTCGCATCGTTTTTGGGGCGTGACCCGGCGTTGAAACGCCGGGCTATTATCGGGTGTCCCGGTGGGACAAAAACAGGGCGGCAGGAATGGGGCAGGCGCCGGGCAGAGGGGCGAGGTGCTGATGGTGAAGAACGAAGCCGATGGGGGTTGATAGTGGGCAAGTTGTGGGCGCCACGCAAATCCTGGGACGATGGCAATTTCACGAACGAACGCGATTTTTCTTGGGGTGACATTTTGTAATGTAATCAGGTGGGATGGCTGGCACCCCGGCCGGGGTGCGGGACGATCAGGGGCGCGCGGTTCCGGTGGTGTCGCGAGGCTCAACCACCGGCTACAGGCTGACATCCCTCCGGGATGGAACGGGGCGGCGGACGGAACGATTGACACAAAATGGTGGGGTGGATAGGGTTGGCGTCGGCCGCAGCGGCAACGAGTGAAACCGGCAGGCGATTGATGACATGCTGGCGCAAACGAATCATGCAGGCGGGACGTGGGTAACGACCGTGGGGGGGCCGCGCGAACTTCCGCGGCCGGGTTGGGTGGCGGTATGGTTGTGTCAATGGGCGCCCCCTTTCAATTGACGCTACGCACGTCGAGCGTAATAGCAAATGTTCTCAATAATTAAATTCAAGGGTTGGAAGAAAACAGCTGACAACTGTTTGATCGTTTCGTTTGTCTTGTATTTGTTTGTCTATCTGTTTTTGTCTCTGAATGGGGAATATAGAGGGCCGGTTGCTTCTGGTAAAACAAAGCTTTTCGACTGGGGTTGGAACGCCGGTGATACTTATCTATGGCAACCTAAATTTCTTTATCTAAAGCCAAACAATTGGAATTACGGAGGTCTGATCTTCTCGCCATTGATCGGCGTGGATCGTTTAATCTGGCATAAAAATGTGCATGCCGACACGCCGAGGCCGTAGATATTTCCCAATTAGATTCGTATCAGAGAATAAAGTGAAAGGGTCGGTTTTAGAATAGTGACAAGCTGATGCTTTTATCGGAAGCCGCCGCCGCGAAAAATACGGCGTGTCTGAGCGACGGTTACAGCGCAACGCAGCCATGACGGGGTGATGGGAATGGCCGGGGAACCATCAACCGGTAAGCCGTCCCGCCGGGACTGGTTTTGTTTTTTGGGCGTGATCCGGCGTTGAAACGCCGGGCTATTATCGGGTGTCCCGGTGGGACAAAAACCAGGCAGCAGAAATGGGGCAGGCGCTGGGCAGACGGTCGAGCCACAGGTTCGATGGGATACAGGGGATGCGGGCGGACTGGCCCAAGGGACCAAAGGGACGAAAAGGACGGAAGGGACGGATGCGACGAAGAATCTGCAATCTCCTGACAGGCGCAGGTTTTATTTTTCTGATCAGCCAGGGGCAGTGGCACGGAATGCTGTGGTTCCCAGATGCATGGGCTGAGAAAGAATGAGCCTCCTTACGTCGGCTGCTACAGCGTTGGATGACAGACACGGACGGATGGGAGCGGGCTACAACCCTTGCAGGATTGATGCTATTTTTGGGGCCATTACCCAGCCGCTGGCGCGCCAACGCTGGGCTGGATGAGGGAACGCCGTTGGCGTTCTGCGGAAGGGCAACAAGGGTGGCGTGCTTTTCGGGTGCCATCGGTCGTAAGGGAGTTGCTGCGGCCGCGGACGGCCGCGCTCCGGCCAGTAAGCGACAGCCACACAGTGGTGGCAGTCGGAGCATGGGCAATGGCCGCGGAACCATCCGCCGGTCAGCCGTCCCGCCGGGACTGGTTTTGATTTTTTGGGCGTGACCCGGCGTTGAAACGCCGGGCTATTATCGGGTGTCCCGGTGGGACAAAAACAGGGCGGCAGGGATGAGGCAGGCGCAGGGCGGAGGGGCGAGCCACAAGTGCGATGGGACACAGGGGATGCGGCGGACTGGCCCAAGGGACCAAAGGGACGAAAAGGACGGATGCCACGAACACGAAGCACCTCCCATGAACCGCAGCGGAGCGATGGCATCGAGGAGGCGCGCGCCGGTGCCGGGGACGTCGGCGCACACGGTCGGATTGTATTCTTGCCCCGACCAAAGCGGCGGAGGGCCGCCGCAGTCCAAGACGCTGGCGCGCGGCGTCACAAGCCAGGTGAAGGCGGAGCGTCTGGGTGCGCGGCGGATTGCCAAATCGTTGGGGGAAGTCCGCCGGCTCTCTCCCCCTTTTTTCAGCTCAGATGGATGTCCGATGGCCGGGGCGCGCGATTCACGGTACATTTCCCGCTCATTATCCCTTTCAAACTCGTGATCAAGACTCACCACTTCATACCGGCGCCGGTTGTACTGTTCATTTTCACCCTGGGCTTTGGCCTCGCCGGCCAGGCGCAGCTTCCGGCTTTTCCGGGCGCGGAGGGGTTTGGCAAGTTTGCCACCGGCGGACGCGGCGGCACGGTTTACCACGTCACCACGACGAATGACACCGGTGCCGGCTCGTTCCGCGATGCGGTGAGCGTGGGCAACCGCACGGTGGTTTTTGACGTGGGCGGCATCATTGATTACCAGGCGCCGCGCTATGCGCCGAAGGCCAACATCACCATCGCGGGCCAGACCGCACCGGGCGATGGCGTGACGCTCTACGGCAACGGCCTTTCGTTCTCGAGTTCGCACAATGCCGTGGTGCGCTTTCTCCGCGTGCGCGAAGGCATCAATGGCGACGCAGGGACGGATTGCATCGGCATCGCGAGCGGGCACGACATGATTTTTGATCATCTGTCCGTGTCCTGGGGCCGGGATGAAACCTTTTCCGTGAACGCCAGCGGTGCGGCCACGAACATCACCATCCAGAGCTGCATCATCGCGCAGGGGTTGCAGACGCATTCGGCGGGCGGCCTCATCCAGACCGATGGCGGCGTGAGCATCTTGCGCTGCCTGTATATTGACAATGACACGCGCAACCCGAAGGTGAAGTTCAAGAACGAGTTCGTGAACAACGTCGTCGCGAACTGGGAAACGATCGGCTACAACATGGGCGGCGATTCCGCGGGCGATTCCTACGCGAACGCCTTCAATAATTATTTCATCAAGGGGCCGAACAGCAGTTCCTCCGCGTTCGGCGGCGGCAACGCGAATTTCCACATCTACGCCACAAACAACTGGGTGGATGGCAACCGGGACGGCGTGCTGAACGGCAGCGAGTGGGCGTTTGCGAACTACGGTGCCATGGATTTGCTGGGCGTGCCGTTTGATTACCCGATCACCAACGCGTATCCGCCGCTCACGGCGCTCAAGCTCGCGATCAGCGACGTGGGCACTTCGCAGCGCCGCGACGGCGTGGATGAACGGCTCATGCTCGAACTCCAGTCCGGCGGGGTGCTGGGGGAAACCATCAGCAGCGAATACGCGGCGCCGATGAACGGCCCGGGCGTCATCCGCAACGGTCCCACGCCGCTGGATACCGACCAGGACGGCATGCCAGACTTCTGGGAAAACGGCACGGGCTCGAATCCCAGCGTGGCGAACAACAACGAACTGAGCCCCAGCGGCAGCGGCTATTCCCGGCTGGAAGAGTATCTCAACTGGCTGGCCGAACCCCACGCCGTGGTGCTGACGAATGCGGCGTGCGACATCGAGCTGCGGCAGTTCACGCGCGGCTTCACGAATTACACGCCGACATTCGCGGTCGCCAACGCCACGAATGGCACGGTGACACTGTCGGCGGGCGGACTGCGGGCGCATTTCGTGCCGGCGGCCGGCTACGTGGGCACGGCGGGATTTACCTTCACCGTCACGGACGCCGATGGCAGCAGGCTCACGCGGCCAATGAATTTGTTTTTCACGCCGACCGTCACGAACACGAGCTATAGCTGGCGCGGTGACGCCATCGCCAACAACTGGAACGCGCTGGGCGATCTCAACTGGTTCAACGGCTACTCGGCGCTGTTTCCTTTCCACAATGGCGACACGGTCACCTTCGACGACACCGGCTTTAACGCGCCGGCCGTCATGCTCACCGGTTCGCTCACGCCGGCGTCGGTCACCGTCACTGCGGCGCAAAATTATACGCTGGCCGGCAGCGGGTCGCTGGATGGCCCGATGGCGCTGGCCAAGTCTGGCGCGGGAATTTTCCGGCTCAACCAGACGAACAACTTCACCGGCGGCACGACGGTCAGCGGCGGCACCTTGCTGGTGAACGGCGCGCTCAGGCAAAGCGCCGTCACGGTCCAGAGCGGCGGCAGCGCGGGCGGCAGCGGCAGCCTGGGCAGCGGGCTCACGGTCGCCAGTGGCGGTTCCGTGGTCGCGGGCGACGGCATCGGCACGGCCGGCACCCTGACCATCACCAACGCGCTGACCGAAAGCGGCGGGGCCATCAACCGCTTCGACCTGACGGACGACCCGACCGGGTTGGTGAAGGCGAACGACCAGATTCGCGTGGTGGGCAACCTGAATGTGTCGGGTGTGAACACGATTCAAGTGAACCTGCTGAACGGTCCGCTCGCGAACGGCGATTATGTTTTGTTCACCTACACCGGCACGTTCAGCGGCAGCCTGTCCAACTTCACCGTGGTGGGCGCGAACGGCACGCTCACGAGTGCGGCGGGACAGATACTGTTGCACGTGGACAACACCCGCGCCGCCGCCAGCCTCGTCTGGCTGGGTGGCTTCAACGCCAACACCTGGGACGCAGGCACCAATGCGAACTGGCTGAACGGGCTCACCCAGGACCGGTTCTATTTCGGGGACACCGTGTTGTTCGACAATTCCGGGCTCACCAATCCGGCCGTGAATCTGGTGGGCGCGCTCACGCCGGCGGCGCTCACGGTGGACTCGACCAACAACTACACGTTCGGCGGGCTGGGAAAAATCTCCGGCACCGGCAGCTTCACGAAAACCAATACCGGCGTGCTCACCGTCACGACAACGAATGATTTCACCGGCCCGGTGGTCATCGGCGGCGGCGTGCTCGCGGTCGCGAAGCTGGCGAACGGCGGCAGCGCCAGCGGCATTGGGGCGAGCAGCAGCGACCCGACCAATCTGGTGTTCTACGGCGGCACCCTGCGCTACACGGGCGGAACGGCGGGCACGGACAAGCGGGGGCTGTTGAACGGCAATGGCACCATTGAAGTGACCAGCGGCACGCTGACCGCAAACGGCCCGTTCGCCGGCAGCGGTGCGCTGATCAAGACGGGCGCGGGGACGCTGGCCATCCCAACGAACAACGCCCACACCGGCGGCGTCATCATCAGCAACGGCGTGGTGAATCTGACCACGACCTTTGCGCGCGACGGCGGCCTCGGTACCGGCACGACGACGTTGGCGGGCGGCACGCTGCAACTCTACGGTTACAGCGGCAGCACCAGCACGGACTGGGGCACCTTCAACCGGCCAATCTTTGTGGCGGCCGGGACGACGAACGCATTGCTGACTCCGCCGCGTTGCACCATGAGTTTTCCGCTGACCGGCAGCGGCACGTTGAATCTCACGGTGGATTATGTCCGGGATGGGTTCAACGGCAACTGGTCGGCGTTCGCGGGCACGATCAATATTACCGGACGCATCGCCGCGTCGGAATTTCGCGTCACCACCGCCGCCGGTTATGCCAATGCCACCGTCAACATCACGGATAATGTCATCATCACGCGCAGCGGCAGCGGTGCGGCCATCCAGTTTGGCGCGCTGGGCGGCACCAGCGGCTCGGTCGTCGGCCCTGGCAATTCCACTTCCAGCGGCAACAGCTACACCATCGGCGGCAACAATGCGGATGCCACCTTCGCCGGCACGCTCAAGGCCGACGGCGTGAATACATTCACCAAGGTGGGCACGGGCCGCTGGACGCTGACCGGCGCGAACACGTATACCGGCGGCACGGTGATCAATGGCGGCCTGATTCTGGCCAACAACACCAGCGGCAGCGCCACGGGCACGGCCGCGGTCACCATCAATGCTGGCGGTGCGCTCGGCGGCACGGGCGCGGTGAGCGGCGCGGTGACGGTCAATGCGGGCGGCGCGATTGCGCCCGGCAGCAACAGCGTGGGCACGGTCGCGCTCAAGGGCGGTCTCACGCTGAACAGCGGCGCGCTGTTGACGATTGAAATTGGCGCGACCAACGACACGGTGGCCGTTACCGGGGCGCTGGTCCTGGGCGGCGTGATCCAGGTGACGAACCTGACCGGTTTCACGGCGGGCACCTACCCGATCATCACCTACAGCGGCGCCTTGAGCGGCACGTTGCCGGCCATCGGCAGCAAACCCGCGGGCTACAGTTGCACGGTGCTGACCAACACGGCGAACAAGGTGCTGCTGCTCGTGCGGGCCCAGACGTCGCCGACCTTCAACTCCGCCGTCGCCACGGACAGCGGGCTCGTCTTCGGCGGCACCGGCGGGCTGACCAATGATTCCTATTATGTGCTGACGAGCACCAATCTGGCGCAACCAGTCACCGGCTGGACGCGGCTGGCGACGAACACTTTCGATGCCACGGGCGGATTCCAGTTCACCAACGTCGTGCCAGCAACTGAACCGCAGCAATACTACCGCCTGCAACTGCCGTGAGAGCGGGGCGGGTGGCGGGTGCGTGCCGCAGCAGGGCGATTTCCAAACTCGACTTTCGGCCGGTGGCATTCAACATCTGCGCGATGGCTCTGCCCTACAAAATCGCCACGGCGTCTTGCAGATAATAACAAGCATTCGCCGCACAATAATCATTGACGGAATTTTGCAAATCGGATCTTTTAAATGTCGTGGATATACTTGGGTTTAAAAAGCTATCTTCGCAGGTCGTGAAATGCGCAAAGTGGAAGCCTTTGTTTGTCGGTGCGATTGTTCTTTTGGCTTACATCGTTGTGTCCTGCTTAAGGCCAGCGACGCCGGAGTCGAGATTTAGAGAATTATTTGCGGATTTGTCCGTCGGGGTTCCAAACTACCAGACACTTCATCGTTTTTCGCACCCGGACGACGCCATAAAGGGTGATGTCTGTTCGGCCGATTTCAGCCAGTCTCAGACGCAGTTCAGTGAGTTTATTTCCCGTTTAGGAACATCAGAAGCAGGTGTCGTTTCCACGGCAGGGGCATGGGTTTCAGTCCAATCAAAGATGGATCCGAAGTATCCTTGGATGTTGCTTGTTCACGCCGACAGTACCAACACACCCGAACGGATTTATCGGGTACACATCGAGGGAAGCCAGCCATACGATTAGGTTCAAGTCCGTGGAGCCAATCTATCCGTTCATTACAACTACCTTCTTTCATACCTACTCCCCCGGTTTAAGCTGGCTTAACGTCGGGAAAATGGGGTAAACCACGGGCCGCAATGTCGCTCCCCTACAAAATCGCCACGCTGCTCTACTGCTTCAATGAAGCGGATGAAGCGCTGTTGCTCGAACGCACGCAGGAGCCGAACCGCGGCCGGTGGAGTCCGTGCGGCGGCAAGCTAAAGATGGAACTCGGGGAATCGCCCTACGCCTGCGCCTGCCGCGAGGCGCACGAGGAGATCGGGGTGCGGCTCACGCCCCCGGATTTGCATCTGGCGGGCCTCATCAGCGAACATGGCTATCAGGGTCAGACGCACTGGCTGATGTTTCTCTTCGAGGTGAAGGTCAAACTGAAACAACTGCCACCGCCCATGTCGGAAGGGCGTTTTGAGTTTTTCAAGCGCGACCAGATTGCCGGCCTCAAGATTCCCCAGACCGATCGCGAACAAATCTGGCCGTGGTTCTGGCAGTTTCGTGGCGGCTTTTTCGCCGCGCATTGTCATTGTCACGCGGACGGCCGGAACGACTGGACGCTGGAGGAAACGAAGTAAGCCGACGGCCCGGCCGGCGCGCGCGTGCGTGACTGGTGGCGGGCGTTGGCGGTTTTAAAATTTTATGAGCGACCCCATCATTGACCTGCACAGCGACGACTATTTCATGGGCGAAGCATTGCGCCAGGCGGCCAAGGCTTACGAACAGGGCGAGGTGCCCGTCGGCGCGGTCATCGTGCGCGAAGGCCGCATCATCGCGCGGAGTTTTAATCAGGTGGAACTGCTGAAGGACGCCACCGCGCATGCCGAAATGCTCGCGCTGACCCAGGCGGAAAATGCCGTGGGCGACTGGCGGCTGACGGACTGCACGCTGTATGTCACGAAAGAGCCGTGCCCGATGTGCGCTGGCGCCGTCGTGCATACGCGGCTGGCGCGGGTGGTGTTTGGGGCGGGTGATGGCAAGGGCGGCGCGGCGGGCGGCGCGATGAATCTGCTCCAATTTCCCACGCTCAACCACCGCTGCGAAATCACCGCCGGCGTGCGCGTGGAGGAATGCCGCGACATGCTGAAAAGCTTCTTCGCCGCCCAGCGCGAGAGCAAGAAGAACGCGGGCAATTTGCCGCCACCGCCCACCAACTAGATTTTCGCCGGCTTCAGCGCACCAAACCGTCCAAAGTCTGGCGGTCGATTTTCTTCCCGGTTTCGCCGCCGGGTTTTTTACCCAGCCACGGCAGGTGGAAAATATTTTTTGCCGGGAAAAACTCGGCGAGCAGCGCGGCGTTGTCCGGGGTGGCGGCGTCCGGCTTTTCCGGCGACATCAAAACGACCCTGGCTTGGGCGCGAAACGGTTTTGGCAGTGCGGCCAGCGTCAGCAACAAATGATTGACCACGCCCAGCCGGTTTTGGGCGACGATGATCGGCGTGGCGCGCAGGGCCAGCAGCAAGTCCAGCGAATCAAAATCTTCACCGAGCGGACTCAGCAGGCCGCCCGCACCCTCGACCAGCGTCACGGCGAATTTTTTCCGCGCAGCCTTGATGAAGGCCAGCACCTGGGCGCGCGTGACCGTGCGCTGTTCGCGTCGCGCGGCGAGCAGCGGCGAGATGGGCGCTCGAAAATGCCAGGGATTGATTTCATCCAGCGTCAACGAACCGGCCAGCGCAGCTTGCAGGGCCCGGGCATCCGCGCGACCGCCGGAGCAGAGCGGTTTCAGCGCCGCCACGCTCTCCCCGCGCTGGTGCAAATGGCCCGCCAGCAACGCGGTGAGAACGGTTTTGCCCGCACCGGTGTCCGTGCCGGTAATGAAAAAGATTTTTCGCATCCCCGACATCAAAGCGGAAATTGCGCGGTCAGGCCAACTTTGTTTGCGCGGCCGGGCAAGCATGCGGTCCGGGAGCGACGCACTATTTTATTGACGCTGCCGCCGGCTTGGGGGAAAGCTGGGGCATGAAATCTCCCCGTCTGCTCGCCTTGGCGTGGTTGTGTGCGGTCGCGTGTCAGGCCGCCCCGCCTCCGGTCGCTCCGCCCCCGGCCGCGCCGGTTCCCGCCACTCCGGCAGTGGCCGCGGACACGCAAAACGTCAATTATTCCGTCCGCGTGGAATGGCGCGACACGAAGAAGGGCACCAACTCGCTGCAACTCGTCACCTGCGATGGCAACTTCAATCTCAACACCATTTCCGGCACGGTGACGCTCGGCGACGCGGACATTCCAATCACCGTGAAGTTGCAGGGCGCGCTAACGGTGCTGGATGCCGACCAGGGGCGGCTGCAAATTTTTCTCGGCCGCACCGTGCCCTACCCGACGAGCTTCAGCACCGGGCCGGGTGCCAAGGGGAACGGCAGCTATTCACAAATGAGCGTGGGGCTGGATTCCCGTTTCATCGTCACCTTCGGCAAACCGCTGGTGATTCAGTCCGATGACAACGGCGAAGTTGCCATCCTGATCAAACGCCTGGATAAATAGTCTCACAGCGCCGGCCACCCGCGTCGTTTTTACTGCGTGCGCACCCGGAAAAATTTCACGTCGCCGGCGGCGTTGGTCATGAACGCGCCGGTAAAATTCGTCGTCACCAGATTCGTCGCCAGCGGCCACCAGGCGGCCAGATCCACGGAAGTTTCCACGCGGTAAACGCCTCCCGGCACCGCGTCCCACTGGACATTCACCATGCTGTTGCTGCGGCTGAACGCCGTCACGCGGAACGGCTGCGCGTACGGATTCGCCAGCCGCAGCAGCACCGGCAAATGATCCGAGGACGCGGCATCGTCATCGCCGTTCAGGCCGGCCGGCAGCGGACTCAGCAGGTCGGTGCGGAACACCTGGGCGCTGACCATCTGGTCGGCCAGCAAGGCGCAAGGGAAAATAAAATCGATCCGCTCGGTCAGGCTGCCCTGGATCGAATAGGTGTTGATGCTGCCGCTCACGGGATTGCGCGGGTTCGTCAGCCGCAGCGTCGTGGGGTCGCTGATGAGCTCCTGAATCGCCAGGGCATTGGTGCTGGAATCGTTCATGTCGCCGGACAGCGTGAAGGGATGCAGCGGATGCAGCGCAAAAATGTTCGTCGCGAAAAAATTGGTGATGGCCGACGCCTCGGCGGCGCGTTTGGCAGCGGCGTCCGCATAGGTGGTGCCGGCCGTCGATTTCAAGTGCGTCACGAAGACGTGCAGCGGCTGCGGCCAGTCCGGCACCGCAATTTCCACCTCAAACAGGTCGCGGGTGAAATTGGCGTTCGTGTAGCCAAATGGATTCAGGTCCGCATGCGCCAGCCAGCTTTGCGAGCGGTTGATCGGAAACCGGCTCGCGATGCCGCTGCGGATGTAACCGTCCGTGGCCGAATTGACCGCCAGGTGATAGCCGGGCAGAAACGCC
>Ga0302321_100001146_pt1 | contig 22610 bp, 25 predicted proteins | sample Fen_T0_1_FD_202505 | JGI IMG/M metagenome (GOLD analysis project Ga0302321, IMG submission 202505) | Peat permafrost microbial communities from Stordalen Mire near Abisko, Sweden - Fen_T0_1 | ecosystem: Environmental > Terrestrial > Soil > Wetlands > Permafrost | place: Sweden: Abisko...
CCGAGCGGTCCGCGAGCGACTCGCGATGCCGGGCGACAAGCATCGGCGAGCATACCGGCTGGGTCTGGTCGCTCCGAATCGCGGTCTCGCCGCCCAGGACCTGGGTCTCGACTCCGCTCGACCACCTCCCGCCACGCCCGCTCGGGCGCCGCGCTACGTGAGGGTCAGCAGGGTCGCCTCGGGACGACAGGCGACCCGGAACGGCGCGTACGGCGAGGTGCCGAGCCCGGCCGACACATGCATCCAGGACGATCCCGGGTCACCCGGTCGCGAGTCGGCCGGGTGACGGTGCAGGCCCTTGGCCCGCGCGGGTTCGAGGTCGCAGTTGGTGACCAGGGCCCCCACGATCGGCAGGCAGACCTGACCACCGTGGGTGTGGCCGGCGAAGATCGCCTCGTACCCGTCGGCGGCGAGCTGGTCGAGCACCCGGAGGTACGGCGCATGCGTGACACCGACCCGCAGGTCGGCCGCAGGGTCGGCCGGGCCGCCGACCGCGAGCAGGTCGTCGTACTGCAGGTGCGGGTCGTCCACGCCGGCCCAGGCGACCGTCAGCTCCCCGACGGTCGAGGAGGCGCGACGGTTCGTCAGGTCGAGCCAGCCGGCGGCGCTGTAGGCGTCCTTGAGCTCCTGCCAGGGCAGCTTCGCAGCGCGGGTGTTGCGCCACCCGTCGTCGGGGAGGAGGTATCGCACCGGGTTGCGCACGATCGGTGCGAAGTAGTCGTTGGAGCCGAGCACGAAGACCCCCGGCACGTCGAGCAGGGGCCCGAGCGAGTCGAGCACCGACGGCAGTGCCTCCATGTGGGCCAGGTTGTCGCCGGTGTTGACGACGAGGTCCGGCTCGAGGTCGGCGAGGGACCGTACCCACTCCTGCTTGCGTGACTGGCTCGGCGTCATGTGGATGTCGCTGAGGTGCAGGACCCGCAGCGGCCGGGCACCGGCCGGCAGGACCGGCATCGTCACGCAGCGGAGCGTGAAGGCCCGCGACTCCCACACGCCGTACGCCGCGAGGCCGGCACCGGCGACGACCCCGGCGCCCAGGGAGCGCGTGAGGAAGCCGGCCGTGGTCATGGACGCAAGGCTGCCACAATGCCCCTATGAGCGCCCTCAAGGACCGGCTGCGTAGCGACCTCACCACCGCGATCAAGGCCCGCGACGAGCTGCGCTCCTCGACCCTGCGGATGGTGCTGTCCGCCATCACCAACGCCGAGGTGGCCGGCAAGCAGGCGCGCGAGCTGAGCGACGACGACATCGTCGGTGTGCTCTCGACCGAGGCGAAGAAGCGCCGCGAGGCATCCACCGCCTTCGCCGACGCAGGACGCACCGAGCTCGCCGACAAGGAGCGCGCCGAGGCGGCCGTCATCGCCGACTACCTGCCCGAGCAGCTCGACGAGGCCGAGATCGCCGATCTCGTCACCTCGGCGATCGCCCAGACCGGGACGGCCGACGAGGGGATGCGTGCCATGGGCAAGGTGATGGGCATCCTCACCCCGCAGGTGCGTGGCCGCGCCGACGGGGGAGCCGTCGCCGCGGAGGTACGCCGACAGCTCGGTGCCTAGCGATGGGTCCCACCCGGGCTAGCGCCCGGGTCCGTTCCCGTTCCCGTTGCCCGGCCCCTGGTTGCCGTGGTGGTTGCCGCCGTGGTGGTTCGGCGGCACGTACGGCGTGCCGTTCGAGCGGTAGATCGTGATCACGGTGCCGCTGGCGGTCTGGCTGCCGGCGCCCGGGTTGGTGTACGCCACGGTGTCGGCGGAGTAGCCGGAGTTGCGGTAGCCACCGTCGGCAACCTGGAAGCCCGCGTCCTTGAGCTGCTGCGCGGCCTGGTCGTAGGGCACCCCGGCGACGTCGGGCACCGTGGTCAGGACGCCGTTGACGTCCTGGCCGTTCGGCGCGGTGAACGTCGCGTCGGGCAGCCAGTTCTGGATCCGGCTCATCGCGCCGTACCACATCGGACCCGCCGTGGTGGAGCCGTGAGCGACGTCGGTGAACGTGCCACCGATGGTCTGGCCGTTCAGGGTGATCCAGTGGCCGAGCTGGTTGGCCCCGGCGACCATGGCGGCCGTGGAGAGGTTGGGGGTGTAGCCCATGAACCACACCGACATGTTGCTGTCGGTGGTCCCGGTCTTGCCGGCCGACTCCTGGTTGAGCATCAGGCTCGCGCCGAACCCGCTCGGCGACATCACGCCGCGGAGCACGTCGTTGACGGCGTCGGCCACCGGTGCCGCGACCACCTGCTGGCACTGGGGCGCGTAGCTCTTGAGCTGGTTGCCGTTGGAGTCGTCGATGGAGACGATGGGCCGCGGGTCGCAGTGGAGACCGCGGGCCGCGAACGTCGCGTAGGCGTCGGCCAGCTCGAGCGGGCTCACGGAGGCGACACCGAGCGTGAACGACGGCACCATCTCCGTGGCCGGGTCGGTGAGGTCGATCCCCATCGCCTTGGCGAGCTTGTAGGGCTCGCACAGCCCGGTCTGGAGCTCGAGCTGGGCGAAGAACGTGTTCACCGACTCCTGGGTGCCGGTGTAGGCGTTCATGTCCCCGGAGATCGTCGAGCTGTGCACGGACCAGGTGTCGGTGCTGGCGAACGGCTGGCCGCCGCAGACGCGGTACTGGCTCATCGGGATGTTCATCGCCATCGGCGACTTGATCCGCTGTGACAGCGGGATGCCCTGCTGGATCGCGGCCGCGAGCACGAACGCCTTGAACGTCGAGCCGGGCTGGAAGCCGTTGGAGTCGCCGTACTGCTGAGGCACGACGTAGTTCAGGAAGGTCTGGCCGGCCTTCTTGTCGCGACCCATGGGTCGCGACTGCGAGATGGCCTTCACATCGCCCGTGCCGGGCTGGACCATCGCCAGGGCGCCGATGGCCTGATCCTTGGGGAAGACGTGGTGTTGAACCGAGTAGTCGGCCGCCCGCTGGTCGCGCAGGCTGATCGTCGTGTGGATCGTCAGGCCGCCTGTGTAGAGCAGCTTCTTGCGGGCCGCGACCGTCTTGCCCAGCGCGGGGTCCTGCTCGAGGTAGCTCACGACGTAGTCGCAGAAGAACGGCGCCCTGGAGTTCAGGCAGCCGTTGGGCGTCGGGACGGGGTGCAGCCCGAGGGGCTGCTTCTTCAGCTTGTCGGCGCGCTGCTGTGTGATCACGCTGAGCTGGGCCAGCCGGTCGAGCACGACGTTACGGCGCTGGAGCCCGCGATCGCGGTTGGTGATCGGGTCGTAGCCCGACGGGTTCTTGACCAGGCCCGCCAGCGTGGCGCCCTGGAGCAGGGTGAGGTCCTTGGCGTTGGTGCCGAAGTAGTGTCGCGCCGCCGCCTGCACGCCGTACGCGCCGTCGCCGTAGTAGGCGATGTTGAGATAACGCTCCAGGATCCAGTCCTTGGAGTAGTTCTGCTCGAAGGCGATCGCGTAGCGCAGCTCGGTGATCTTGCGGGCGTAGGTGTCGGCCGTCGCCGCCTTGCGCTGCTTGGCGGTCTTGGCCTGGTCGAGCAGCGTCATCTTGACCATCTGCTGGGTGATGGACGAACCACCCTGCACCGAGCCACCACTGGCCTGGTTGGTGACCAGGGCGCGGAGCGTGCCCTTCAGGTCGAGCGCGCCGTGTTGGTAGAAGCGGTAGTCCTCGATGGCCACGATCGACTTGACCATGTTGCGCGAGATCTGGCTCAGCGGGACGTTGATGCGGTTCTGGTCGTAGAGCGTCGCGACGGTGTTGCCCACGGGGTCGACGATCTTGGTCTGCTGCGCCAGCGGCTCCGTGCGGAGGTTTGCCGGCAGGTCCTCGACAGTATGGGACAGCGACTTGGCGCCGATCCCGAGCACGCCCGCGAAGGGGATCGCGAGGCCGGCCACGACCACGCCCATGACGGCCGCGACGACCGCCATCACGGCGAGATGGGAGGCAACGCGTCGCGCAGGCAGGCGCTCGCCAGGGGGCACGGACATGCGCCCCAGAGTACGTGACGACCACGAAGGCTGCCCATTTGTGACCCCCGGGGACTAGTCCTATGGGACTAGGTCGATAGATCCGCATGGCTCTGTCGGCGTGGGGCCCCGGCTCTTTACCTTGATACCTGACTGAGACAGCCGGAAACGGGTGGCGTCATGGGGACGCAGTCAGTCTGACGATCGTGGGGACGTCATATGTGGAATCAAGACTGGGCTGCCCAGGCTGCGTGCCGGGCGTCACAGCCCGACAAGTTGTTCGTCCGCGGTGCGGAGCAGAACAAGGCAAAGCAGGTCTGCGGTGCGTGCCCTGTACGTACCGAGTGCCTCGCCGAGGCTCTCGACAACCAGATCGAGTGGGGCGTCTGGGGCGGGATGACCGAACGCGAACGCCGTGCCCTGCTGCGCCGCCGTCCGAACGCATCATGGAGGGTCGTCCTCGAGACGGCTCGCGAGCAGCACGTGGGTGTGGCCGTCAACGCCTGAGCCGCGCTGACGTCGACACCGACAGTCGGGACAACGACCGTCAGGTCGGCCGCTTCCCCGCCAGGAGCGCGCCGACCTGACGGAGCCCGTCCAGGTCGTGCACATCGCCCGCCAGGGCCGGTATGACGGCCGTCGGCACCTGTGGGTGCGCCGCCTCGAAGCGGCTCCTGAGCCTCGCTTCCCGCTCGACCATGCGGACCCGGTCGGCGTGGAGCCTCAGCAGGCCGGCGGTGAGCGACTCCGGGTCCTCCTTCCGGAGGCGCTGCGCTGCCGCCATGGCCTCGTCCGCCGTCACGTCGCCCTGCGTCTGAGGGCTGGCACGGTTGACCACGAGCCCGGCGAGCGGCATGTCGTCCTCGCTGAGCCGCTCGACGAAGTACGCCGCCTCGCGCAGTGCGTCCGGCTCCGGCGCGGCCACCACGAGGAACGCCGTACCGTCGGCCTGGAGCAGCTCGAACGTCTTCTGGGCGCGCTGCCGGAAGCCGCCGAAGAGCGTGTCGAACGCCGCGACGAACGTCTGCATGTCGCGCAGCACCTGAGCCCCGAGCAGCTTGGTGAGCGCGTTGGTGACCATGGTGAAGCCGGCGGTCATCAGCCTGGCCGGGCCTCGGGCCGGAGCCAGCAGCAGCTTGATGAACCGCCCGTCGAGGAAGCTCGAGAGCCGTTCGGGAGCGTCGAGGAAGTCGAGCGCCGACCGGGACGGGGGGGTGTCGACGACGATCAGGTCGTAGGTGCCGGCGCGCTGCGCATCGGCGTGGATCTGTCCGAGCTTCTCCATCGCCATGTACTCCTGCGTCCCCGCGAAGGAGCTGGACAGAGCGATGTAGAACGGGTTCTCGAGGATCTGCCTGGCCTTCTCGGGGCTGGCCTGGCTCTCGACCACCTCGTCGAAGGTGCGCTTCATGTCCAGCATCATCGCGTCGAGGCTGCCGCCGTCGAGCCCGATGCCCGCGACCGGCCGAGGGGTGTTGTCGAGCTCCTCGATCCCCATCGACTGGGCGAGCCGTCGTGCCGGGTCGATGGTGAGGACCACGACCCTCCGACCCCGCTCGGCTGCCCGGAGCGCGAGGGCCGCCGAGGTGGTCGTCTTGCCGACGCCCCCGGAGCCGCAGCACACGATGATCCCGGTGTGCCGGTCGTCCAGCAGGGCGTCGATGTCGAGCAGCCGACCGCCCTTCACCGACTGGGGGCCGACCCGCGCCCGAGACCGGCTGGGCTGTCGTTGCTCGGTGCCCCGCGCTGTCCTGCGCGGCGTACTCATGCGGAAGGCCGGTTCATGCCATGCCCTGGTCGCGGAGCAGGGCGGCGAGCTCGTAGAGGCCGCCGAGGTCGATGCCGCCCACCAGCAGAGGCAGCTCGTACGTCGGCACCTCGAGCGTCTCGACCACCGCGCGCTGGCTGTTCTCGAGTGCGCGTCGCTCGGCGTGGTCGCGGGCTTCGGTGAGGAGCCCCGTGACAAGGGTCCCGGTGCCGGAGAGCCCGGCTCGCGTCAGGTCGGCCGACAGGTTCTTCTTGGGGACCTTGTTGGCGCGGATCACGGTGAGGTCGTCCTCGTCGAGGTCGCGTGGACGGACCTGGTTGACGACCACCCCACCGACGGGAATCGCGTGCCGGCGCAGCTCGGCGATGGCGTCGGCGGTCTCCTGGACCGGCATCTCCTCGAGGACCGTCACCAGGTGGCAGGCGGTCTGCTGCGATCGGAACAGTCGGGTCACCGAGTCGGCCTGACTCTTGATCGGCCCCATCCGGGCCAACCCTGCGAGCTCGTCGTTGACGCCGAGGAACTGGGCGATGCGGCCGGTCGGAGGTGCATCGAGCACGACCGCGTCGTAGGTGATGGCGTCTCGGTTGCGGGCGTTCCGGCGGGTCGCCTCGTAGACCTTGCCGGTCAGCAGCACGTCGCGAACGCCGGGGGCGATGGTGGTGGCGAACTCGATGACGCCGAAGCGGTCGAGCGCCTTCCCGGCGCGGCCGAGCTTGTAGTACATCGACAGGTACTCCAGCAGCGCCGACTCCGGGTCGATGTGCAGGGCATGGACGACCCCGCCCCGCTCGCCCTCCGGCCCGACCAGGCCGGTGGCGATCCGGCGCTCGGCGTACGGCAGGGGCTCGACGTCGAACATCCGGGCGATGCCCTGCCGACCCTCCACCTCGCACAGCAGCACGTTCCGACCGGTCGATGCCAGGGCCAGCGCGAGCGCGGCGGCCACGGTCGACTTCCCGGTGCCACCCTTGCCGGTCACGATGTGCAGACGCACGGCGGGGAAGTCGTGGCTCGGCACAAGACGGAGCCTAATGGTGAAGCCTTTGCGGACTTCGGGGCGGGGATCGCTCCGCGGCGCTACCGTCGTTCCCGGGGGGAAGCACGATGGACTGGACTGAGCTCGAGATGGGCGGGCGCGTCACGGCGCTGCGCCGTGGACTGTGCGCCGGCGTCGGCAACGACGGCCGCGCCTTCACCTGTGATCTGGCGGCACCGGATCCGTCGCCGGTCGCGTACGACGAGATCGTCCTCGACTCCTTCGGCGTGGTCGGTGCCTCGCCCGGCACCGAGGCCTGGCTGACCGGACGTGGAGCCGACGGTCGCCTCCACCTGTTCGGCGTCCGCCCCGACTCCGTCGGCACCCCGGACGAGTCGGTCGCCCACTCGCTCGAGGCGATCGGCGCGATGTGGGCGGCGCCCGTCCTCGACGCCCGGGCGGCGCACCTGCTGGCCTCGGACCTCCAGGAGGGGACGTGGCGGCTCCGTGCCTACCCGCTGAACGCGGCGATCGCCGGCGGTTCCGCCCGGGGACGTGGCTTCGCGCTCGGTTCCGAGCCGGACACGAGCCTGTCGTTCTCGTTCTACGAGAAGGGGCCGCTGGTGGTGGCCGGCCGGATCGGTGACGGGCCGTCTCCGGCAGCCGCCGCCTGGACGCTGTCGGACCTCGATTGCGAGCCCGCGGCCGGGCGGGACGACGGCTGGCGCCGGGTACACCTGGCTCCCTCCCCGACCGAGCTGACGTCGGTGGCCGTGGGACACGGCTCCGGCCGGATCTGGGTGGCCGGGCGCGTGGACGCGCGCCCCGTCGCCTGGGAGGTGCTCCAGCTGCCGTTCCGGGGTCTGGTGCGGTCGGCGGCGGTCACCATGCCCCGCCTCGAGCTCGCCCCCGAGTCGTTCGAGGCGAACGGCGGCCGGGCGGTCGTGCTCGTGGAGGAGACTCCGGGCGACCAGCCCGTGTTCGTCGCGGCGACCACCCGGGGCAACCGGCTCTGCTGGCACGACGGCAGTGAGTGGAAGGCGATCCCTGCACCCGACGGACGGCTGGAGGCCGCCTGCTCGAGCGGCGGCGCGGTCCACGTGCTGCTGGGCGCGTCGGTGTGGTCCGTGGCCGACCCGACGGGCGGCTGACGACCCCGGCGTACGACGGGCGTGCACCGTGGCAGGATCACCTGCGGAGGTGCTCATGGACAAGGTCGTGGCGAGTGCCGCGGAGGCGGTGGCGGACGTCCCGGACGGCGCCACGCTGGCGGTCGGAGGGTTCGGGCTGTGCGGTGTGCCGTCGGTGTTGATCGACGCGCTGCTGGAGGCCGGGGTGGTCGACCTGGAGGCGGTGTCGAACAACTGTGGTGTCGACGAGTGGGGTCTGGGCCGGCTGCTGATGGAGAAGCGGCTGCGGCGGATGATCTCGTCGTACGTCGGGGAGAACAAGGAGTTCGCCCGGCAGTACCTCTCCGGTGAGCTCGAGGTCGAGCTGACGCCGCAGGGCACGCTCGCCGAGCGGATGCGGGCCGGCGGCTCGGGGATCCCGGCGTTCTTCACCGCGACCGGTGGCGGGACCCAGGTCGCCGAGGGGGGCCTGCCCTGGAAGTACGACGACTCCGGCCATGTCATCGTGGCGTCGCCGCCGAAGGAGACCCGTGACTTCGGCGGCCGTGAGTACGTCCTCGAGGAGGCGATCGTCGCCGACTTCGGGCTGGTGCGGGCCTGGATGGGCGACCGGCACGGCAACCTCGTCTATCGCGAGTCCGCGCGCAACTTCAACCCGCTGGCCGCGATGTGCGGAAGGGTCACCATCGCCGAGGTCGAGCACCTCGTCGAGCCCGGCGAGATCAAGCCCGAGGACGTCCACACCCCGGGCGTCTACGTGCAGCGCGTCGTGGCCCTGACCCCCGAGCAGGCGGCCGACAAGAAGATCGAGAAGCGCACCGTCCGCCCCCGACCCGAGGCAGGTGCCTGATGGCCTGGTCCCGTGAGGAGATGGCCGCGCGGGCGGCCTCGGAGCTGACCGACGGCTCCTACGTCAACCTCGGCATCGGGCTGCCGACGCTGGTGCCCAACTACGTCGCCGACGACGTCGAGCTGGTGCTGCAGAGCGAGAACGGCATCCTCGGGGTCGGCGCCTACCCCTACGAGGGCGACGAGGACCCCGACCTGATCAACGCCGGCAAGGAGACCGTCACCCTGCGGAAGGGGGCGTCGTTCTTCGACTCCGCCATGTCGTTCGGGATGATCCGCGGCGGCAAGATCGACGCCGCGATCCTGGGTGCGATGCAGGTGAGCGCGAAGGGAGACATCGCGAACTGGATGATCCCCGGGAAGATGGTCAAGGGCATGGGCGGTGCGATGGACCTGGTCCACGGCGCCAAGCGGGTGATCGTGCTGATGGAGCACGTCGCCAAGGACGGCTCGAAGAAGATCCTCGACGAGTGCGACCTGCCCTACACCGGCCGAGGTGTCGTGCAGCGGATCATCACCGACCTCTGCGTCCTCGACATCACTCCCGAGGGTCTGCGCCTGGTCGAGCTGGCGCCCGACGTCACCCTCGACGAGGTCCGTGAGAAGACCGAGCCCGAGGTCCTCACGTGAGGCTGCGCGCCGGGTCGGCCGTCCGCGGTGCCGGCGTGGGTCTCGCCTGCCTCTTCCCGGGCCTGGGCGCCCGCGCCCGCGCCGTGGTCGCGTCGTACGCCGTCGGGTGGCCGTTGGGCACGCCGGGCCTGCAGGTCCTCGTGGTGGTGCCCGACGAGGACGAGGAGCCGTGGAAGCGGGCGCTGGTGCCGTTCGCCACCTCGGCCGCCTCGTGGTCGGCGATCATGCTGCTCGCCGTCTCGGCCGTACGACGCTCGGCACTGCCGCCGCCGGTCGCCGCCGCCCTGCTGGGGAGCGCGGTCCTCGTCGGCGACTCCCTGATGACCGACGTCGGCGAGCGGGCGAAGGCCAGGGCGGTCGCGGCCCGTCAGGCGGCCCAGGACGCTACAAACGCGTCCGCCGCCGGCGCCCCGGACCGCGAGCCCGCACCCTCCTAGGCCCAGCCCGACCCATCCGCTCGGGCCCGGTCCGCGAATACCGTGTGGTGGTCCTCACACAGGGGAGCGCATCTGGACGGAGGGGCAAGAGCATGAGTGAGACGAGCAGGAGAAAGCTTCTGGCCGGGGCAGGCGCAGGGGTGGCCGTGGGCACGGTCGGCCTGACGATGGGACCCGCGCGAGCGGGCGACGCCAAGCCCGGGGCGTCCAGCGCTCGGGAGTCGGTCGTGGCGTACGTCGAGGACCACCGGTCGGGGCAGCTCCGGCTGCTCGTCGGCGAGCGCGAGGTGGTCGTGCACGACCGCGACCTGGTGACACGCATCCTCAACGCGGCAGGAGGCAAGTGAGATGTCATCCCACCGCGAAGCACCCGAGACTGCCAAGGACCCCGTCGCCGACAGCACGGACGTCTACGCGTTCGTCAGTCCCGACCGGCCCGACACGGTCACCCTGATCGCCAACTACATCCCGTTCCAGGCGCCCGACGGCGGCCCGAACTTCTACGAGTTCGGCGAGGACGTCATCTACGACATCCATGTCTCCAACCAGGGAAAGGGTGAGGCGGACATCACCTACCGCTTCCAGTTCCACACCAAGGTCCGGAACCCGAAGACGTTCCTCTACAACACCGGACCGATCGGCAGCCTGGGCAGCCCGAGCTGGAACCGGCCGCAGTTCTACTCGGTGACCCGGATCCGGGACGGGAAGGCCAAGGTGCTCGCCGAGAAGCTGGCCTGCCCGCCGGTCAACATCGGCCCGCGCTCGACGCCGAACTATGCCCACCTGGCCGCCGCGGCCGTGCACAAGATCGGCCGGCATCGCGTCTTCGCCGGGCAGCGGGCCGACGCCTTCCACGTCGACCTCGGCAGCATCTTCGACCTGGGCGCCCTGCGCCCGTTCGAGAGCCTGCACCTGATCCCGAGCGCGAACGCCGTCGGCGTCAACTCGCTCCAGGGGTTCAACGTGCACTCGATCGCGCTGCAGGTCCCGATCACGGAGGTCTCGCGCAGCGGCAAGCTGCCGACCAACGCGGCGAGCCCCGGAGCAGTCATCGGGGTCTGGGCCTCGGCGAGCCGGCGGAAGTCGCGGCTGTTCGACCGGAAGACGGGCACGTACGTCGGCCATGGTCCGTGGGAGCAGGTCTCACGGCTGGGCAACCCGCTGTTCAACGAGGTCATCGTCCCGATGGCGGAGAAGGACGCGTGGAACGCCCACCGGCCCAAGGACGACAAGAACTATGCGAAGTTCGTCAACCACCCGGAGCTCGCCAAGCTCCTGCCGTTGCTCTACCCGGGCGTCTTCCCCCACCTCGCGGCGTACCACAAGGCGCGGGCAGACCTGAACGCGATCCTCCTGACCGGCATCCCGTCGGGCGTGGTCCCGGGCTTCCAGAACTACACCGGTCCGGTCGAGGCGGACATGCTGCGCCTCAACCTCGCCGTCCCACCGGCCTCCAGTCCCAACGATCTGGGCCTGGTCGCCGGCGACCCGGCGGGCTACCCGAACGGGCGCCGGGTGGACGACGACGTCGTGACGATCGAGCTGCGGGCGGTTGCCGGCGCCACCATCCCGCTGGTGGACCCGTCGTACACCGTCGACGCCGCGGCCGGCGCGGTGCAGGACGGGACGTCCAACACCAACACGGCGACCTCGGACACCTTCCCGTTCCTGGGGAACCCGGGTGGCGGCTACCAGACCGAGCCGGGGTCGGCCGCGGTATGAGCACCGCGGAGAACCCCTTCGCCGGACAGGGCGCGGTCCTGCTCGACATCGGCGACGACGTCGGTGCCCTGGTCGTGACGATGCCCCCTGCGATGGTCGACTCCGAGGTGGAGATCCGTCCCGTGGGGGTGGCACACACCCATCCCCACGGGGTCCCCGACCACCATCCCGACCATCCGCACCACCACGACGCCGGGCACCTGGCCCATGTCGCGGTCGTCGAGCGGCCGGTGGTGGGCGGAACCGTCCCCTCGCTGGTGTTCGGCGAGCTGACGGCCGGCCGCTACGACCTGTTCGAGAAGGGTCACCCGGACGATGTCGTGCTCACCGTGGACGTCGACGGAGGGCAGGTGACAGCCGCCGCCTGGCCGGTCTGACGCACGGGCCGGCCGGAGTAGGGTCGCGCCATGACGCAGATCCAACGGTGGGAGTACCTCACGGCGCCGATCCTCACCCACGCGGCGAAGCAGATCCTCGACAACTTCGGAGCCGACGGCTGGGAGCTCGTCCAGATCGCGCCGGGGATGAACCCCGAGAACCTCGTGGGCTACTTCAAGCGTCCGGTCGCCGACTGATGGGCGTGGTCGAGGACCGCCTCGCGGAGCTCGGGCTGTCGGTGCCGGACGTGGCCAAGCCGGTCGCGTCGTACGTCCCGGCCGTGCGCTCCGGCTCGCACGTCTTCACCTCCGGCCAGCTGCCGATGCGCTCCGGCCAGCTGATGGCGACGGGCAAGGTCGGTGGCGGGGTCTCACCCGACGAGGCCGTCGCGTGCGCGCAGCAGTGCGCGCTCAACGCCATCGCCGCGGTGAAGGCCGAGATCGGCGACCTCGACGCGGTCGTGCGCGTGGTCAAGGTCGTCTGCTTCGTGGCCTCCACTCCCGACTTCACCGGGCAGCCGCAGGTCGCGAACGGCGCCTCCGAGCTGCTCGGTACGGCGTTCGGCGACGCCGGGGTTCACGCGCGGTCGGCAGTCGGCGTACCCGTGCTCCCGTTGGACGCGCCCGTCGAGGTGGAGATCCTCGTCGAGGTCTCGACGTCGCTCGATACCAGCGCCTGACCGTGCGCGTCTCGCTGCCGCCGCAGCTGGTGGCGCACGCCCGCGCCTTCGCGGACGGGTCGCAGACTCCCACTGAGCCGCGCGACGCCGCCACCGTGGTCCTGATGCGGCCGGGGACCGCAGGTCCGGAGGTCTACCTGCTTCGACGTCAGACGTCGATGGCCTTCGCCGGTGGGATGTGTGTCTTTCCCGGTGGCGGCGTGGACGCGCGCGACTTCGACCACTCGGTCGCGTGGACGGGTCCCGCGGCCGCGGAGTGGGCGACCAGCCTGGCGACGTCGGAGGAGATGGCGCGGGCGCTGGTCTGTGCTGCCGTGCGCGAGACGTTCGAGGAGTCGGGTGTGCTGCTGGCCGGTACGTCGTCGGGCGACGTGGTCGCCGACACCACCGGTGACTCCTGGGAGGCGGACCGCCGGGCCCTCGAGGCCAAGGAGCTGGCTTTCACGACGTTCCTCGAGCAACGTGACCTGGTGCTCCGTACCGATCTGCTCGGGGTGTGGTCGGGCTGGTGCACGCCGGTCTTCGAGCCGCGGCGTTTCCGCACCTGGTTCTTCGTCGCGGCCCTGCCCGAGGGTCAGCGCACGCGCGACGTGTCGACCGAGTCGTCGTCGGTGACCTGGATGGGTGCCGCCGCCGCGTGCGACGCGGTCGACGCCGGCGAGCTGGGCATGATGCCCCCGACGTACCTCACCTGCCTCGACCTCGCTCAACACACGTCGCCGTCCGAGGTGCTCGCCGCCGCACCGACGCGCGTGGTCGAGATGTTCACTCCGACCGTCGAGGGGACCGGCGACGACGCGACGCTGTCGGTCCCGCCCGGGCTCGCCTCCCTGATCGAGGCCCGGCTCCGGTGACGTGGGCGGGTGGGTCGTTCGGCTCGGTCGCGCAGTGTGTGCTCGCCCCCAACCCGTCGCCGTGGACCCTCGACGGCACGAACACCTGGGTGCTCCGCGACCCGGGCTCGTCCCGGTCGGTGGTGGTGGACCCCGGTCCGCCGGACGCTGCACACCTGGACGCCGTCGCGGCGGCCGCGGGTGACGTGGCCGTCGTCCTGCTGACGCACCACCACCTCGACCACTCCGAGGCCGCGCGCGCCTTCGCCGAGCGGGCGGGCTGTGGGGTCCGCGCCCTCGACCCGGCGTACCGACTGGGCTCGGAGGGGCTGGGCGAGGGTGACGTCATCGCCGTCGGCGACCTCGAGGTGCGGGTGGTCGCGACGCCGGGGCACACGTCCGACTCGCTCTCGTTCGTCGTCGGGTCGGAGCGGGCCGTGCTCACCGGCGACACGGTGCTCGGGCGCGGGACGACGGTCGTCGCGCACCCCGACGGTGAGCTCGGTGCCTACCTCGGCTCGCTCGAGCGGCTCCGCGTGCTCGCCGAGACCCACGAGATCGAGGCGATCTGGCCCGGTCACGGCCCGGTGCTCGACCGGGCACTGCCGGTGCTCGACCACTACCTGTCTCACCGCCGCGAACGCCTCGACCAGGTCCGCGAGGCCCTCCGGGGCCTGCACGCCGACGCCCGGTCCGGCGTACCCCTCGACCACGACGCACTACCGCGCCGCATCGTCGAGATCGTGTACGCCGATGTCGACCCCAGCCTCTGGCCCGCGGCCGAGCTCTCCGTCCGCGCCCAGCTGGCCTACCTCGCTCGTTGAGTTGGCCCTCCGGGTTCGTTGAGTTGGCCCTCCGGGTTCGTTGAGTTGGCCCTCCGGGCGCTGGTTCCAGGCAGCTGTCCACAGGTACGCGTTCGCCGGATGCGATCACCTCGCGGGCCGGGGCAAGGTACGGCGCCATGGACCCCGCCGCCTTCCCCGCGACGCCGTTCACGGCCGCGACCGCTCCGTGTACACGCGCCCGGCTCCGCAAGGCCGTGGCCTCGCGCGAGGTCGTACGTCCGGTCAGAGGCGCCTACCTGCGCGCCGACGTCGAGCTGACCGAGATCGCTCGCGCGCAGGCGGTGGCTCTGGTGGTCGGCAGCACCGCGGTTCTGTGCGATCGCACGGCCGCTTGGGTACTGGGCGTGGACTGCATGGCCTACTCCGAGCTGGACGATCCGCCCCCTCTGGAGTCGTGCGTGCTGCGCGGGCACGAGCCGACCGAGCGGGCGGAGGTGGTCGGTCGGACTCGCGATCTCCGGGAGGAGGACATCGTGGTCATCGGCGGGGTGCGAGTCACGAGCCCGCTGCGCACCGCGGCCGACCTCCTGTGCCTGCTGCCGCGCCGTGAGGCGCTTGCGGCCGCGGATGCGCTGATGCGAGCCCACGGGTTCACCGTCGCGGACCTGCGACGTCTGCTGGTTCGCTACTACCGCCGGCGCGGCGTCATCCAGGCGCGGAACCTCGCCCCGCTCGTCGATGGGCGGTCGGAGTCCGCAGGCGAGTCATGGACCAGAGCGGTCATCATCGACCACGACCTGCCCGTGCCACAGCTGCAGTTCTGGGTCACCATCGACGGCAGGCCGACGTACCGGCTGGACCTCGCTTATCCACGCGCGCGCATCGCGATCGAGTACGACGGCGCCGAGCATCACACTCGTCCAGCGGATCGTCGGCGGGACGAGATGCGTCGTGACTGGCTTCGCGCGCACGGATGGCGAGTCCTGGTGGTGACGAAGCAGTCCTTCAGCGATGAGGCCGTCGGCGCGTGGATCGGTGAGCTGCGCGCCATGCTCGCGGCGGTGTGAGCCGCGAGGGCCAATTCAACGAGCCAGGGGGGCCAACTCAACGAGCCCGGAAGGCCAACTCAACGGGCGCGGCGGCGGAGGCGGTCGACGTCCATGATCACGACCGAGCGCGGCTCCAGCCGGAGCCAGCCGCGGGAGGCGAAGTCGGCCAGGGCCTTGTTGACCGTCTCGCGGGACGCGCCGACCAGCTGGGCGAGCTCCTCCTGGGTGAGGTCGTGGTGCACGTGGACCCCGTCGTCGGCGGTCCGGCCGAACCGGTCGGCGAGGTCGAGCAGGGCCTTGGCGACGCGGCCGGGGACGTCGGAGAAGACCAGGTCGGCGACCACGTCGTTGGCCTTGCGCAGGCGTACGGCGAGCTGGTTGAGCAGCCCGCGCGCCACGGCCGGTCGGCCGTCGAGCCAGCGCAGGAGGTCCTCATGGGACAGCGAGAGGAAGGTCGCGTCGGTGACGGCGGTGACGGTGGCCGACCGCGGGCCGGGGTCGAACAGCGAAAGCTCACCGAACATCTGCCCGGGGCCCTGGATCGCGAGGAGGTTCTCCCGGCCGTCCGCCGAGGTGCGGCCGAGCTTCACCTTGCCGTCGGTGATGACGTAGAGCTTGTCGCCGGCGTCGCCCTCGTGGAAGAGCACGTCGCCGCGCCGCAGCTTCGTCTCGCTCATCGAGGCGCGGAGCGCCGTGGCCGCCTCGTCGTCGAGCGCGCTGAACAGTGGCGCCTGACGCAGAACCTCGTTGTCCACGAAACTCCTCCATCGCCTGCCCTGCGCGTCCGGACGTCGGTCGCGGTGGCTGGCCCTGCCTGATCCTATCCAGAGTGGTCCAGGTCACAGGCACCCCTCCGTCGAGGAGGGACGAGGGGGAAGGTGACCGTAGGCTGTCGGCGTGCCAGCCTTGTCCGCCCCCGAGACCCGTACGGGCCTGGTCCGCCGGGCCCGCCGGATCGACCGCGTGCTGGCCGAGACCTACCCCGACGCCCGCATCGAGCTGGACTTCGACGACCCGTTCCAGCTGCTCGTCGTGACCGTCCTCAGCGCCCAGACCACCGACCGCCGGGTCAACGCCGTCCGCCCGACCCTGTTCGCCGCCTATCCCGACCCTGCGGCGATGGCCGCCGCGCCCCGTGAGCACCTGGAGCAGATCGTCGGCCCGCTCGGCTTCTTCCGGGCGAAGACCGACGCGCTGCTCAAGCTGAGCGCCGCTCTCGTCGAGCGGTACGACGGACAGGTGCCGCCGCGGCTCGACGACCTCGTCACCCTGCCCGGGGTCGGCCGCAAGACGGCCAACGTCGTCCTGGGCAACGGGTTCGGGATCCCGGGCATCACCGTCGACACGCACTTCGGGCGGCTCACCCGGCGGTTCGGCTGGACCGACGAGACCGATCCGGTCAGGGTCGAGCACGCGGTCGGTGCCCTGTTCGAGAAGCGCGACTGGGTGATGCTGTGCCACCACCTGATCTGGCACGGTCGCCGCGTCTGCCACGCCAAGAAGCCGGCGTGCGGTGCGTGTCCGGTCGCGCGCTGGTGTCCGTCGTACGGCGAGGGGCCGGTCGACCCGGAGGCTGCCGCGAAGCTGGTGCGCACCGAGGGACCGGCATGAGCCGCTCGTTGCTGCTCGTGGTGACGGCCTTCCTGCTCGTGCCGTTCCTGGCTGCCTGCGGACCCAGCACCCCCGGCCAGGTCACCCAGGCGAGGTCTCACCTCGACGTCGCCAGTCCCGACCTGGTCGCCTTCAAGAAGCACAGCGACATCCCGAACTGTCCGAAGGTCACCGCGAAAGGTGTCGACGGCGGGCTGCCCGACGTCACGCTGCCCTGCCTCGGCGGGGGCCGCGCGGTCGACGTCGCCGGGCTGCGCGGGCCGATGATCGTGAACTTCTGGCAGGCCTACTGCACGCCGTGTCGCAAGGAGATGCCCGCGCTGGCGGCGTACGCCCGCAGTCACCCGCACGTGAAGATCCTCGGGGTCGACTACCTCGACACCCAGCCCGGGGCCGCCCTCCAGCTCGCCGAGCAGAGCAAGGTCGGCTACCCCCTCGTCGCCGACCCGGCCGGCAACCTCGACCACGCCGAGCCCCTTCCCCACATCCCCGGGCTCCCGGTCACGGCCTTCGTCGACGCCGACGGGAAGCTCGTCCATCTCGAGGCCGGGGCCATGCTGACCGAGTCCGACGTCGCCGCCGCGGCACAGAAGTACCTCGGGGTCGGCGGGTGATCCCCGAGTGGCTGCAGCCCGTGGTCCGGGCCGCCGAGAACATCACCGCCGACGACCTGACCCGTTTCGTCGCACCCGAGGACGCCGAGGCGCGGCGCGGCGCCGTGCTGCTGCTGTTCGGTGCCCAGCGCGACCTGCTGCTGACCGAACGGGCACATGACATGCGCTCCCACCCGGGCCAGGTGTCGTTCCCGGGCGGGGCGATCGACCCCGGCGAGACACCTCGCGAGGCCGCTCTGCGGGAGGCAGAGGAGGAGACCGGTCTGCGGGCGGACGGCGTCGACGTCTTCGCCGAGCTGCCGGAGCTCTGGCTCCCGCCGAGCAACTTCGCGGTGACGCCGGTGCTCGGCTGGTGGCGCGAGGAGACGCCCGTCGGCGTCGTCGACCCGGGCGAGGTCCACGCCGTCTACCGGGTGCCGCTCGACGAGCTGCTCGACCCGGCCCACCGGATCTCGGTACGACACCCGAGCGGCTGGATGGGACCCGGATTCCTGATCGGCCCGGGGCACGACGTACTGCTGTGGGGGTTCACGGCCGGGATCATCGCGCGGCTGCTCGACTTCCTCGGATGGACACGGCCCTGGGACGAGGGTTCCTTCCGGGATCTGCCTGCCTACATGCTGCAGGGTGGACCCCGCCCGGCGACTCCGGGAGCCGTCGCCCCCGAGGAGCGCCCATGAACCTGCTCGACTGGGTGCTCATCCTCGTCGTCCTGCTCTACGCCGTCTCGGGCTACTGGCAGGGCTTCGTCACGGGAGCCTTTGCGACCGTCGGGCTGCTGCTCGGTGGCCTGGTCGGGGTCTGGCTGGCGCCCGAGGCGCTGGGTGACGCGACGCCGTCCATCCTGGTGTCCCTGGCCGCGATCTTCATCGTCATCGTGTGCGCCTCCCTCGGGCAGGCCCTCTTCCAGCTGGTCGGTACCCGCATCCGCGACCACATCACCTGGCGGCCGGTCCGGGCCCTCGACGCGGTCGGCGGGGCGATGCTCAGTGCCGTGGCGGCGCTGCTGGTCGCCTGGGCCCTCGGCGTCGCGCTCTCCGGGTCCGGGCTCCGGGGCATCACCCCCATGGTGCGCGACTCCAAGGTGCTCGCGGAGGTCAACTCCGTCCTCCCCGACTCGGCCAGCTCCAAGCTGTCGGCGTTCAACGACGTCGTCGGTACGACGTTCTTCCCCCGCTATCTCGAGCCGTTCGCCCCGGAGCGGATCGTCGCCGTACCTCCCGGGCCGCGCCGGATGCTCGCCGATCCCGACGTCACCAGGGCCGAGCCGGGGGTCGTCCGGATCCGGAGCACCAACAAGTGCGGTCAGGGCATCGAGGGCTCCGGGTTCGTCTACTCGCCCGACCGCGTGATGACCAATGCCCACGTCGTCGCCGGGGTCTCCGACCCGGTCCTCGACGTCGACGGCAGCTCGGTGTCCGGCCACGTCGTCTACTACAACCCCCAGGTCGACGTGGCCGTGATCGCCGTCCCGACGGGCAGCGTGCGGCCGCTCCGCTTCTCGACCGACGCGACGGCCGGCGAGGGCGTGGCCATCCTGGGCTTCCCGCAGAACGGCCCCTACAACGTGCAGGCCGCGCGGATCCGCGCCGACCAGCGCCTGCGCTCGCCCGACATCTACGGCGGCGGCGCCGTCATCCGCGACGTGCTGTCGCTGCGCGGCCTGATCCGGCCGGGTAACTCCGGCGGCCCGGTGGTCGACTCGGCGGGGCACGTCGTCGGCGTGGTGTTCGCCGCGTCGGTGACCAGCGGCGACACCGGCTACGCCCTGTCGTCGCAGCAGGTCGGGCAGGCCGCGGCCACGGGTCGGATCTCGTCGCGCACGGTATCGACGCAGGGCTGCGCCGCCTGAGCAGCTCGAGGGTCGGCTAGACCTCTCGCCGCAGGACCTGCTTGGTCTCCTGTGCCTGGGCGATCGCCTTCTCGGGTCCCTTGACCTTCTTCACCTTGCGCAGGCCGATGTAGCCGAGCAGCGCCGCGACGAGGAGGTAGGAGGCGAACACGATCAGGAACGCCCACTGCAGGGCGAGGCCGTCGCCGTTCCAGTGGATGAGGTAGGCGAACGCCATCGAGAGCATGACCAGCCCCATCAGCACGAAGAAGGCAGCGCCGGCGAACAACCCGATCCCGGTGCCGCCGTTCTTGAGGCTGACCTGGAGCTCGGACTTGGCGAGCTGGATCTCCTTGTTGATCAGGGTGGAGATGTCGCGGGTGGCGTCGGAGACGAGCCGGCCGATCGTGGGATCGGTGTCCTTGACGGGTTCGTTCGCCATCTGGCTGCGGGCTTCCTGGTCGACTGGCTCGGGCGTTCTGGTCGTGCCGACCCTACAACGGCCGGGCCGGCCTCTCACCGGGCGGTGCGGACGCCGATAGCCTGACCGGCGAGAGCCGGAGCATCCGCCGGCGCGCCTGCGGGCACCGGATCCGTCGGAGGGCAACGCGTGTCAGACGAACGCCGCATGCTGCCGCTCCCGGAGGTGGGCGAGACGCGGTTCCTCGCCGACCTCCTGCGGAGCGAACCGGTCGGCGGCCTGCTGGCACTCGCAGCCGCCGTGATCGCGGTGGTCTGGGCGAACTCGCCGTGGGACGCGTCGTACCAGTCGTTCATCTCCTTCGACCTCGGCCCGCTCGACCTCGAGCACTGGGGCGCCGACGGCGCGCTGACCCTGTTCTTCTTCGTGGCCGGACTCGAGCTGAAGCGGGAGTTCGTGGTCGGCTCGCTGCGGAAGCCGGCCGACGCGGCCGTGCCGGTGGCCGCCGCGCTGTGCGGGGTCGCCGTACCCGCGCTGCTCTACACGGTCGTGAACGTGCTCGCCCCCAGTGGCCAGACCGGCGGGTGGGCGATCCCGGCGGCCACCGACATCGCGTTCGCGCTCGCCGTGCTGGCCGTCGTGGGGTCCCACCTGCCCCCCGCCCTGCGGGCGTTCCTGCTGACGCTGGCGGTCGTCGACGACCTCGTGGTGATCCTGATCATCGCGCTGGTGTTCACCGACGACGTACACCCGATCGACCTGCTCGTCTCCCTGGCGCTGGCGGGGGTCTGGTCGATCCTGCAGTGGCGCCGACTCAGGCCCTGGCCCGTGTACCTGGTGATCGCGGTCGCCGGGTGGTGGTTCATGCACGAGAGCGGCGTGCACGCGACCATCGACGGCGTGCTGCTGGGCTTGTTGACGCGCGTACGACGTGACCCGGGCGAGGAGCACTCGCCGGCGGAGGCCATGGAGCACACCCTGGCACCGATCTCGGCGACGGTCGCCGTCCCGTTCTTCGCCCTGGTCTCGGCCGGGGTCTCGCTCTCGGGCGGGGGATCGCTGCTGACCGACCCGATCGTGATCGGCGTCCTGGTCGGACTCGTGCTCGGCAAGCCCCTCGGCGTCCTCGGCGGCACGTTCCTGGTCACGAGGTTCACCCACGCGGAGCTCAACGAGGACCTCACCTGGTCACAGCTGGTCGGCGTCGCGGTCCTGGCCGGGATCGGGTTCACCGTCTCCCTGCTGGTCGCCGAGCTGTCGTTCACCGGCGCCGACGCCGAAGCGGCGAAGGCCGCGGTCCTGGCCGCCTCCGTGCTCGCCGCCCTCTCCGGTGCCGCCCTCCTGCGCCGACCGGGCAGTAGTTGACGCCCAGAGGCGCTGACCCGGCAGTAGTTGACGTCCAGGGGCGCTGACCCGGCAGTAGTTGACGTCCAGGGGCGCTGACCCGGCAGTGGTCGACGGTCAACAACTCCCGGGTCACCGTCGTACCGCGTCGACGTCTGCCGGGTCAGCGTTCTACGGCGTGTACGTCTGCCTGGTCACGTCAGTCCTCGGTGCTGGTGGACATGCCCTTCTTGATCTGGTCCATCACCGCGGAGTCGGCGAGGGTGGTGACGTCGCCGACGTCGCGCTTCTCGGCCACGTCGCGCAGCAGGCGGCGCATGATCTTGCCGGACCGCGTCTTCGGCAGCTCGGTGACGACGAGGATCGACTTCGGCTTGGCGATCGGGCCGATCTCGTGCGCCACGTGGTTGCGCAGCTCGGTGATCAGCTCGTCGCCCACCGTCTGCCCCGGGCCGATCGCCGACTCACGCAGGATCACGAACGCGTTGACGGCCTGGCCGGTGTCGGGGTCGTTGGCACCCACCACGGCCGCCTCGGCGACCTTCGGGTGCGACACCAGCGCCGACTCGATCTCGGTCGTCGAGAGCCGGTGGCCCGACACGTTCATCACGTCGTCGACCCGTCCCAGCAGCCAGATGTCGCCGTCCTCGTCGAGCTTCGCGCCGTCGCCGGCGAAGTACATGCCCTTGAAGCGCGACCAGTAGGTGTCCCGGTACCGCTCGTCGTCGCCCCAGATGGTGCGCAGCATCGCTGGCCACGGCTCGGTGATCACCAAGTAGCCGCCCGACCCCGGCTCCACGGCGTTCCCCTCGTCGTCGACGACCAGGGCCGTGACGCCGGGCAGCGCCTTCATCGCCGAGCCCGGCTTGCCGGCGGTGACACCCGGCAGCGGGCTGATCATGTGCATGCCGGTCTCGGTCTGCCACCACGTGTCCACGACCGGGGTACGGCCGCCGCCGACGGTCTCGCGGTACCAGATGTACGCCTCCGGGTTGATCGGCTCACCGACCGACCCGATGATCCGCAGCGTCGAGAGGTCGAACCTCTCGGGGATGTCCGCGCCCCACTTCATGAACGTGCGGATCACGGTGGGCGCGCAGTAGAGCAGGGTGATCTTGTACTTCTCGATGATCTCCCACCACCGGCCCTTGTGCGGCGTGTCCGGGGTGCCCTCGTACATCACCGACGTGGCGCCGTTCGCGAGCGGCGCATAGACGATGTAGGAGTGGCCGGTCACCCAGCCGATGTCGGCCGCCGTCCAGAAGACGTCGTCGTCCTTGAGATCGAAGACCGCCCAGTGGGTGTACGACGTGCCGACCAGGTAGCCGGCCGTCGTGTGCAGGATGCCCTTCGGCTTGCCGGTCGTGCCGGAGGTGTACATGACGTAGAGCGGGTGCTCGGAGTCGAACGCCTCGGGCGTTTGCTCCTTCGACGCCCCGTCGACCGCGTCGTGCCACCACACGTCACGTCCCTCGGTCCAGGCGACGTCCTGCCCGGTCCGTCGTACGACGAGCACGTTGCGCACGTCGGGACACTGCTCGAGTGCCTCGTCGACGGCCGGCTTCAGGGCAGCCGGCGCTCCGCGCCGGTAGCCGCCGTCGGAGGTGATCACGACGCGGGCGTCGCAGTCCTGGATCCG
>Ga0302321_100001147_pt1 | contig 22600 bp, 14 predicted proteins | sample Fen_T0_1_FD_202505 | JGI IMG/M metagenome (GOLD analysis project Ga0302321, IMG submission 202505) | Peat permafrost microbial communities from Stordalen Mire near Abisko, Sweden - Fen_T0_1 | ecosystem: Environmental > Terrestrial > Soil > Wetlands > Permafrost | place: Sweden: Abisko...
TTCCATGACACAGACCTCCTAAGGTCATTGTGCCTGTCTGGAACTGTCCACGAAACGTGGGTAACTTCACTCCTGGCCGGAAGTCGCCTGCCGCCGAAGACCGCTCACGACCCTCATTATTTGACGTTCGCGCCCAGCGAAAGCGGCCATTCGTCAAATTGCAAGTTCAGTACCGTCAGCCTATATTTCGACGGATACCTGCCTCAGCCAAGGGGATCGGATGGCACGGGAGGGCGCTTATTCGATGTGGCGTCGGAGCTTCTGCCGGACGTTGGTAGGCGTTCTTATCGCGCCAGGCATCGCAGTCGCGCAAGCTTCGAAGATCCGCCGGATCGGCGTTCTGGAGCCCGGCGCACCCGAGACTCCTGAGTCTATCTGGAAACAAGGCGAGCCCTTGCGGGAGCTTGGGTGGGTGGAAGGTCAAAACCTTCACGTCGAGCGCCGTTACGCGAACGGGCGTTGGGAAGCGCTGCAACCTCTTGCCGAAGAGCTGATTCACGCGAAGGTCGAGGTTATCGTGACGGCCGGAGCGCCCGCGACCGTCGCCGCAAAGCGTGTGACAAACACTATTCCGATCGTTATGAGGTCGGTCTCGGATCCTGTCCTTCTCGGCTTGGTTGCGAGCCTTGCGCGGCCAGGCGCCAACGTCACCGGGTTTACGTGGCAAGGTCCCGAGGTCAACTCGAAATCCCTTTCACTGTTGAAGGAGTTTCTCCCAGCCCTCCAGCGTATCGGCGTGCTTGAATGGTCGGGTAGTGGGGACACCCGGCTTCAGCGCGAGCAGTTCGAGCAAATCTGTCGGTCGCTTAGCCTCAATCCGGTTTTCGCCGCAATCGCGGCGGCGAGCGAGATCGAGGATGCCATCGCACGACTAGCGCGCCAGCGTGTTCAGGCGCTGATGTTTCTAGGTAGTGACTTCTTCTACGAACATCGATTCGAAATTGCCGGGGCTGCGATGAAGCATCGCCTGCCGACACTTTCCAACGAGCCGGAGATCGTGCGGGAAGCTGGCGCCCTGATCGCCTACTCTCCGACGCAGGCCGAAGTAGATCGCCGACGCGCCAGCTACGTCGACCTGATCCTTCGGGGGGCCAAGCCTGCCGATCTTCCTGTCCAGCAACCCACGAAGTTCGAGTTGGTGATCAACCTCAAGACGGCCAAGGCACTCAGCCTTACGATTCCGAAAGAGCTGCTGCTGCGCGCGGACGAACTGATACAGTAGGCCGATAGCAACGTGGGCTTCTGGCCGGGTCAAGTCCGTTGACCTTGACCTTTCAATTACGGGTGAAGACGGTGGAGCAGCTGTTAGGCTCGTCTAGTCCAACACCGGGACCCGACCCCATCCCGGCATTCGTCGGCTGCAACGGCGGACGCTCGCGAGTCAAGGCATTCGGCTTGGAGCGCAATAACGCACCAGATCCGGACGATCAAGTGCGCCGGAGCGCGTCGAGCAGCGCGTCTGCCTCGTCGAGGTCGCGCGTCCGCTTGCTCGGCGTCATCCTGGCCACGACCGGCGCGAGTATCTCGTACGCCTGGTCGCGCTCGCCACGCTCAGCCCAAAGCAGCGCGAGCCGCGTTGCCGCACGCAGCTCGGGCGAGCGGCAGCTCGCTCGGGCAGCCACCTCGACCGCGCTCGCGAGCAGACGCTCAGCGCCACTGGCGTCCCCCCCCACGAGCAGCACTTCGGCCTGCGCCAGCATCACGATAGGCGTAAACGCTCTTTCGTCGTTTCGCGCGACAAGCGCGAGCGCTTCGGCGACGGCGGCGCTGGCCTCGGACGATCGCCCCGCGGCGAGGAGACCTTCCGCATACAGGCACAGCCAATGCGGAATCAGGATCTCGTGCTGCTGGGCTCGCCACGCGGCGAGCCCAGCCTCGAGCAGGCGCAAGCCTTCGTCGACATCCCCGCGCTGCACGAGCACCCAGCCCTTGAAGCTCTGCGCGCACGCCTCGGCCGGTGCGTGTTTGACGCTACGCGTGAGGTCGAATATCTCATTGGACTTCGCGAGTGCTCCGTCGACGTCGCGCGTGAGCACGCAGAAGTTCGCGGTCCAGTACAACGCGTGCGCCAGCGTCGGCGCATGACCGAGCTGGCGCGCGAGCGTGTCGGCTCGCGCGGCTCCCTCGTACGCCTCGACGATGTCGCCTGCGAACCATGCGGCCATTGCACCGAACGCGTGGCCGCAGACCGCAGGGTCGTGGCTCATGTAGACGAAGCGGTGCTCGCGGTGCGCCGGCTCGTCGTAGAGCGCGAGCATATCGGCGATGTGCGAACGACACTTGGCGACGTCGCCTAGGTACAGCAGCGGCGGGAAGGCGAGATGATGCGCCTGCAGCATCGCGCCGTTGTGCGACGACGCGCGCGCGAGGCGCTCGACTTCGTCCGCGACCTCGAGCGCCTCGTGGTAGCGGCCGCCGAGGTGGAACGTTGCCCAACGGCCGACCAACGACGCGAGCAGGGCGTCCGGTTTGTCGAGGCGGGACGCGATCGCGAGCGCGCGCACATAGACCGAGCGCACCTCTGGGCTGTTCCAGCCTTGCGTATTGATTAGCGCTGGGCCGAGGTTAATCAGCAGATCGAGCTCCTGCTCGTCGCGCTCGCGGCCGGCCGGCAGTCTCGTCAGAAGGTCGAGCGCGCGACCGAGTTGTGCGACGGCTTCGGGATTCGCCGCGCGGCGCAGCGACTGTCGGCCGGCACGGCTCCACCAGAGCGTCGCCGCAACGTCGAGACCGGCCTCGGTAAGGTGCTGCGCGACGATCTCTGGCTCCGCCGCGGCGCGAGCCGGGAAGCTTTTTTCGAGCGTCTGCGCGATGCGCGCGTGTAGCTCCTGCCGCCGGGGGCGCAGCAGGCTCGCGTATGCGGCGTCGCGCACCAGCGCGTGCTTGAACGTCAGCATCGCGCGCGGCGGTGTGCCGCGGCGAAACATTATTCCAGCGTGGACAAGCTGGTCGAGCGCGGCCTCGAGCTCGCTCGCATCGCGACCCGCCACCGCGGCGAGTAGCTCATAGGGAAACTCGCGCCCGATGGTGGCGCTGATCTGCGCAACGTCCTTCAGTGGCGCGAGGCGGTCGAGGCGCGCCATAAGCGACGCCTGCAGGCTCGTCGGAATGGCGAACGCGGGCAGCGGTCCGGCAAGCACGTAGCGTTCGGCTTCCTCGGTCAGCAGGTCGCCCTCGAGCACCGTGCGTGTGAGCTCCTCGATAAACAGCGGCACGCCGTCGGTCTGCGCAATGATGCGCTCGGCGACCTCGGGCGGCAGCGCCTTGCCGCCGGTCAGTCGCTCGACCAACGCGTCACTCTCGCGGCGCGAGAGCTTGCGTAGCGTCTGCATCGACACGTGTGAATCGCCGAGCCAACGCGGCGCGAATTCCGGCCGGAACGTCGCGACGACGAGCACCGGCAGCCGCTCGACGGCCTCGACCATGCGGTCGAACAGCGCATGCGAAGTCGGATCGATCCAGTGCAGGTCCTCGAACAGGATGAGTACAGGCTTCGTCGTGGCGAGCGCTTCGAGCTGCGCGAGCAGCGCCTCGAATGTGCGCTCCTTCTTCTGCTCCGGTGCGAGCGCTAGCGGCTGATATTGGTCGCCCGGCGCGATCGACGCGAGCTCGGCGAGCAGCGCCGCGTCTTCCGACGGTGTGACGACATCTGTACGGAGCACGGCGACGAGCTTTGCGTACTTGGTCGCAGGCGGGTCGTCCGCCGCGAAGTCGGCGGCGTTCTCGAGCTGCGCGACGAAGGGGTGCAGCGGGCTCTGCGCGTGGTGCGGCGCGCAGAAGTAGCGCAGCCGCATGTGCGATGTATCCGCCAACCGCGCGGAGAGCGCATCCAGCATGCGCGACTTGCCAATCCCCGGTTCGCCACAGAGCAGTGCGACCTGTCCTTCGCCGCGCATCGCCTGGTCCCAGCGACGCAGGAGCACGTCGATTTCCTCGTCGCGACCGACGAGCGGCGTGCGCTGAGCATGGAGCGCCTCGAAGCGGCTCTGCGTCGCGCTCGCGCCGATCACCTCGTACGCAGGCATTGGCTCAGGAAACCCTTTGACCGCGACGTGGCCGAGGTCGTTCAGATCGAACAGGTTGCCAACGAGCTGGCGCGTGCGGGCGTCGATCACTACGCTGTCAGCGCGCGCGAGGGCCTGCATCCGAGCCGCAAGGTTCGGCGTCTCGCCGACGACGTTGTGCTCCTGCGCCGCATGCTCGCCGATCGTGTCGCCGATCACGACCTCGCCCGTGGCGATGCCGGCGCGTGTCGCGAGGTGCGCGCCCGCGCGAGGGGCGGCGAGACGCCCGACCGCACGGACCAGCTCGAGCGCGGCGCGCACTGCAGCGTCGGCATCGTCGTCGTGTGCCTGCGGCCAACCGAAGTACGCGAGCACACCGTCGCCCATGTACTTCGCGACGTAGCCGCCCCAGCGCGTGATCGCGCCATTGCAGCAACGCCGGTAGTCGGCGAGTAGCACGCTCAAAGCTTCGGGGTCGAGCTCGGTCGAAAGTTGTGTCGAGCCGACGAGGTCGCAGAAAAGCACGGTTACGTGACGTCGCTCCGCCGGCGCCGCCTTTGTGGTTGGCAGCGTAGCAGTCCCGCCGCCGGCGTCGCCCAGCTCGGCAATCGCGTTCAGCAAGCGTTTGCGGTGGCCGAGCGGAATCCCCAGTTCCTTCAAGTCGTCGTCCGTTAGCGCGGGAAGAACGCCGATGTCAATCGCCTGCTCGACAAAGAGCTGCTGATATTGTTCGAGCCCGAGGCCGGTGAGCCATTGCCCGATATCGCTCATTGTTGTCGCCCCGATCTCGAGGTGCCATTTGAACCGAGCGCTAGAGTAGCGTCAGCAGCTTCGTTTCGGCAAGCGCATATAGCGGCTCTGATTCGACAGCGCCGTGGCGAACGGTCGCTCTCGGAGTTGTGAACGCACGGCCGCTTCTGGCCGACAGCCGCCAGTCACCGACGACCTCTCACACCCCTGAGCCGTCAAACGCTGGCTCGGAAACAGTCGTTCGGCCGCAACGGTCAGCATCGCGGCAGCTCGCCCGATTTCGCCGAACTGATAGCCAGTCGTCCCCTGGTCGAGCGCATAAATCCTGTTCAAAGGCTGTGTTGGACTGTGTCTTTCGCCTGGTCGACGACGGCGGCAGGATGCGTCGGCACGCAGAACGAATAATTGATGACGGTACCTTGCCATAGGTCTTCGATTTCTACTAAAACGCCGTCGTCCAAGGCGGCGCCAAGGGGTTCCAGGATTTGTTTCTTGGTGAGTCCCAGGTGCGCCAGGATTCCCGCAATGGTCCGCTTGCCATCGACGTGGGCAAGGAACTGCGACCATGTTCGCGACTCGATGGCAGACGTGAGGAGACCATCCTCCCGCACGAGGAACGTTGACCCTGGGGCAGGCACGCCAATGCCGGCCGACTTGACTTCGACCAGGCTCGTTCCAGGAGAAAATCCGACGACCATGTCGTCCGGCGGTTCGGCCCATGCCGACTGACGGAGTGCCCGCCTGCCGCCAGGCGAACGCGCCCAGTCGTCAAAGGCAACTTCGCGCATGGGCAGCGCCGACGAGCCGGTGCGGTAGGTCCAATGGCTGGCCGCGAGATCTGCCAACACGCCCATGTTGACGAGCTGAAGCAGTCTCGAAATCTGGCGGACCGAACGATAGACGCCGACGTTCCGGAAGTACGCGCGGAATCGGTCGGGGCTCAACGGACCACCCGTGCGCAATGACCCAGCGATCGCCTGCTCGATGAGTTCACCATGATTGGCCGCGAGGATCGAGTACATCATGTTAAAGGCTTGGTGCTGTTGCTTGCCATAGAAGAAATTGCCTTTGCGGCGTTTCGCAATGTTGGCAGGCAGGAGGTCAGCGGCCGCGCGCCGAAGTATGGCTTTGTCGACGAAGAGTTCCGCGTGATGCTCCGCCGGAATGGCGGCCAACAACTCGAGGATCCGATAGTCGAGGAACGGAACCCGGCTTTCGATTCCATGTGCCGCGGCGGTGCGATCCTCATGCCAGAGGTGCGCATCGAGGTTTTGTCGCCAATGTCCTGCGTAAAGATCCCAGGTGACGTGTGCATTTTCCGGCTCCGCTGGCCCACGCAGACAGGATTGATCGAGCACTCCGGAAAGCATCAGGTCGGAGTCGGTGTCGGTGAGTCCGGCCAAACGCGCCGATCGCATGGTGGCAATCGCCTGCAGCCTCTCGCCGAGTTTGCTCCAGTCATCGGGCGCCCACGCCGACTGCGCGCCCAGCGAATTGGAGATATAACCCCCATTGAATTCGTCAGATCCTTGCCCAAGCAGAATGACCTTGAGCGTCGGGTAGCGCTGCTTCGCAAATTCATGGAGATGAAATTTGAAGAGCTGTTCCGGTCCCACGGGGAACATTTCACAGGCCCAGAGAATCCTGCGCCAGTCGTCTGGCGTCAAACCTATGTTTGCCTCGTCGAAGAGGACTTGATGGTTGGGGAGACCGAGGCTGATTGCGACTTCGCGGCCGGCCTCGGCGTCACCACTGCCGATCGTGCTTCGACTCAGCACAGTGAAAGTCGGTACTGGGCCGGCACGCGCCGCCAACGCCGTCACCACCGCGGAATCGATGCCGCCGCTGAGGAAGACTCCGTACGGAACGTCGCTCATCAGCCTGAGGCGCACACTGCTCTCCAGCAGTTCCCTGTAGCGTTCCACGAAGAACGACGCGGGCCTGGCGAGCGCGGCCGGTTCCCTTGCCGGCAATCGCCAATAGGTCGCGAGGCGTGACCCGCCATCGGTCAACGACACGTCCAAAATGGTCGCCGCGGGCAGTTTCCTGATGCCGCAGAACCCAGAAGGCAATTCGCGCGGATCGGTGTCCGGCACCAGCCAGTCTCGAAACGCAGATTGCCAATCGAACGCCCTCGGCACGGCCGGATGCACAAACAACGCCTTGAGTTCCGACGCGAACACCAGCAGCTTGCGGTCGTCCGAGGCGTAATAGAAGAGCGGTTTGACACCGACACGGTCGCGGCCGAGAAGCAGGCGACGCCTTTCGCGATCGAGCAGGGCCACGGCGAACATCCCGTTCGCGGGTTCAAACATCCCGACATCGCGTTCGAGGTAGAGATATGGAATCACCTCGCTGTCGGATTGCGTGTGGAACGTGTGCCGCTCGCTGAGTTCCGCTCGTATCTCGCGATGATTGTAGATCTCACCATTGACCATGGCCGAGATCCGGCCATCGGCTGTTTCGATCGGCTGCCGACCTCCCTCGATGTCCACGATGGAAAGCCGCTTGAACACGAAGCCGACGTTCTGCCACAGCATGACTTGCGTATCGTCAGGCCCGCGGTGGCGGATGGCATCGCCCATCGCGCCAAGAATCAAATCGTCCCTGCCTCGTACGAGGGGCCGCCCGTCAAGATGGGCAAACCCAGCGATTCCGCACATCTTTCCCCCTGACGGTCGTACGTCTTACCTGCAGGCATCCTGCCCGAACTCTGCCGGCCGCATTGCCGGACACGCCGGCGCCCGAAGTGCATCGTCTCGTTATTCCTATGGATTATCAAGTGTGGATGAAGCGAGCGTTGATCAGCGCGGTCCGCCGCCTCGGATACACAGTCTCACTTGTCATCGGTTCGTTGCCGGTGCACACCACAGACAGGGCTCGACCCGTTGTGGACGCGCGAATGGCGGCATTGCAGCGCAAGCTCGGTGTCGTCTCCTGGACGTTTCCTGCCGTTCCGAGGGATTGAAACCGGCCAAACCGGCCTCAGTTATCCTTTCACGCACTTTGGCCAGCCGCATCTCGTGCCTGCAAGGCGCGCCAAGAGGAACCCCATGAAGGCATTCGGCAAGCGACCCGACGGACTGCGCCTCGAGCGCATCAAGGACTCGCTGCTCTGGGCGGGCGACGCATTTCGCAACACTCACCCGGTGTTACCGGAATTGCGCGACGCGACGGCCGTTCCGCCGACGATCACGGAATTTCTCTGCGGCGGCAATCGGCGCGTCCCGCGAGCACCGCTCCCGTCGGGGAATCCGCTGTCGACATGGGCCAAGGCACCCGACAGTGGATTGCGCGCCACCTGGCTCGGCCATTCGACGGTGCTTCTCGAGATGGATGGCCTGCGCATCCTGACCGACCCGATCTGGGGGCCGCGCGCTTCGCCGTCGCGGCTCCTGGGACCGAAACGGTTCCAGCCCGTCCCGATTGCGCTGCGCGAACTGCCACCGGTGGACCTGGTGCTCGTGTCCCACGATCACTACGATCACCTCGACTATCAGACGATTCGCGAACTGGCGCGGCGCGACGTGCCGTTCGTCACGTCACTGGGCGTCGGCGCGCATCTCGAGGCCTGGGGCGTGCCGGCGCACCGCATCACCGAGCTCGACTGGTGGGAATCGCACACGCTGCCCACCGCCGATCTGACGATAACGGCAGCGCCGTCGCAGCACTTCTCCGGGCGCGGCCTGAAGGATCGCAACGCGACGCTGTGGTCGTCGCTGGTCATCCGCTCGCGCCGGCATTCGGTGTTCTTCAGCGGCGATACCGGATTGACGACCGAATACGCAACCATCCGCGAGCGTCTCGGTCCGTTCGACCTGGTGATGCTGGAGGTGGGCGCTTTCCACCCGTCATGGGGCCACATCCACCTGGGACCGGAGAACGCGCTCAAGGCGCTGGAACTGCTAGGCGGAGGCGCATTCCTGCCGGTGCACTGGGGCACGTTCAGCCTGGCGATGCACGCGTGGGACGACCCTGCCGAGACGCTGCTGGAACTGGCTCCGAAGCAGGACGTGCAACTCGTAATGCCCCGACTGGGTGAGCCGGTCGAGCCGGCGCACGTGGAACGCGTTGCACCATGGTGGCGAGACGTCGACACACTCCGGTCTCGCCAGGTGCCGGCCGAGCCGCCAGCGATGACGCTGCCCAAATCCATCCCCTGGCCGATCGACTGACAAATACGGTGCGCCGAATCGCTGGCTGCAATCGCCGGACTTGGACGCACTTAACGCGTCACGACGATCGGCTGGGCGATGATCCATAGGCTGGTCATCGTGTAACAAACCATCAGCGCGACCATCGGCCATTGGCTGCGGAGCGCGCCCTGCCGGCCGGAATTCGACGTCAATGAAATGCAATGCGCCAGGTAGACCGCGACGATGTGACCCGTGACGATAGCGCCGATCGCGATGTACCAGACCGCGCGTGCGTCAACCAACCCAATCCTGATGAAGTGGTTCTTCGTGCCGAATAAGTCCCAGCCAACTCCGAAGGGATCGGAGGCGAGTGGAATCAGGTATTGCCAGGCCATCGCAAGGAAGGACAGGTAATGCGCAAGGTGATAGGCGATGGCGATCGGGATCAGGGTCAGCACGTACAGGCCCGCCACACGCATGAGCGGAGCGCGCTCACCGCCACACCAGATGCTCATGCGGCAGAACAGCAGGTAGACCGCGACAAACAGTAGTGGCGCGCCGATCACGCCGGCCGTATTGATACATGCGCGGGTGGCGTCCGCATCGCCCGAAAGGCCCGGCGCGAAATGCTCGAGGAGTCCTGCCCAGATTGGCGTTTCCATGAACCCATCGAAGCACACAGCGGCGAGCATTGCCAGCACGAGCGCGACAATCGACGGGGGAACCGGTTCGCTCACCAGCAATCCGACGCCGTAGGGACGCAACCAGAGCGCGCGGCCTTCGTTACCCGCATTGCGCATTTCGGTCGGTGCAAAGCGCGCCAGCAGTCCGAACACGAGCGCGAACACCTCGCCGCTGCGCAGCCATTGCACTCTGCCGAAGAGCAGCATGGCAAGCCACGTGATGGCCGAATAGGCGAGCATCGCCGCCGCCAGGTAAATCGGGCTGTCGCTGTGTTCCCACACCAGTTCCATCCATACGAAAGTCACGAACATGACGACCGCCGGCCAGGCGGCGAGCCTGTCCGGATAACGAAAGCCGAGCGCCAAGTTGCGCCGGGGCCTGATGCGCGCATGGAGCGCCTCGGCCCAGCCGAACAACGTGTCGAGCGGATTGACGAGCGCCCACAAGTCGCCCAGCAGCGCCGAAATGTATGCCATGCCGACCCACCAGATGGCCCAGACCATGACCGGCGCGACGTTCTTCAGCGGGCTCTGCACGCCGAAAAGTCCCGCCGCGATCACGACCAGGAAGAGCGCAACGGCCAAGGTCCGCCAGGCGCGCAAAAGCCCCGGACCAGCGAACAGGCGCCAGAAGAAAGTGCGCGTCACATTGAAGCGCCAATACTTGTTCACGCCGGGTGGGCTGCGCATGAACGCCGCCAACATGACGAACGACACGGCCACCGTGAGCCCGGCGCCGCCAAGGTACAGCGGAAGCGGGATCGGCAGGTCGTAGCGCGCGCCGAAGCCATGCGCATGCGCGTCACCGACTACAGCCAGCAAGCAGATCGCGACCCCGATCGCGGCGCGTTGAATCACTCCGGCAGCACTTCGAGGTAGAGCAGCGTCAGTTCGTGGTGCTTCGTCGGGCGGGCAGCGTTGTCGGTCGCGGCGCCGAATTCGTGCGCACTGATCGGAAACCGTCCAGCAATCGTGGCCTCGAAGCGAAGGGTCGTGGTCGCCGTGGCCGACAGGTCCGCGCGCAGATCGTAGCCATGTACGTGCAGCGAGACAGCTTCGTCGGCGCGCCATCGCATCAGCACCGTATCGCCGCGCTTGACCCGAAGCGTCGAAGCACCGCCCTCGACGTGACGGTCGCGGATGGTTACATCAAACTCGCGGACGACCGACGCCGCGCCAAGCAGCGCGACGCCAAGGAGGACGATCGCACATTGTCTCCGGACTCCGCCCGATTCACGCCCGCCTTTCGACATGGCAACGTTTCGCTCCCATGTTGCAACGCACAAAGACGCTCTGGACGGAGACCCCGGTCCAGCCCGTGCCGGCCCCTTTACTGGCAGCAGATTCAAGCGGATAGTGCCCCGATTCGCAAGCCTGAAGCGCTGCTTCCGCTTGCGAATTGGGACACGACTCCCGCGGTCGGGGTTCGCACGTCGCTGCGCAATGTCATGTGAACAGGAGATTGCCATGCAAAGACCCATTCTGCAGTTTTGTGTTGCCGCGTCGCTCGCGCTATTGCCGTCTTTCGCCGGCGCCGAGATCCTCGCAATGGCCAACTACGAGACCAAGTCGGCGGATTCCCTGAAAGCCCTCAAGTCGCCGGTGGCGGCGCCCACGCGCAAGGAGGGCATCGCGATCATCGACGTCGATCCCACGTCCAAGGCCTTCGGCACGATTGTGCAGGACATTCCGCTGCCAGGCGACCTCGTCGCGCACCACATCTTCTACAACCGCAACCAGTCCAAGGCCTATGTCACGGCACTCGGCAAAGAAGAGTTGCGCGTCATCGACATGGCCAAAAGACCCTATGGCATCGGCAAGGTCGTGGCGGTGCCCGGTTGCAGCGTCGGCGAGGACGTCGTCTTCTCCGACGACGGCAAGTTCTGGTACTTGAGCTGCATGGGCACGCAATCGATGGTCGTCGGCGACGCCACGAAGGACGAGCCCATCAAGACCATCAAGGTGGCGGCGCCGTATCCGCATGGGATCGCCATCCACAACGGCATCGATCGAATCCTGCTTTCGAGCACGGTGCGCGCGTCCGACTTGGGCGATGCGGGCGAAGTCATCAGCGCAGTCGAGGCAAGCACCGGCAAGGTGCTGGGAACCTACAAGGTGTCGAGCAAGCCGTCTCCGGCGAAAAATGCGCCGGTGGAGATCCTGTTCGTCCCGGGCGCCAATCCGCCGGTGGCTTATATCACCAACATGTACGAAGGCACGCTGTGGACCGCGACCTGGAACGCGGCGAAGACGGATTTCGACGTGCAGCAGGTGCACGATTTTTCGGCGCAGGGCGCCGGCGTGCCGCTCGAGATCTACTTCAACAAGAAGGCCGACCGCATGTACGTGACGACGGCCAAGCCCGGCCACATGCATATATTCGATTTAAGCGCCGGAGCGGGGAAGCCGAAGCTCCTGAAGTCGATCGCCACCGCCGAGGGCGCGCATCACATCGCGTTTACGCAGGACGGCCGCTACGCGTTCGTGCAGAACACGCTGCTCAACCTGCCTGGCATGAGCGACGGGTCGATCACCGTCGTCGATTTGAAGAACGAAGCGGTCGTGGCCAGCTTCGACACGTTGAAGAACACGGGCTACAACCCGAACAGCATGGTGCTGCTGCCGGCGTGGAACGACCTCGCCGGTCACTGACGGCGGCGTTCGGCCCTGGCACGCTCTTTCGCGATTTCGTAGAAGAGCGTGCCGTCGTAGAAGGACTTTACCCTCGCGACGCTCAACGCGGGCACCGCCTTGCCATTCTCGATGGCATTTGTGTCGGCGGCCACGGCAAGCAGCGTCTGCCACTCGACCAGCGACACTAGCGAACCCAGCAGCGTCTCGCGGTTCGCGTTGACCATCCTGGTGATTTCCGTCGCGGTGAACACCTTGTCGCCGTTGCGGTCGACCGTGGAACACGCGCCGAACATCTTTTCGAAGCGCCGGGAATTGAACCGGCCCCGTTTATCCAGGATGCCGGTATCGCTGTCGTGCTTGCCCTTTTGAATCTTGTCGACATCGATGCGCAGTGACCGCAGCGAGCCACCGGTTTGCAGGCAGAGCGGCGTAACGATGGCGAGCGCGGCGGCCTCGGCAACTCCCAGCGGGATGCCGAGCGCCTTGAGCCCGCGCGTGCACTCGGCAACGTCGACGCCGCGATCCCCGTTGTCATCGAAGAAGGACGCGTGCCGCTGCAGCGTGGTATCGCCGGGCCGGCTGCGCGCCTTCATTGTCCTTGGCAATATGCCGGACACATGCCCATCCGCCTTGTGACGGGCGCGGGTCGACTTGGGGGACTTGGGGGCTGTCTTCGGAGTCCTCATGACTGCCTCATGGGTCGGGCCGCGTCATCGCCACCGGATCGATCCATCGGTCGAAATCCGCCGCGCTTACCAGCCCCAATGCCAGCGCCGCTTCGCGCAACGTGGTGCCGTGGTGGTGGGCGTGCAGCGCGATCCTGGCCGAGTTCTCGTAGCCGATGTGCGGGTTGAGCGCGGTGACCAGCATCAGCGATTCCTCGACGTGCTCGCGGATGCGCTTCCGGTCGGGCTCGATTCCCCGCGCACAGCGTACGTCGAACGAATGCACGCCGTCGGCGAGCAGCTCGATCGACTCCAGTACGTTGTGCAGGATGATCGGCTTATAGACGTTGAGCTGGAAATTGCCCTGCGCGCCGGCGAACGCAACCGCGGCGTCGTTGCCGAAGACCTGCACAGCGACCATCGTCAGCGCCTCGCACTGCGTCGGATTGATCTTGCCTGGCATGATCGACGAGCCGGGCTCGTTGTCGGGGAGGGTCAGCTCGCCTAAGCCGGCGCGCGGGCCGCTCGCGTACCAGCGTACGTCGTTGGCGATCTTCATCAGCGCGCCACCCAATGTACGCAGCGCGGCGCTGACATTGACCATCGCATCGTGCGCCGACAGCGCGGAGAATTTGTTAGGCGCCGTGACGAAGGGTTTTGCCGTCACCAGCGCGATCTGCAGCGCGACGGCCTCGCCAAACGCCGCCGGTGAGTTGATGCCGGTCCCGACGGCCGTGCCGCCCAGCGCCAGCGGATAAAGCCCTTCGCGCGCGGAGTGCAGATAACGCACGCCGTCGTCGATCTGCGCGACCCAGCCGCCGATGACTTGCCCGAGCATGACGGGCGTGGCGTCCTGCAGGTGCGTGCGCCCGAGCATCACGACGTCGGCGAACTCGCGCGCCTTGGCGTCGAGCGTTGAGCGCAGTCCCGCGAGCGCCGGCAACAGCGCGCAGTCGATTTCCTCGAGCGTCGCGATGTGCATCACCGCCGGGAACACGTCGTTGGACGACTGGCTGCGGTTGACGTCGTCGTTGGGGTGGATCGGTTTCTTGGAGCCGACCACGCCGCCACCGATCTGTATCGCGCGGTTGGCGATCACTTCGTTGGCGTTCATGTTCGACTGCGTGCCGGATCCCGTCTGGAACACGACCAGCGGAAACTCGCCGTCCCAGCGTCCGTCGATCACTTCCTGTGCGGCGCGGACGATCAGCAGAGCCTTGTCCGGCGCGAGCTCGCCTAAGTCGACGTTCGCGCGCGCCGCGCATTGCTTGATAAGGCCGAAGGCACGGATGACCGGCCGCCCCCATCCGAAGCGCGCGACGCCGATCGGAAAGTTGTCGATCGAGCGCTGCGTTTGCGCACCCCACAGGCGGGAGGCGTCGACCGGAACCTCGCCGAGCGCGTCCTTTTCAATCCGGGTGGGTAGGGTGTTCATGACCATCGCATCCTCCTGCCGCCTGCGTTGGTGCAGGGGGCAATGATACTAAACGCGAGGCGCCTCAGTCCTTCGGCAGCAGCTTCGAGCGGCGGTCGTGCGCGATGAGCTTGAGCACGGCGGTCGACGCCAGCCGGGTGCGGACGTTATCGGCGCGCGACGTCAGGACGATCGGCACGCGCGTGCCCACCACGATGCCCGCGCTGTCGGCGCCGGCAAGATACGTCAGCTGCTTGGCGATCATGTTGCCGGACTCGATGTCGGGCACAAGCAGGATGTCGGCCGCCCCGGCCACCGGCGAGACGATGTGCTTGGTCCGCGCTGCTTCCGGCGACACGGCATTGTCGAACGCCAGCGGGCCGTCGAGGATGCCGCCTGTGATCTGGCCGCGGTCGGCCATCTTGCACAGCGCCGCTGCGTGCAGCGTCGATTCGATCTTGGGATTCACGGTTTCGGCGGCGGAGAGTATTGCGACCTTGGGCAACGGATTGCCGAGCACGTGCGCCAGGTCGATTGCGTTCTGGCAGATGTCCGCCTTGCAGGCAAGATCCGGCGCGATGTTGATCGCCGCATCGGTGATCATCAGCGTGCGCGGATAGGCGGGGACGTCCATCACGAAAACGTGGCTGATCCGGCGCTCGGTGCGCAGGCCCGTCGCCGAAGGCACGACGGCCTCCATCAGTTCGTCGGTGTGCAGGCTTCCCTTCATCAGCGCTTCGACCTCGCCCGCGCGCGCCATGGCCACCGCGCGATCGGCGGCGGCGTGACTGTGCGGCGTGGCAACGATCTGCCACGGCGTGATGTCGATGCCGGCCACTTCGGCAGCGGCGCGGATCTTCGCCTCCGGTCCCACCAGCACCGGCACGATCAGACCGCGCTTCGCGGACTCGATGGCGCCCACCAGCGATTCGTAGTCGCAAGGGTGCACGACGGCACAGGTGACCGGCGGCAGACCTTCGCAGCGCTGCAGCAGCCGCGCGAGCCCGTCATTGCGTCGCAGCAGGACTTCCGGCGTCGCAATGTTCGTGTACGCGATGCGCACGGACGGCGCCGCAACGGTCGCAACGCCATCGACCAGAACGTCGCCTTCCTGGTTGGTGCATCGGCACTGGAAGTCGATGCGCTGTCCGGCCGCATGTTTCACACTCGCCGAGACCACCACGGTCAGCGTGTCCCCGGCGCGAACCTTTCCCGCGTAGTGGAATTGCGTGCCGACGATGGCGCTGCCCGGACCCGGCAGCCGACGATTCAGGACGCCGGCCACCAGCGCGACGGCTGCCACGCCGGGTGCCGTCGCGGCCTCCGCAACCGCGCCAGGCGTGAGGTCGAGGTGGAATGCCTCGACGTCGCCCGCGGCCAGCGCAAGCGCTTCGACATCGGTGGCGGTCAGCGTGCGTACGACGGTGTCGCTGGCGCCGACCTCGATTTCGTCGAACGTCCGGTTGGTGAATTGCCGCATCGCTCCCCCGGTTACGGCCCTGATGTCGTCAGGCGCGCGCGGCGCGGCCGCGCGGCGCGACGCGCGTGCGGGGCTTGCGTTGCGGCGCCGGCAACGCCTTGGGAACCTTGGCACCGACGCGCGCCGCCGTCGTCGGCAGCAGGCCACGCAGTTCGATCACGAGGTTGCGCTGCTTGTCGTCCAAGTCGCCATGTTCTTCGATGCGGTCGAGCAGCGCCAGCGCGTGCCGGCGCTCGGCCGGCGTGCGCAAAAGCCTCGGCAGCGAGTGCTTGGCGCGCTCCGGTTCGAATTCGACGACGATCGTCTCCTCCTGCAGCAGGCGACGGCGCTCGTCTTCGGACAGGTGTGCGATATCGCTTTCCGGCGACAGTATCTCGCGCGTGCGCTGCATTTGCGACAGCCGGCGCTGGCCGGGTCCGGCCTTGGTGATCAGCATGGCGATGCGCGCCAGACCCTCGACGGCGCTTCCCTCGTCGATCGTGTCCAGCACTTCGCGCACCGCTGGCAGCGAGCGCGGGTCGAATTTCCGGCTACGCCGCATCTCCTCGCGTTCGTCCGCCATGTGCAGCGAGAGCAGGTTGCCGTAGACCTCGAAGAACGCCGCCTCCGCCGCCGCGTCGCGAAGCTCGCGGTAACGATCCAGCGACGCGCTGATGACCTCGGACGCGACCTTCTCCAGCTTGACCGAATCATTGTCGGCGGCCCGCGGCTTGCGGTTGCTGGCCGCCGCGTTCGCCAGGTAAGGCAGCGGCCACAGGAATGGATTCTTGTCGGAGAACGCCCAGTGCTGGACACGCAGCGGATGCATCGTGCGCCGCGCCTTGGCCAGCCATTCCGGCGACATCTCGCGCACGAACGGACGCGCCAGCAGCGAGTAGGCGCGCTCCAGCAGTTCCGATAACGCGGCGACGGCCTGGAACGGCTTTTCGTCGACGCGGTCGAATTTTTGCATCGAGCGCAGGTCCTCGACCTTGCGCTCCTTGAGCGTCACTTCGTAGCTGACGTCGCCATGGGCGTCGTAGTGCTCCTCGATGTCCATCCCGTACAGCCCCGGTGGCAGCTGCTGGATGTACTTCAGTACTTCGACGATCTGCGCGTGCTCCTTCTTGGCCACCTTGCCCGAAACGAAGATGCCCAGGTGCCCCACGTCCTCGTGCAGCAGGCCGACGATCGTCTGGCCGTTGGCCTTGATCTCCTCGGTCGTCGAGTAGACGTCTGCGATCCAGTTGAACGCCTGCTGCGGCGGCGTGATGTTGTCACCCATCGACGCGAACACGATGATCGGCTGCTTGATCGCCTTCAGGTCGAAGTAGCGCCCCGGCCCCAGCCGCGCCTCGCCCGCCGACAGCTTGTTGCCGACGAAGAGGTTGTTGACGTTCCAGCGGATCTCTTCCTCGTTGTAGTTGTAGTAGCCTCCCCACCAGCGTTCGAACTCGAGAAAGCGTTCCGGCTCGGCGTCGATGTTGTCGAATAGGTGATACCACTTGTCCCACAGCGAATTGGCGGGATTGAGGTATTCAAAATTGGAGACGAGGTTGGCGCCGTCGAACTTGCCGGCGCCCAGGTCGGCCGAGAACAGCGACAACCACGCGCCGCCCAAGAGTCCGCCCATGTAGCGCATCGGCGAATCGCCGTCATTGCCTGACCAGTACGACATCGGCGCGCCGTTGATGACGAGCGGGCCCGCGATGTCCGGACGCGCGGCGGCGAGCATCATCACCGCCCAGCCGCCCTGGCAATTGCCGATGATCACCGGCTTCTGGCTGCGCGGATGGCGCTCGGCGACGATGCGGATGAATTCGGCTTCGGCATCGGTCACGTCGGCAAGCGTCTGGCCCGGACACGGGTCGGGGAAGAAGATCACGAAGTAGACCGGGTGGCCTGCGGAAAGCGCGACGCCCACTTCCGAGTCTTCCTTGGAGCCGCCGATGCCGGGACCGTGGCCCGCGCGCGGGTCGACGATCACGAACGGCCGCTTGTCGTCGTCGACCACGACGCCCTTGGGCGGGATGATCCGGACCAGCGCGTGGTTGGCGGGACGCGCGTAATCACGCGCGTCGGCGATCATCTCGAACTTGTAGGTGAGCACCGGCGGCTTGCCGGCAGCTTCGTGCTCGAGCCACTGGTTGCCGCGCTGGCGCAGCGTGTCCCAGTAGAGCGCCGACCGTTGCGCGAAATCGACGTTGTACTCGGCCAGTTGCCGCCAGAACTCCATCGGCGTCTTGGGCGGCGTGCGTGCGTCCTGCCACGCCGTGCCCGCCTTGCGCAGCCGCTCGGCGAAGCGCTCGTTCGCGGTGCGCGTCCGGCGCAGGAGAACGTCGGCGACCGATCGCGAGATATTGATCGAGCGGTCGATGGTGCGGTGCAGGTCAGCCATGGGAATCCCCATCGGAACAAGGCGATGTTGCGGTGCACCATTCTAGCATTTTTCGGGACCTGACTGTTATGCGCGCCGCACGGCACCATGCCCGGATGTCTGCGGGTGGAATAAGTGGAATGGCGCGGGTAGAATGCCGCGCTTCAACTGTTACCGCCAACCCCATGAGACTCGGAGAATGTACATGCGCCTGAAAATGATTGGATGGACATTTGCCGTAGCGCTAGCCGCCACCGCACTATTTGGATGCGGCCAGAAAGCCGACACCGCCGTCGACAAGGCCACGACGGAAGCGAAGGATAAGGTCGCGGCGGCGGCCAGGGATGCGGCAGCCCTGGTGAAGGAAACCGAGGCGCGGGAGATCGGCATCGAAGCCTACATCTACGCCTACCCGCTGGTGACGATGGAATTGACGCGTCGCGTATCGACGAATGTCGTTGCCCCGGAAGGCAGTAAGGCGCCGATGGGCCAATTCGCCAAGTTGCGCGGATACCCGGCGGTGGATGATCACACCGTGACGGCGCCGAACGCAGACACGCTGTACACCATCGTGTGGCTGGACGTGTCCAAGGAGCCGTGGATCGTCAGCGCGCCTGACATGAAGGGTCGGTTCTTCCTGCTGCCCATACTGGACGGCTGGACGACGGTCTTTGCCGATCCAGGCAAGCGAACCACGGGGACCGCCGCGCAGAAATTCGCGATCACCGGGCCGGGCTGGACGGGAACACTTCCCGCCGGCGTCAAGGAATACAAATCGCCGACCAACATGGTGTGGCTGCTGGGCCGGATCTACTGCACCGGCACGCCCGAGGACTACAAGGCCGTGCATGCGCTGCAGGACCAGATGACGGCCGTGCCGCTCTCGTCCTTTGGCAAGCCGTTCACCGCAGCGGCGGGAAGTGTGGATCCGGGCATCGACATGAAAACCTCGATTCGCGATCAGGTCAACGCCATGGATGCGGCTTCCTATTTCAAGCTGTTCGCGCAGCTCATGAAAGCCAATCCGCCCGTCGCCGACGACGCGCCGATGGTCGCCAAGCTCGCCAAGATCGGCATCGTGCCCGGGCAGGACTTCGATGCATCGAAACTCGACCCGGCAGCGGCAAAGGGACTCGCTGCGGTGCCCAAGCCCGCGCAGGACAAAATCATGGTGTGGATGAAGGAGGGTGTGGTTGCCGGCGACTTCAAGCTCGAGAACGGCTGGGCGTTCACGACCAAGACGGGAATCTACGGCACGAATTACCGCCAGCGTGCGCTGATCACCGCGATTGGGCTGGGTGCCAACCGGCCGCAGGACGCGGTCTACCCGACCTCGACGGGTCCGGACATCGTCAAGAAATACAGCGGCACGAACAAGTATGTACTGCACTTCGCCAAGGGTGAGTTGCCGCCGGTCAACGGCTTCTGGTCGTTGACGATGTACGACGAGAACTACTTCTTCGTTCCCAACCCGATCAACCGTTATACGGTGAGCCAGCGCAACAAGTTCAAGGTCAACGCCGATGGCTCGATCGATGTGTATATCCAGAACGACTCGCCGGGCAAGGACAAGGAGCAGAACTGGCTGCCCGCGCCAAAGGATACTTTCGTCCTGATGATGCGATTGTATTGGCCGAGCGAGAAGCCGCCGTCCCTCCTCGACGGCAGCTGGAAGATTCCGGCGGTCAACGAGGTCAAGTAACCGTCGATCCCCGCGGGGATCGGCGCCAAGAGAAAGGGCGGCTCCGGAAGGGGCCGCCCTTTCTTCCTGCTGACGTTGCGCAGGAACTACGCGCGATTCTTGAACTTCCGGATTGCTTCGAGCTGGGCCAGCGCAATCGACAGTTCGGCCTGCGCGGTCGCCATGGTCTCCTCGGACTCCTTGTTCGTCATCGCTTCTTCCGCGCGCTTCTTGGCTTCCAGCGCCTTGACCTCGTCCAGGTCGTGCGCGCGGATTGCGGTGTCGGCCAGCACCGTCACCTTGTGCGGCTGGACTTCGAGAAACCCGCCCTGCACGAACACCAGCTCCTCGGCCGCCTGACCGGGAACCTTGATGCGCACGGCGCCCGGCTTGATCTGCGTGAACAGCGGCGTGTGGCGGGGATAGATGCCGAGCTCGCCGTCCACGCCAGGCAGGACGACGAACTCCGCCTCGCCGGAGAAGATCTGTTCCTCGGCGCTGACGACGTCGACGGTGATGGTGTGGGTATCGGCCATTGGCTTTCAGTCCGCGCCTGTTGCAGCGCTCATTGCAGCGTTTTTGCCTTCTCGAAGGCTTCCTCGATCGTGCCGACCATGTAGAACGCCTGCTCGGGCAGCTGGTCGCATTCGCCGTTCACGATCATGTTGAAGCCCTTGATCGTGTCCTTAAGCGACACGTACTTGCCCGGAGAGCCGGTGAAGACTTCGGCCACGGTGAACGGCTGCGAAAGGAAGCGCTGGATCTTGCGCGCGCGCGACACGGCCAGCTTGTCCTCGGGCGACAGCTCGTCCATGCCCAGGATCGCGATGATGTCACGCAGTTCCTTGTACTTCTGCAACGTCTGCTGGACGCGGCGCGTGCAGTTGTAGTGCTCCTCGCCGATGACGTGCGGGTCGATCTGGCGCGACGTCGAGTCGAGCGGGTCGACCGACGGATAGATGCCGAGCGATGCGATGTCGCGCGAAAGCACGACGGTCGCGTCGAGGTGGCCGAACGTCGTCGCGGGCGACGGATCGGTCAAGTCGTCCGCCGGAACGTACACGGCCTGGATCGACGTGATCGAGCCGGACTTGGTCGAGGTGATGCGCTCCTGCAGGCGGCCCATTTCTTCGGCAAGCGTCGGCTGGTAGCCCACCGCCGACGGCATCCGGCCGAGCAGCGCCGACACTTCGGTGCCGGCGAGCGTGAAGCGGTAGATGTTGTCGATGAACAACAGCACGTCGCGGCCTTCGTCGCGGAACGATTCGGCGATCGTCAGGCCGGTCAGCGCGACGCGCAGACGGTTGCCCGGCGGCTCGTTCATCTGGCCGTACACCATCGACACCTTCGACTTGCCCAGGTCGACCTTGTCGACGACGCCGGATTCGATCATCTCGTGGTAGAAGTCGTTGCCTTCGCGCGTGCGCTCGCCGACGCCGGCGAACACCGACAGCCCGGAGTGCGCCGACGCGATGTTGTTGATCAGTTCCATCATCGTGACGGTTTTGCCTACGCCGGCGCCGCCGAAGAGGCCGATCTTGCCGCCCTTGGCGAACGGGCAGATCAGGTCGATGACCTTGATGCCGACCTCGAGCAGCTCGGTCGACGGCGAAAGCTCTTCGTAGGCAGGGGCCGTACGGTGGATGGACATCGTTTTCGTGGCATTCACCGGACCGCGCTCGTCGATCGGCCGGCCCAGCACGTCCATGATGCGGCCCAGCGTTTCCGTGCCGACCGGAACCTTGATCGGTGACTTGGTGTTGACCACCTGCATGCCGCGGCGCAGCCCGTCGGACGAGCCGAGCGCGATCGTGCGCACGACGCCGTCGCCCAGTTGCTGCTGGACTTCGAGCGTCAGCCCGATCTCGTCCAGCTTGAGCGCGTCGTAGATCTCCGGGATCTGGTCACGCGGAAACTCCACGTCGACCACCGCGCCAATGCATTGAACAATCGTTCCCTGGTTCATAGTTTTTCCCTGCCCGTTAACCGCGTATTCAGATTTGCGAATTCGTTTCGCCGTCAAATATCAGACAGCTGCCGCGCCGCCGACGATCTCCGACAATTCCTTCGTTATCGCCGCCTGCCGCGTCTTGTTGTAGATGAGCTGCAGTTCCTTGATGATCTTGCCGGCGTTGTCCGACGCCGCCTTCATCGCGACCATCCGCGCCGACTGCTCGGAGGCCATGTTCTCGTTGACCATCTGGTAAACCACGGCCTCCAGGTAGCGCCGCATCATGCCGTCGAGCAGCGTCCGCGCGTCCGGCTCGTAGATGTAATCCCAGGAACCATCGGACAATTCCGCCTTGCGCACTTCGCCGGCCGATGTCCGCCACTGCTCGGGGATCGGAACGATCATCCCGTGCCGCGCCTCCTGGCTCATCGTGGTGCGGAACGTCGTGAAGTAGATGTGCACTTCGTCGACCCTGCCGGCAACATATTCATCGATCAGCGTCTTCACCGGGCCGACCATCTTGTCCACGTGCGGGCGGTCACCCAGCTGCGTGACGCTGGCCAGGATGTTGCCGCCCATCCGCTGCAGGAAGCCCAGACCCTTGCTGCCGATGGCGACGTAATCGACCTCGATGCCCTTGGCGCGCCATGCCTTGTGCTGCGCCAGCACCAGCCGCAGCACGTTTGTGTTGAGGCCGCCGCACAGGCCCTTGTCGGTGGTGACGACGATGGCGCCGACGCGCTTGACCACGTCGCGCTTCTGCAGGAACGGATGGTGGTATTCGGTGTTCGCCTTGGCGATGTGCATCACGATGTTGAACGTGCGCTCGACGTACGGGCGCGAGGC
>Ga0302321_100001148_pt1 | contig 22591 bp, 19 predicted proteins | sample Fen_T0_1_FD_202505 | JGI IMG/M metagenome (GOLD analysis project Ga0302321, IMG submission 202505) | Peat permafrost microbial communities from Stordalen Mire near Abisko, Sweden - Fen_T0_1 | ecosystem: Environmental > Terrestrial > Soil > Wetlands > Permafrost | place: Sweden: Abisko...
ATGATCGTGCCTTCGCCGTGGCCGATATGCAACAGCGTATCGGCGCCGAGCTGCTCCACCATCTCGACCACGCCGGACACCATCGCATCACTGGCTTCCGCCGGCTGCAGGTGCTCGGGGCGAACGCCGACCGTTACGGCCCGACCTGCCTCGGTACCGCCGATCGCGGCAGTGGCCGTGCCGCCTGCCAGCAGCGAAAACCCCCAGCCGCCGACGGCCTTGGCGGGCATGAAGTTCATCGCGGGCGAGCCGATGAACCCCGCCACGAACAGCGTGGCCGGATTCTGGTACACCTCCATCGGCGTGCCGATCTGCTCGGCGCGGCCCGCGTTCATCACGATCATCCTTTGTGCCAGCGTCATCGCCTCGACCTGGTCGTGCGTGACGTAGAGGCTGGTGGTGCCGAGCCGCCGGTGCAGCTTCTGGATCTCGAAGCGCATTTGCACGCGCAGCTTGGCGTCCAGGTTCGACAGCGGCTCGTCGAAGAGGAACACCGCCGGTTCGCGCACGATCGCGCGTCCCATCGCGACGCGCTGGCGCTGGCCGCCTGACAGCGCGCGCGGCTTGCGGTCGAGCAGCGGACCCAGTTCGAGGATTTCGGCGGCGCGGTTCACCCGGACCCGGATATCGTCCTTGGCGAAGCCGCGGATCTTGAGGCCGTACGCCATGTTCTCGAACACGTTCATGTGTGGATACAGCGCGTAGTTCTGGAACACCATCGCGATGTCGCGGTCCTTGGGTTCGAGATCATTGACGACCCGGTCGCCGATGGCGATCTCGCCCGAGGTGATCGTCTCCAGCCCGGCCACCATCCGCAGCAGCGTCGACTTGCCGCAGCCCGAGGGCCCGACGATCACGATGAACTCGCCGTCGGCGACGTCCGTGCTGACGCCGTGGATAACTTCGAGCGCCCCGTAGCTCTTGCGGACATCGCGCAGTTGCACCATCGCCATCGCTATTTCTCCGCGTCCACCAGACCCTTGACGAACCACTTCTGCATCAGCAGCACGACCAGCACCGGCGGCAGCATCGCGAGCAGCGCGGTCGCCATCACCAGGTTCCACTCGGTCAGCGCGTCGCCACCGGCGATCATCCGCTTGATGCCGATCACGGTCGTGTACATGCTCTCCTGTGTCGTCACCAGCAGCGGCCACAGGTACTGGTTCCAGCCGAAGATGAACATGATGACGAAGAGCGCGGCGATGTTGGTTTTCGACAGCGGCAGAACCACGTCCACGAAGAAGCGCATCGGACCGGCGCCGTCGATGCGCGCCGCCTCGGCCAACTCGCGCGGAATGGTCATGAAGAACTGGCGGAACAGGAACGTCGCCGTCGCCGAGGCGATCAGCGGCAGCGTCAGCCCCGCATAGGTGTTGATGAGTCCCAGATCCGCCGCGACCTGGTAGGTGGGAAAGATGCGGACCTCGACCGGCAGCATCAGCGTGACGAAGATCATCCAGAAGAACGTCCGGCGCAGCGGGAACCGGAAATAGACGAAAGCAAAGGCCGAGAGGATGGAAATGGCGATCTTGCCGAAGGCGATGACCAGCGCCATCACCAGGCTGTTCCACATCATCGGGCCGACTGCGGCACTGGAGGCGCGCCCTGAACCGTGCGCAAGCACAGCGCCATAGTTCTCCAGAAGATGCGTGCCTGGAACCAGCCGCATCGGCACCCGGATCACCTCGTCCAGCGACTGCGTCGACGCGACGAACGCGACATACAGAGGGAACGCCACGAGCGCAACGCCCGCGACGAGGACGACGTGGCTCAGAAAGTCGAGCAGCGGGCGGCGTTCGACCATGTCAGTAATGGACCCGGCGCTCGACGTAGCGGAACTGGATCACCGTGAGCACCACGACGATCGCCATCAGGACGACCGACTGCGCCGCGGAGCCCGAGAGATCCATGGCCTGGACGCCGGCCTGGAACACCTTGTAGACGAGGATCTGCGTCGCCTGACCAGGCCCGCCCTGCGTCGTGGCATCGACGATCGCAAACGTGTCGAAGAACGCGTACACGATGTTGACGACCAGCAGGAAGAATGTCGTCGGCGAGAGCAGCGGGAACACGATCGTCCGGAACCGCCGCATCAGGCCCGCGCCGTCGATTGCCGCGGCCTCGAGCATCGACTTCGGGATCATCTGCAGGCCAGCGAGAAAGAACAGGAAGTTGTAGCTGATCTGCTTCCACACGGCGGCGATCACGATCAGCGTCAGCGCCTGGCCGCCGTTGAGATAGTAGTTCCAGTCGACGCCGAACTGCCGCAGCGCGAACGTGACGATGCCGATCGACGGCGACAGAAGAAACAGCCACAGCACGCCAGCGACGGCCGCGGCGACCGCATACGGCCAGATCAGCAGTGTCTTGTAGATCGCCGCGCCGCGGACGATGCGGTCGGCGAATACGGCGAGCAGGAGCGCGATCGTGAGGCCGAGAAAGGTCACCAGCAGCGAGAACACCGCCGTGACACGGAACGAGCGCAGATAGAGCGGGTCGCCGAACAGCGCCTTGAAGTTGTCGAACCAGACGAACTGCGACTGGGTGCCGAACGCGTCCTGGATCAGTACCGACTGGTAAAGCGCCTGGGCCGCCGGCCAGAAGAAGAACACGAGCGTGATCGCGATCTGCGGCGCGACCAGCGCGTAGGGTAGCCAGCGCGACCGGAAGACGGCGCGATCGTCCATGTCGGATCGCCGTCGCCCCCCGTTGCTAAGGAGGCGACGGAGAAACCATTCTACTGGTTGGCCTTCTGGAACCGCTCCAGCTGCTCGTTGCCGCGGCGCACCGCCTCGTCGAGTGCCTGCTTGGCCGTCTTCTGGCCACTCCAGACCTGCTCCAACTCCTCGTCGTTGATATTGCGGATCTCGACGAAGTTGCCGAAGCGCACGCCCTTCGAGTTGCCCGTCGGCGGCTTGTTGTTCAGCTCGCCGATGGCGATGTCGGAACCGGGGTTCTTCTCGTAAAAGCCCTGGCTCTTGGTCAGCTCGTAGGCGGCGACGGTGATCGGCACGTAGCCGGTCGACTGGTGCCAGTCGGCTTGCACCTCCGGCGACGACAGGAACGTGAAGAACTTCGCGATGCCCTTGTAGACGGCCGGATCCTTCTGCGTCAGCACCCACAGCGTCGCGCCGCCGATGATCGTGTTCTGCGGTGCCCCCGCGACATCGGGCCAGTACGGCAGCCGTGCGACGCGCCAGTTGAACTTGGAGTTCGCCTTGATGTTCGCGTAGGAGCCGGAGGACGTCGTGATCATCGCACAGTCGCCGCTCGTGAACTTCGCCAGCGGCTCGTCCTTGCGACCGGCGTAGGTGAACAGACCCCGCTTCGACCAGTCGCCCAGCGTTTGGATATGCTTCACTTTCAAGGGCTCGTTCCACTGGAGCCGCGTATCGAGCCCGCCGAAGCCGTTGTCCTTGGTGGCGGCCGGGACGTTGTGCCACGCGCTGAAGCTCTCCAGCTGGACCCATGATTGCCAGCCGGTGGTGAACGCGCAGGCGGCGCCCGCCGCCTTGAGTTTTTCGGCGGCCTGCTCGACCTCCGGCCACGTACGCGGCGGCTTCGCGGGATCGAGCCCCGCCTTTTTGAACGCGTCGTCGTTGATGTAGAGCACTTGCGATGAACTGTTGAACGGCATCGACAGCAGCCGTCCCTGCGTGTCCGAGTAATATCCGTAAACGGCGCCGACGAAAGCCTTTGGATCAAACTTCTCGCCCGAATCGGCCATCAGCTGGTACACGGGCTTCACCGCACCCTTGGCGGCCATCATCGTCGCCGTGCCTACCTCGAAAACCTGGACGATCTGCGGCGGATTGCCCGCGCGGTACGCGGCGATCGCCGCGGCCATCGACTCGTCGTACTGGCCCTTGTAGACAGGGACCACCTTCCAGTCGGTCTGCGTCGCGTTGAATTTCTGCGCGATCTCACCGACCTTGTCGCCCAGCTTGCCGGTCATCGAATGCCAGAACTGGATCTCGGTGACCGCACCGGCCTGGGCGGCGAACATGGCGAGCGCGGCGGCGAGCGCGAGCCGGCGTAACAGCGGAAAGCGGTGCGTCATGGGGTTCTCCTCTGGAATCGGGCAGTCTGCCTCTGTTGGGTGACGATTCTATGTCAATTGTGACAGCGGCGGCAGGCCCACCACGCGAAACCGCGTCAGACCGCTGGCCCCGTGCTGCGACTGCTTCTCAGTCCGCGTGCCCGGGCCGAGGCACGGCGGCATGTGGCGCCGACGCCTCGCCGGGCTTGACGTCGTGCGTATGTCCGGCGAGCAGGGTGTACGCCGTGGGCACGACGAACAGCGTGAGGAAGGTGCCGAACGTCATGCCGCCGACGATGACCCAGCCGATCTGCGTGCGCGACTCAGCGCCCGCGCCGGAGGCCAGCGCCAGCGGCAGCGCGCCTAGCACCATCGCGCCAGTCGTCATCAGGATGGGGCGCAGCCGCATCGTCGCGGCATCGATAACCGCCTGCATCATCGGCTCGCCCTTGTCGCGCAGCTGGTTCGAGAATTCGACGATCAGGATGCCGTGCTTGGTGATGAGCCCGACCAGCGTCACCAGGCCAACCTGGCTGTAGATGTTGAGCGTTCCGCCGGCCAGCCACAGCGTGACCAGCGCGCCGGTCATCGACAGCGGCACCGACAACATGATCACGAACGGATTGATGAAGCTCTCGAACTGTGCCGACAGCACCAGGTAGATGAACGCCAGCGCCAGCACGAACGTAAAGTAGATCTCGCCGCCCGACGACCGGAATTCGCGCGACTGGCCGTCCAAGTCGGTCTGCGCCGTGTTGGGCAGTGCGACCTTGGCCGCGGCGTTCATGGCGGTAAGCGCCTCGCCGATCGCGTAGCCGGGGGCCAGCGTGCCGGTGATCTTGACAGCGCGCAGCCGGTTGAAGTGGTTGAGCGACTGCGGCGCCACGCCCTCGCGCACCTCGACCAGGTTGGACAGCTGCACCATGCTGCCGTCGCGCGCGCGGACGTAGGCGTCGCTGATGTCTGCCGGCGTCGTGCGATCCAGCGGAGCGACCTGCACGATCACGTCGTATTGCTCGCCTTCGCGCTTGAATCGCGTCACCTGCCGGCCGCCCAGCATCGTTTCGAGCGTGCGTCCCACCGTGTCGACGGCAATGCCGACGTCCGACAGCTTGTCGCGGTTGATCGCGACCCGAACCTCCGGCGTGTTGAGCCGCAGGTCGGTCTGCAGGTTCTGCACGCCGGGATACTTGCGCACTTCGTCCAGGTACCTGTCGACGGTGCGCTGCAATTCGGCATACGGCACCTGCGACATAACGACGAATTCAACCGGCGTGGATCGGAACGACTGTCCCAGCGACGGCGGGTTGATGGGGAACGCTATGGCGCCCGGGATTGAAGCGAGCTTGGGCCGCATCTCGTCGGTGATTTGCTGCTGCTTCTTCTTGCGGTCTTCCCAGGGCTTCAGGCGCAATATTGCGTTGCCATCGACTACCGTCGGAAAGCCCTGGATCGACGTGAAGGCGGCTGCTTCGGGAACCTGCGCATAGAACTCCTCGATCGGTCGGATCTGGTCGGACACGTACATTGGCGTCGAGCCCTGCGGAGAGGTGACGAGTCCGAACACCACGCCACGGTCCTCGGTGGGTGCAAGTTCGGCTTTCAGCAACATGAAGAACGTCACGCCCAGCGCCAGTACGACCACCCAGATGATCGCCACCAGCCAGCGCGCATGCAGCGTCGCCGTGAGCGCGCGCCGGTAGCCGTTGGTCACCGCATTGATCCAGCCTTCGATCGTGTTGTAGATTCGCGAGTGCCGGTCCTGATGCTTGAGGAGCAACGAGCACATCATCGGCGACAGCGTCAGCGCGACAAAGCCCGACACCATCACCGCGCCGGCCAGCGTCAGCGCGAATTCGATGAACAGCCGTCCGGTGCGTCCCGTGGCAAAGGCCAGCGGCGCGAACACCGACGCCAGCGTCAGCGTCATGGCCACGATCGCGAAACCGATCTCCCGCGCGCCCAGAATGGCCGCCTCCTTGCGCGGGATGCCCTCCTCCACGTGCCGGAAGATGTTCTCGAGCATGACGATCGCGTCGTCCACGACCAAGCCGATTGCCAGCACGATAGCCAGCAGCGAGAGCGTGTTGATCGTGAACCCGAACAGATACATGATGCCAAAGGTACCGATCAGCGATACCGGGATGGTGATGATCGGGATCAGCGTCGCGCGCAGGCTGCGCAGGAAGAAGTAGATGACGAGCACGACGAGCACGATTGCCTCGCCGATGGTTTCGAACACCGACTTGATCGAGCGGTCGATGAACACCGACGTGTCGTAGGCGACGACGAGCTTCATGCCGGGTGGCAGCGCCAGATTGATCTTGTCCACCTCGGCCTTGACCGCGTTCGACAGCTCCAGCGGATTCGATACCGCCTGCTTGATGACGCCGATGTTGAGCGAGGACTTGCCGTTGTAGCGCGAGATCACCCGCTCGTCGACGGGGCCGATCGCCGCGGATCCGACGTCGCGGATGCGCACCGGGTAACCGCCAACGTTGGCGACGATGATGTCGTTGAACTGCTCGGGCGTGCGGGTGTCGGTCTCGGCAACCACGGTAAACTCGCGCGACGTCGATTCGATGCGGCCCGCCGGAATTTCCGCATTCTGCTTGCGGATCGCGTCCTCGACGTCCTGCACGGTCAATTTGTAGGCGGCCAGCCGCGTGCGGTCGAGGTTGATGCGCATCGATATCTGGCGTTCGCCGAAGACCCGCACGTCAGCCGCCCCCGGGAGCACGGAGAGCCGCGGCTGCACATAGCGCTTGACGTAGTCGGAGGCCTCGAGCGTGGAGAGAGAGCCGGCTTCGACGGCGATGTAGATGATCGGATTGGAATCGGCCTCGACCTTGGCGATGATCGGCTCGTCGATCGTGTCGGGCAGCTTGCCGCGCGCCCGCGCCACCTTGTCGCGGACGTCGGCGGCTGCCGAATCCGGGTCCCGCTTCAGCGTGAACCGGACGTTGATCCGCGACGTCTCGGAGCGGCTCTGCGACGTCATCACCTCGACGCCCTCGATGCCCGCCAGCGAGTCCTCGAGAGGCTTCGTCACCTGCGACTCGACGACTTCCGCCGACGCGCCGCGGTAGGTGACCGAAACGCTGACAACGGGCTCGTCGATGCGCGGGTACTCGCGCACGGAAAGCCGCGTGTAGGAGATGAGGCCGATCAGCACGATGATCAGTGACAGCACCGTCGCGAACACGGGACGCTTGATGCAGATTTCCGGAAGCATCATGGCCGTCTATCCAGTCGTCGGAATATCAGGACTTCGGCGGCGGAGACGCGGGATCGGCCTTGGCGGGCGCCGCGCTGGCCGGCGCGATCACCGCGGTACCGCCTACGGGCAGCGTCGCGGGTGGGGCCTCTGCAGTCGCGCCGCTGCTGACCAGCGCGGCGCCGGCGACGGTGACGGGTGCGCCGTCGCGCAGCTTCAGCTGGCCGGCGGTCACGACGAGATCGTCCTTGGCGACGCCGGTCAGGATTTCCACCTTGGCGTCGCGACGCTGGCCCACCTCGACCTTCGTGCGCACCGCCTTGCCATCCTGGATGCGGTACACGAACTGCTGGTCTCCCTGCGGTACCAGCGCCTGCTCCGGCAGCACCAGCGCATCCTGCGCATCGCGGGTGATGAGCCGGACGCGCGCGAACATTCCCGGGCGCAGGCTGGTGTCGGGATTGCGCACCATCGCGCGGATCACCACGGCGCGACCCGCGGCGTCGATCAGCGGATTCACCGCGAACACCTTGCCTTCGAACGTCTTGCCCGGGAGCGCGTCGAGTTGGACCTGCAGCGACTGGCCCACCTGCACCTGCCGCATGTAGACCTCCGGCACGCGGAAATCGACCTTCAGCGGGTCGATCGACTCCAGGTTGACGAGGTCCGCACCTTCCTTCACGTAGTCGCCGACCGACACCGACCGCAGGCCGATGATTCCGGAGAACGGCGCGCGCAAGTCCATTTTGGCAAGCTTGGCCTCGGACAATTGCAGCGCCGCTTCCGCTACCTTGAGATTGTTTTCCGCCTCGTCCCGGGCCTGTCCAGAGATGTAGTTGCTCTTGGCCAGGTCCACCGCGCGGTCGAACTTGTTCTTGGCCAACACCATGTTGGCGCGCGCCTGCTGCGCTTCTGCCTGAGGGACAGCGGTGTCGAGGCGCACAAGCATCGCGCCTTTGGCCACCCGCTGGCCCTCCTGGAAGGCGATGGCGCTGATCCGTCCCGCCACCTCGGGCCGGAGCACGACGGACTCGTCCGAACGCAAACTTCCTACCGCGGTAATCGTTTGCGGCAGCGACGCCGTAGCCACCTTGACCGCTTCCACGGTCACGCTGCCGGGTCCGGGCACCGCGCCGCCCTTGGCTGCGGTCTGGCCCGATGCGCCGCCCGGCGGGGCGACACTCTTGGTCCCGTACCAGTACGCGCCGCCCATGCCGGCCACGGCGAACGCCACCGCGGTGACTGCTGCAACCACTTTCTTCATCTGCATCGAATTTTGGGAGGAAGTTGCCGTGGAACGACGATCAGCGACGCCTAAAGGCCCCGAATGACAGCGATTCTAACCAAGGCGCGCGCGCGGCGCGGGCCGGCAGTCGAAAAGCGTCGATTATGCGCTGCCGGGGTTGCCGTCGCCAAATACCCTTCATTTGCCCATCCGACGCGGTCCGCCTTGCTAGAATCGGATGGACAAACAACCCACGGAGTCGTTCCAAAATGCCCGACGGCCACGTACTGCCCCACGCACCTCCGAGCGCGCGGGTGACGTCCCGCCTGTGGCCTTGCGTCATCGCCGCAGTGCTCGCGCTCATCGCCTCGGCGATGGCCCTCCCGGCCGGCGCGCAGGCGTACCCATCGCGCCCCGTGAAACTCGTCGTGCCGTTCCCGCCGGGCGGCTCGCTCGACATCACCGGCCGCCTGCTCGCGCAGCGCCTGTCGGAAACCTGGGGCCAGGCGGTCATCGTCGAGAACAAGCCCGGCGCCGGTGGCAACATCGGCGCCGATTTCGTCGCCAAGTCGCCGCCGGACGGCTACACGATCCTGCTCGGCGCGCTGTCCACGCACGCGGTGAACCCGAACCTGTACGCGAAGATGCCCTACGACGCGGTCAAGGACTTCGCGCCGATCACGCTGATCGCGATCACGCCCAACGTGCTCGTCGTCAACGCGGCGACGCCGGTCAACAACGTCAAGGAATTCATCGCGTGGACCAAGGCCAATCCCGGCAAGCTCGCGTTCGGTTCGGGCAGCAACGGCAGCGCGGGGCACCTCGCCGGCGAACTCTACAAGGTCGAGACGGGAACGGATGCCGTCCACATCCCGTTCAAGGGCGGCGCGCCTGCGACGCAGGCGCTGCTGGCCGGGGACACGCAGTTCATGTTCGACAACCTCGCCAACGCGATGGCGCAGGTCAAGGCCGGCAAGCTGAAGGCGCTCGCCGTGACGACGGCGCAACGCTCGCCGCTGGTCCCCGAACTGCCGACGATGGCGGAGGCCGGCCTGCCCGGCTTCGACATCTCGACCTGGTACGGGCTGTTCGCGCCGGCAGGGACCCCGGCGGCGATCGTCGGGAAGTGGAACGCCGACGTGACAAGGATTCTGACGATGCCGGACGTGCGCGCGAAATTGATGGCCGACGGCGCCGAGCCTGCGCCGGACACGCCGGAACAATTCGCGCAGATGATCTCGCGCGAGCTCGCCAAGTACGCGCGGATCATCAAGGCGTCGGGTGCCAAGGTCGATTAGGCGGCTTTCCGCCGTTCTGCGCCAAAAAACAATCCCGCACGGCGGGAACAACGCAACGGAGGCTTCGATGACACGCTGGTTGAATCGCCTGGCCGCAGGTGCCCTGTCTGCCGCCTTCGCCGTCGGCGTGTCGGCGCAGGTCTACCCGACGAAGCCGATCCGTATCGTCGTCCCGTTCCCGGCCGGCGGCACGACCGACGTCCTCGCTCGCGCGGCGGCGCAGAAGCTCACCGAGACGCTCGGCCAACCCGCCGTCGTCGACAATCGCCCGGGTGCCGGCGGCAACATCGGCGCCGAACTGGTCGCGAAGAGCTCGCCCGACGGCTACACGCTGCTGATGGGCACCGTCGGCACGCATGCGATCAATCCAGGGCTCTACCCAAAGCTGCCCTACGATCACGTGAAGGATTTCGCGCCGGTGATCCTCGTCGCCGGTGTGCCCAACGTGCTGGTGATCAACCCCGCGCTACCGGTGAATTCCGTGCAGGAGCTCATCGCCTATGCGAAGGCAAATCCCGGCAAGCTCAACTTCGCATCGTCGGGCAACGGCACATCGATCCACCTTTCGGCAGAACTGTTCAAGACGATGGCGGGCGTGCAGATGACGCACGTCCCATACAAGGGCAGCGCGCCGGCGCTGCAGGACCTGGTGGGCGGACAAGTGCAGCTCATGTTCGACAACCTGCCGTCGTCGCTGGCGCTGATCAAGGGAGGCAAGCTGAAGGCGTTGGCCGTGACCAGCTCGGCGCGCGCGGCCGCGCTGCCAGACGTGCCGACCATCGCCGAGTCGGGACTGCCGGGCTTCGAAGCTTCGTCGTGGTTCGGGCTGCTGGCGCCCGCGGGAACGCCGCCGCCGGTCATCGCGAAGCTGAACGGCGAAATCGCGAAATGGCTGGCCACGCCGGAGGCCAAGGAGAAACTGCTGGCGCAGGGCGCGAACGCCGCCGGCGGCACGCCCGAGGACTTCGCACAATTCATCAATGCGGAAACGGCCAAATGGCAAAAGGTGGTGAAGGAATCCGGCGCGAAAGTCGACTAGCGTTGCCAGCCGGTCCAGGCCAGCACCGCCCAGCCCGCCAGGAATGCCATGCCGCCCAACGGCGTGATCATGCCCAGGCCGCGTAGGCCGGTCAGGACGACGGCATACAGGCTTCCGGCGAAAAGGACGATGCCCGCCGCAAACAGCCAGGCGGCAAGCGCGAGGCCGCGCTTTCGCGGCCAATGCAGCATCAGGCTGCCCACGCTGAACAGCGCCAGCGCGTGCCAGGCGTGATACTGGACTGCCGATTGCCACACCGCCGTCATCTCGGCGTCGAGGTGGCCCTTCAGCGCATGCGCGCCGAAGGCGCCAAGCGCAACGGCGGCAAACATGAAGATTCCGGCCAACGTCAGGGCTAGTCGCGCATTCATTTCCATTACAATTCCCGGTCTTGCCCAATTCGGACTCCGGGATCATATCGTGCCCACTCATTTGTCAATTGAGCGCCATCACACCGGCAAACGCATGTCGGACATCGTCGTCTTCGCGCCGGCAGGCGAGCGCATCGCCTGGCTGGCCGGACAGGTGGCGCAGGACCCCTCTGCCGACCTGGCCACCCAGGCGCGCTCGGTGCTTTCGCAGATCGACGCGCTGCTGGCCGAAATCGGCAGCGACAAGACGAAGATCCTGTCGGCGACGATCTACCTCGCGGACATCAAGGATTTCGCGGCGATGAACGTCGTGTGGGACGCGTGGGTGCCACAGGGTCACTGTCCGGCGCGGGCGACCGTGGAAGCCAACCTGGCCGCCCCGGCCTACAAGATCGAGATCCAGGTCGTCGCCGCCGCGCCCGCGATCAAATGACGATGGCCCCGACGCCATGAGCAGCCTTTCCGCCGACAAGCAGGCACTCGTTGCCGCCACCGCGCGGCGCGACGTCGCGTCTGCCCCGACTACTGCCGCGACGCTGCCGGTGACGCGCGCTATGTTCGACGAATGGATGGTCCCCTGCTATGCGCCCGCGCCGTTCGTGCCCGTCCGCGGCGAGGGTTCGCGCGTCTGGGACCAGAGCGGGCGCATGTACATCGACTTCGCCAGCGGCGTCGCGGTCACGGCGCTGGGCCACTGCCATCCGGCGATGATCCGCGCGATCACCGACCAGGCGTGCACGCTGTGGCACGTGTCGAACTGGCTGACCAGCGAGCCCGCACTTCGCCTCGCCAAGCGGCTCATCGACAACACGTTCGCCGAGCGCGTGTTCTTCGCCAACTCGGGTGCCGAAGCCAACGAGGCGGCGCTCAAACTCGCGCGCCGTTATGCGCACGATTCCGTCGGCGAAAAGAAGTTCCGCGTCGTGTCGACGCTCAACAGTTTCCACGGCAGGACGCTTTTCACCGTCAGCGCCGGCGGCCAGGCGAAATACGCGAGCGGCTTCGGGCCGAATCCCGCGGGCATCACGCACATCCCGTACAACGACGTCGCGGCGCTGGAACGCGAATTCGCGGAGCACGGCGCCGAAACCTGCGCCGTCATCCTCGAGCCGATGCAGGGCGAAGGCGGCATGCGTCCCGGCACGCCGGCGTTCCTGCAGGCTGCGCGGCGGCTGTGCACGGAGCACGGCGCGCTGCTTATCCTGGACGAGATCCAGAGCGGCATGGGCCGCACCGGCACGCTCTTTTCCTACATGCAGAAGGGCATCGTCCCCGACATCCTGACCAGCGCCAAGGGGCTGGGCGGCGGCTTTCCGATCGGCGCGATGCTGACGACCACCGAGATCGCCAGCGTATTCAGCGTCGGCGTGCACGGCACGACCTACGGCGGCAATCCACTCGCGTGCGCGGTCGCCGGCGCGGTGTTCGACGTCATCAACACCACCGAGGTGATGGACGGCGTCCGCGCCCGGCACGCGCTGTTCATCGAGGGCCTGAAGGCGATCAACACGCGCCGCCGCGTGTTCGCCGAGCTGCGCGGCGAAGGCGTGTGGATCGGCGCCGAACTGGACACACCGTGGAAGGGCAGGTCGATGGACGTCGTCAAGGCCGCCGGCGAGGCCGGGCTGATGCTGCTCGTCGCCGGGCCGGACGTCATCCGCATTGCGCCATCGCTTGTTATCTCGCTCGATGAAATACTCGAAGGTCTGGCGCGGCTCGAGGTCGCGCTTTCCCACGCACTCGTCTAGCGACCGCCGCCGATGTTCTACATCCGGCCAATCGTTCGCGACGACGTCGCCAGCGTCCTAGCGCTGTCCGAGCGCAGCGGCACCGGACTTACGACGCTGCCGGCCAATCGCGAGCGGCTGGCATCGCGCATCGAGCGCTCGCTGGCGTCGTTTGCCGGCACCGCCGAGCGCGCGGATGCGTGCTACATGTTCGTTCTGGTCGACGGCCGCGACGGCAGCAGTAACGGCGATCCAGACCGCATCGTCGGCATCAGCGCCATCGAGGCCGCCGTGGGGCTGACCGAGCCCTTCTACAATTTCCACCTGGGCACGTTGGTCCACGCGTCGCGCGCGCTCGACGTCTACACAGTCGCGCCCACGCTGTTCCTGGCCAACGACCACACCGGGCACACCGAACTGTGCTCGCTGTTCCTCGACCAGGGATTCAGGCAGGGAAAGAACGGCGTGCTGCTGGCGAAGAGCCGGCTCCTGTTCATCGCCGAATTCGCGCAGCTCTTTTCGCCGAAGATCATCGCCGAACTGCGCGGCCGCCTGACGGCTGACGGCAAGAGCCCGTTCTGGGAGGGACTCGGGCGGCACTTCTTCGCGATGGAATATTCGACGGCGGATTACCTCACCGGCATCGGACAGAAGTCCTTCATCGCCGAATTGATGCCCAAGCATCCGGTGTACGTGAACCTGCTGCCGGCCGACGCGCGCGACGTGATCGGCACCGTCCATGCGGACACGTTGCCGGCGCGCACGATGCTCGAGCAGGAAGGCTTCCGCTACGAGGGCTATGTCGATATCTTCGACGCGGGTCCCACCGTCGAATGCTTTCGCGACGACATCCACGCGGTGCGGCAGTCCCAGGTTCTGCCGGTGACGCTGGAGGAAGAGGACCCGGTGCCCGACAGCCTGACCGATGACGTCCTGTGGCTGGTCGCCAACCGCAGCCTCGCCGATTTCCGCGTGCTGGTGACGGCAGCACCCGCGCGCGCCGACCGTTTCCCGCTCAACGCGTATGCCGCGAGCACGCTCGGCGTGGTCGAAGGCGACACCGTGCGCGCCGTGCCGCTTTCGCCTTCAGACCGCTAAGCGCGAACACTCAAGCGATGCCCGAGTACAACTTCGACGGCATTCCCGGTCCGACGCACAACTACTCGGGCCTCGCGACCGGCAACGTCGCCTCCGAGCACAACGCCGGGCTCGTCGCCAACCCGCGCGAAGCGGCGCTGCAGGGTCTCGCCAAGATGCGCGCGCTCTCCGCGCGAGGATTTCCGCAAGCCGTGCTGCCACCGCACGAGCGGCCGTTCCTCCCCGCGCTGCGCGCGCTCGGGTTTGCCGGCGACGACGCCGCCGTCCTCGGACGCGCCGCACGGGACGCGCCCGCGCTGCTCGCCGCGTGCTCGTCAGCCGCCGCGATGTGGGTCGCCAATGCCGCTACCGTCAGCCCATCAGCGGACACCGCCGACGGCCGCGCGCATTTCACACCCGCGAATCTGGTTTCCCATTTCCATCGCTCGCTCGAAGCCACGACCACGACCGCGATCCTGCGTGCCATCTTTGCCGACGGCGCGCACTTCGCGGTGCACGATCCGTTGCCCGCCGCGCCGCAATTGGGCGACGAAGGTGCGGCCAACCATACGCGATTCACGACCGTTGCGAATGCGCCGGGCGTCGAGTTCTTCATCTACGGCAGGCACGGCTTCGGCGGCGGCATCGTCCCGGCCCGATATCCGGCGCGGCAAACCGCGGAGGCCTGTGCCGCCATCGCCCGGCGCCACGGCCTCGCGCCTTCGCGCACGGTGTTCGCGCAACAGAATCCAGCGGCGATCGATGCCGGCGTCTTCCATAACGACGTCATCGCGGTCGGCCAGGGCACCGTGTTGTTCTGCCACGAACGGGCCTATCTCGACCAGAATGCGGTGCTGGCGGACTTGGCGGCGCAGATCGGCCCCGCATTCACGCCGATCGTCGTGCGCGAGCGCGACGTGGGCCTCGCGGATGCGGTCGCGACGTACCTGTTCAACAGTCAGTTGCTGACCCGACCCGACGGCCGGCTCCTGCTTGTTGCCCCGGCCGAGTGCCGCGAGAACGCGCGCGTGGACACCTGCCTCGCCGCGCTGGTCGCGAGCGGCGGTCCCATTGCCGAAGTGCTTACGTTCGACTTGAAGCAGAGCATGAAGAATGGCGGCGGACCCGCGTGCCTGCGTCTGCGCGTGGCGCTGACTGCCACGGAACGCGCGGCGGTGCACGCCAGGGTCTTTCTCGACGACCCGCTGGCGGCTTCGCTGGACGAGTGGATTCGCCAGCATTACCGCGATCGCCTGTCGCCATCGGACCTGGCCGATCCCCTGCTGCTCGATGAATCGCGGCGCGCGCTGGACGAGCTGTCACAACTGCTGCAACTGGGCAGCGTTTACCCATTCCAGCGCCATGGCGACCGCAGCGCGTAGGGTGAACATCTGTTTGCAACAAGTGCCGAGTGGTCGCCGCAATGCGACAACCCCGTATGGACGTATAGCCATCGTCGCGCGATTGCGGACCCAAACCAACCGATGCGCACATCCGTCCTGCTCGTAGCAGCCGCTACCAAGTGGCTCGCCACCGCGCGCATGCCAAGCGCCCTGCAGAAGGCAGGATTCGACGTCTCGCTGCTCGCGCCTAAAGATTCGCTGGCGGAAAGGAGCCGCTTCGTCCAGAAGGTCGGACATATCGCCGACAGGGCAACGCCCGCCGAGTGGATATTTGCGTTCGCGGCGATGGTCAAGGCAGTGTCACCGCGCATTGTCATACCCTGTGACGATACGTCGTTGCGGCTGCTGCAATTGCTGGTTCTTTCACCGCCCAATGGCATGCAGCCCGCGCTGTACTCCAGTCTGGCCACACTCGTTCGCGAGTCGCTCGGTGACCCCGCAAACTATCGAGCCAGCGTAGACAAGACGTTGCTGCCGCCTGCCGCCGAAACGCTCGGTGTACGTGTTCCGCCGTATGCCGTCGTGGCCGGAATCGCGGAGGCCCGAGCGTTTGCCGAGGTCCAAGGCTATCCGGTCGTCGTCAAGCGCGGCTTCGGTGCCGCGGGCGAATGGGTCGCCATCGTTTTCGATGCCGGCGACCTTGCGCGCACATTCTCCCGATTTGCCGCGGCGACCACACTCGATCTCGAGGGCTCGGGCGGCGCGCGCATGCTGGTCCAAAAGCACATTTCCGGCAAGATCGTGCTGCAGTCGATGGTCGCGTGGAATGGGATGGTGCTGGCCGGTTTCGCCCGGGAAAAGGTCGTCGCACATCCGCCGACCGGTCCGTCGACAGTGGTTCGGTGTATGTGCGCACCCGAGGTCCGACACTTCTCGGAGCTGCTTGCGAAAGGCCTGGGAATGAACGGTTTCTTCGGCGTCGAATACATCATCGACGATCACGCGGGCGAAACCTGGTTACTCGAAATCAACCGTCGGATCACGAACGGCGTTCCCTTGGGCGCGATGATCAATGTCGACCTGTGCTCAGCATTGCACGGTGCAATCAACGGCGAGCCACAGATGGTTCGTGCCGACCTCGCCGACGGCGAGGAACATTTGATTGCGCATTTTCCACAGGAGTGGCTGCGCGATCCGACAAGCAGATATCTCAAGGAATGCCGTGTCGACGCGCCGTGGGACGATCCCAACGTGTTGGAAGCGATGCTGGCGCTGAGACACAACGGTTGATCCTCGTCAATGACCGCGTGCTACCCGAGGCAGAAACTAGGCAGCCCCAACACGACGGAGGCCACGTGCGCATTGGTGGCAGCGGCAGGTCGCTTGATTTCCTCTGGGACTGCGCTCGGCTGGTCAGCTGCGCATTGCCGTTGGCAGCATGCGTCGCGGGTTGCAGCGACAGCGTATCCCCGACGCCCCGGGCAACATTCCGCAACCTGGGTATCCTCGTCGGATACGCGTCGAGCCAGGCTAGCGCGTTGTCATCCGACGGTGCAGTCGCCGCCGGAACGAGTGCCACGACGGCGGGCAATCGCCAAGCGTTCCAGTGGAACGGCGCGCAGGGTATGGCCGGTCTCGGCTTTCTCCCAGGCGGCACCTCCAGCGCGGCGACCGGTATCTCCGCCGATGGCGCCGTGATGGTCGGCAACGGCGACGCGATCAACGATGCCTCGCCGCTGTCGTCCGCGGCCTTTCGCTGGACCGCGGACGCGGGTGCGCAACGGCTTGCCGCACTTCCCGGTTCGCAGCTTTGCGTCGCGGCCGGTGTTTCCGGCGACGGCGCTGTGATCGCGGGCACGTGCCTTGCGGTCGGCAACACCGCGTTCCGCTGGTCGGCGAGCACAGGCCCCGTTTCATTGAGCCGGTTCGGCTCCGGCAGCAGCCAGCAAAGCACTGCGACCGCGATTTCGGCGGACGGCTCGGTGGTCGCAGGTGCCGGCCATCCCGCTCTGACCGGTGCAGTGGCGTGGGCCGCGGACGGCAGCGCGACTGTTCTCGGCAAGCTTCCGGGCGACGCCGAAGCGACCGCAACGGCCGTCTCGCGAGACGGCTCGGTCGTAGTCGGCGTGTCGACGAACAACGCGAGCATTCCCCGCGGATTTCGCTGGACGCTCGCGTCAGGCATGGTCGACTTGGGCGGCTCGGCATCGGGGACCTTCGCTGCCTCGATTTCGGGCGACGGAAGCACGATTGTCGGATGGAGCCCCGAAGCCTCGGGCGATGTCGCGCTGATCTGGGACGCTGACCATGGTTGGCGGCAGCTGGTTGACGTGCTGACGATCGACTACCGGACGCCGGTCCCGGGCTGGACGTTGAATCGCGCCGCCGCGATTTCCGGAGACGGCCGGACGATCGCCGGACACGGAACCAACCCGAACGGGCAGACCGAAGCCTGGGTCGTCAAGCTGCCGAACTGAGTGCCGAAGCGAGCCGGCCGCGAAGCCATGCGGCCGAGGGCTTCCGCACTTATAGCGGTTCGGAATATACAACAGCAACAAATATCATTTCCGTGTATTTGCTTGGCTCCCTACTATCCGGGGTCGGGGTCCACCGGTAGCGCCTTTGCGCTGTTCCGGTCGTCGACCAGGGATTCGCTCCGCATGAACATGCCTTTGCGCACAGGGGAAGCCACGCAGCGCCTTCGCCACGCGGTGTCGGCGCACGCCCCCGCCGTCCTGGCGTCGAGCCTCGGCGTCGAGGACATGGTGATCCTCGACCTGATCGCGGCGCTGGACTTGGCCGTCGAAGTCTTCACGCTGGATACGGGTCGGCTGCACGACGAAACGCATGCGTTCATCGAAACGGTGCGCCAGCGCTACGGCATCCCGGTGCGCCTCTATGCTCCCGACGCCGCCGACATCGAGCCGTTCGTCGCCGCGCACGGTCCCAACCCCTTTTACCACTCCGCCGACCTGCGCCATGCATGCTGCGAGCTGCGCAAGGTGCGCCCGCTCGCGCGCGCCTTGTCGGGGAAGAAACTTTGGATCACCGGACTGCGCCGCGACCAGTCGGTCACGCGCACCGACACGCCTATCCTCGCGCAGGACGTACAGCACGGCCTCATGAAGCTCTCGCCGCTCGCCGACTGGCAGGAGGACGACGTCTGGGCCCACGTGCGCGCGAACGACGTGCCGACGCATCCGCTGCACCAGCGCGGCTTTCCGTCGATCGGCTGCGCCCCGTGCACCCGCGCCGTCATGCCCGGCGAGGATCCGCGGTCGGGCCGCTGGTGGTGGGAAGCACCCGCCGACCGCGAATGCGGCATTCATATCGACGCCCAGGGCCGCGTGGTTCGCACGCGCGCCGCTGCCGTCACGAACTGACGGGCCACGCTATGCTGATGGACGATCTCGCAGTCACCGACGTCGCGACGTCGACGACCCCGGTCGCGCGGCAGCGCAACGGCTACCTGGCCGAACTCGAGGCGGAGTCGATCTTTATCCTGCGCGAAGTTGCCGCCGAGTGTCGCAACGTCGCACTCCTCTTTTCCGGCGGCAAGGATTCCGCCGTCGTTCTGCGACTGGCACAGAAGGCGTTCGCGCCGGAGAAGGCACCAGTGACGCTGTTGCACATCGATACCGAGCAGAACTTCCCCGAAGTGATCGCCTTCCGCGACCGGATGGCGCGCGAGACCGGCCTACCGCTCACCGTGCGCTCGCTCGACGAATCGATCCGCGCGGGCCGCGTCCGCTTGCGCCACGCCAGCGAATCGCGCAACCCGCACCAGGCGGTGACGCTGCTCGACGCCATCGCGGAGTTCGGTTTTGACGCATGCATCGGCGGCGCCCGCCGCGACGAGGAAAAGGCGCGCGCCAAGGAGCGCGTGTTCTCGTTCCGCGACGATTCCGGACAGTGGAATCCGAAGGCGCAGCGGCCTGAGCTATGGTCGCTCTACAACGCGCGCGTGCACAAGGGCGAGAACATGCGCGTGTTCCCGCTGTCGAATTGGACCGAGCTGGACGTGTGGCAATACATCCGGCAGGAAACCATTCCGTTGCCGGAACTCTATTTCGCGCATCAGCGCGACGTCGTGCGCCGCGGCAATGCGCTGGTTCCCGTCACGCACCTCACCCCCCCAGCGCCGGGTGACCTCATTGAGAGCCTCACCGTGCGCTTTCGTACCGTCGGCGACATCCCGTGCACGGCGCCCGTCGAGTCGGACGCGTCCACGCTCGACGACATCGTCCGCGAGACGGCAGCCACCCGCATCACCGAGCGCGGCGCAACCCGGCTCGACGACCAGGCCAACGACGCGGCGATGGAACTGCGCAAGCGGCAGGGATACTTCTGATGCACGCTGCAAGCACCCCGCTGCACTTCACCACGGCCGGCAGCGTCGACGACGGCAAGAGCACGTTGATCGGCCGCCTGCTGTGGGACAGCAAGAGCCTCCTGTCCGACCAGGTATCGGCTCTGGAAGCCGGGTCGCGCCGCGCGGGCCAGATGCCGATCGACTTTTCTCTCGTGACCGACGGATTGCTGGCCGAGCGTGAACAGGGCATCACCATCGACGTCGCGTACCGCTACTTCGCCACGCCGGCGCGCAAGTTCATCATCGGCGACGCGCCGGGGCACGAACAGTACACGCGCAACATGGTCACCGCCGCAAGTACCGCCGATGTGGCCGTGTTGCTGGTGGACGCCGTGCACGGACTGCAGCCGCAGACCCGGCGTCACGCGTTCCTCGCACGCTGGGCCGGCATCTCAAGGCTGGTGCTGGCCGTGAACAAGATGGACCTCGTCAACTGGGATCACGCTCGCTTCGAAGCCATCCACGCGGAGTTCACGGCGCTGGCCGCGCACTTGGGCTTTGCCGAGGTCCACGCGATTCCGCTGTCCGCGCTCACCGGCGACATGGTCGCATCGCGCGGCGATGCGCTGCCGTGGTACGGCGGCCCGACATTGCTCGCGTATTTGGAGAGCGTGGACGTCGTGCGCTCGCGCGCCACGCAACCGTTGCGCTTCCCGGTGCAGCGCGTCACGCGCAGCCTCACCGCCCAGCGTGGCAGGCCGCAGCGCGGCCTGCAGGGCACGGTGGCCAGCGGCACGCTCGAGGTCGGCACCGACGTCGTCGTGATGCCCGGCGTGCTGCGCGCGGTGGTCGCCGGCATCGACGGCCCCGACGGACCGGTCTCGGTGGCGCTCCCCGGCCATGCGGTCACCATTCGCCTCGATCGCGACCTCGATGTCGCACGCGGCGACCTTCTCGTTTCCGCGGACGCGCGCCCGCGCGTGACGCGCGAAATCGTCGCCGACCTGTGCTGGTTCGATGCCGAGCCACTGCAGCCTGCCGCGAATTACCTGATCAAGCACACGACGCGAACGGTTCGCGGGCGCTTCGCGGAAATCGTGCACGCGGTCGACCTGGCGACGCTTTCGCCAGTGGCGCCCCCCGCGGAAGTGGTGATGAACGACTTGATTCGCGCCCGGCTCGCGATCGGCGAAGCGCTGGCCGTCGACGCGTTCCACGACGACCGCACGACCGGCGCCTTCATCGTCATCGACGAAGTCACCAACCGCACGGTCGCCGCGGGGACGATCGTCTAGGCGGCGCCCGGTCGTCCCGGCCTCATTTGACTATTCCGCCGGGACGACCGGTAGCGTCCGGTGCCGCCGCACCGGCGACCAGAGCACGGCGCCGGCGGTCAGCACGAGCGCCATCACACCCACCGTCAACAGCGTGTTGCGCAGGCCGACCGCCGTAGCCAGCGCGCCGCCGGCGAGCGACCCGAGCGGCGCCGCGGCAACCGTCAGGAAGCGCATCGTCGCCGTCATGCGGCCCATCAGCCGGTCCGGCGTGATCGCCTGCCGCAGCGCCAGGTAGTTGATCGCGTACAGCACCGCACCGAAATCGAACAGCAGCATCGCAATTCCCAGCGCGAGCGTGGCGAACCACACCGGGCCGGAAACCAGTCCGAACGCCTGCCAACCGACCGCGGTCAGCATCAGGCCATGAACGATTACCGTGCCGACGCCGAAGCGCGCGGAGAGCTTTTCCGCTGACGCCGCGGCGATGACGCAGCCGACACCGCCGAACGCGTAGGTGAGGCCGATCGCCCCGGCCGAGAGCCCGAGGTCGCGCGTCGCGAACAGGATCAGCACGGCGAGCTGCATGTGGTGCAGCAACTGCCACAGCGCCGCGACCCACGCGAGCGAAAGCAGCGTGCGGTTGTGCCACACGAGCTTCAGGCCCTCGACGATCTCCGCCGTGACGGACGCCTTGGGTCCCGCGTGCGGCACGTCGCCCGGCACGCGGATGCTTCGCAGCATGAACGCCGCGTAGAAGAACGTCAGCGCGTCGAGGATGATCGCAAACGGCGCGGTCAGCAGCTGGATAAGCCCACCGGCCAGACCAGGGCCGATCAGTGCCGACGACGTCTCACCCAGCGCGATCTTGGCATTGGCCTCGACCAAGCGTTTGCGACCGGCCAATTGCGCAAGCAGCACCTGGTGCGCGCCGCCGCCGACGACGTTCGAGACGCCGCAAAAGAAACCGACGACGTAAAGGATCTCCATGGCCAGCGTGCCGGTGAACGCGGCCAGCGGAATTACGAGCAGCGCCAGCCCCCGCACGAGGTTCGACGCGATCACGATCGGGAGCTTGCGTACGCGGTCGAGCAGCACGCCCGCGTGCAGCGAAATGAGCGCGAAGGGCAGCGTTTCGAGCGCGATGAGGACGCCCATCTGCAGCGGGGTGGCGTGCAGAAGCAGCGCCGCCGTCAGCGGCAACGCAAGGTTGGTGATCTGGCTGCCAAAGGCCGTGATCGTCAGCGACGTCCAAAGCTTCCGGAAATCAGGAGAAAGCCAGAGCCCGCGAAACGTACGGCGTATCCAACGTTGCAAGCGATCCATTACGACACCTGTCAAGGCAATCCGGACAACCATCGGTCCGGCGCGTTCGCGATGCGAACGCTCTTAAGGCTCAAAGACAGGCGGGAAAAACCCGGAAAGATAGAGACGCCTAAAGATCCGGTTCCCGCCCAACCCGGCGGGTGACCCGGCGGGCGCTTATATCGGTACTGCGATTGGCGCTGTGCGCAGGCCGGCGGGATTTCGGGAAGCGGTAATCCCGACGTCGCGCGGCATGGACGAAACCCAACCCATGCGCAGTCGCGCCGTTGCTGCCGGCGAGTGCGTTGTGAGGTTGCGGTTCATGGGTTTCATCGGGGAAGAGGAGAGAGTTGCGACAATTCTA
>Ga0302321_100001149_pt1 | contig 22583 bp, 21 predicted proteins | sample Fen_T0_1_FD_202505 | JGI IMG/M metagenome (GOLD analysis project Ga0302321, IMG submission 202505) | Peat permafrost microbial communities from Stordalen Mire near Abisko, Sweden - Fen_T0_1 | ecosystem: Environmental > Terrestrial > Soil > Wetlands > Permafrost | place: Sweden: Abisko...
ACCGTCGACTCCCGGGGTTTACACAGTCACTGCGTCGAGTCCCGGGTACGCGAGTGCAATCTTCACCGAGACGGCAATTGGGGGTGATCCGGTGGCGATAGCGATTGCATCGGGAAACCGGCAATCCGCGATGGTGAACTCTCCGCTGCCGGCACCCCTGCAAGTAAAAGTCAAGGACGCACAAGGCAACGGAGTGGCTGGAATTGCGGTTACCTTCTCGGATGGTGGCGCCGGCGGGGTGTTGACTCCGTTGACGGCGACAACCGATTCCTCCGGAATTGCGACAACCACGTACACGACCGGGACTAAGGCAGATGACATCGATATCAAAGCCTCGGCGACGGGCGTTCCTCCCGTGAAGCTCAAAGAAATCGTGCTGCCTGGTCCCGCCACTTCAATGACAATCTACGCAGGAAATAACCAGACGATCAAAGCGGGCAAGAAAGCCCCAAAACTCCTGGAGGTCCTGGTCACGGATCAATATGGGAATGCGGAGCAAGGAGTTTCGGTGACCTTCAGCGACAATTCTTCGGGGGGCAGCTTTGTACCAAATCCCGTGGCGACGAACAAGAAGGGACTCGCTGGAACGCGGTACACGGCTCCGACGCAAACCGGTACGCTGACAGTGACGGCTTCTGCGGCGGATCTTACGACAGTCGCGTTCACGTTGGTTGTCGAGTAGGTTCACGGTTGCCGGAGGAATTCGGAGGGAAAAATCGAGATGTTACTATAGCCAAGCGAGCCGCATGATTGCATGATCGGGAAGCTCAAATACGCGGTTAAGTCTGCGCTCGGTCTCAATCTGGCCGGGAACAACTACACCGTTTATCCCGATGACACGTTCCTGGTTTCGTATCCGAAGTCGGGCAATACATGGGTACGGTTTTTGCTGGCGAATCTGCTCCATCCAAACGAAACCGTCAGCTTTTCCAACATCAACCAGCTATTGCCTGCACCGGGAGTTTTGTCGAAACGTTTCTTGAAGACACTGCCCCGACCTCGTGTCCTGAAGAGCCACGAACCGTTTGACGTTCGCTTTCGCAAGGTCATCTATCTAGTTCGCGACCCGCGAGATGTGGCGGTGTCCGAATACCACTTCGATCTGAAGAAACGATATATTGGGGCGGACACAACTCTAGAGCAGTTCATCAAGCCATTCCTCGCGGGAGAAACTTCTTCGTACGGTTCATGGTGGGAACATGTCGCAAGCTGGGTTGGACCACGCCACGGTAACCCTGCGTTTTTTCTAGTTCGCTATGAGGATTTGCTCCTCGACCCAGTGGGAGAGACGGCCAAAATTGCGGACTTTCTGGGCATTCAGGCCGATGAGGAAAGACTGAAAGCGGCGGTCGCTCGCAGTTCCGCGGATCGTATGCGCAAGCTCGAAAAACAAGACGCGGACAAGTGGACCGGAAGCAAGGATACCGTGAAAGAAATTCCTTTTGTCCGTGCGGCGAAATCGGGTGGTTGGAAGGAAAGTCTTTCGCAGCAATCAGTAGAGCAGATTGAGGCCGCATGGTTTCCGCTGATGAATTTTCTTGGTTATGAGCTCCAAGGGCGCCAGCTGGACACCAAAGCGATACCAGCTTGGGTAAACACCGGCCAGACACCGTAATCGACAGAAGACGCGAATCCGCATCGCGCCCGAACTTCCACCGATGATCTCGGGCGCCCCGCCTACGCTCGAGCCTTTTTCACTTCCTCGATGAGCGGAGGAATGATGTCGAATAGATTTCCAACCACCCCGACATCCGCAATTTCGAAAATCGGGGCTTCGGAGTCTTTGTTGATCGCTACAATACCTTTCGCGCCCTTCATGCCGACAAGGTGCTGAATGGCCCCAGAAATCCCCAGAGCCAGATAGAGCTTGGGTGCAACCGTCTGACCCGATGATCCAACCTGACGATCCATCGGCAACCAGCCGTTGTCGCAGACCGGACGCGATCCTGCGATCTCTCCGCCAAGGGCGTCAGCAAGTTGCTTCGCCAGCTCAATATTTTTTTGCTCTTTGATTCCGCGCCCAACGGAAACAATAATTTCAGCTTGCGTCAGATCCACCGCTTGTTTGGCCTCTTTGAAAGCAGGTTCGGGCTTGGTACGCGATGTGACATCGGAGACACTTACCGTTTCTATCGACGCTAGTGCTGGGTCTATTTCTACTTTGTCTGCTCGGAATGAGCCGTTTTGAAAGGTCACGAACCACGGTCCAGCCCCCGAGAAACTCACATCCGCAACGAATTTCCCCTGGAACATCTGTCGAGTAAACGTCAGTTTGCCGCCTTCGTACTTGTAGCCGATCGCATCTGTGATCGCCGTTGTTGCAAGGGCAGTGGCAAGTTTCGGGACAAAGTCGCGCACCTGGTAGGTGTGCGGCATGAGCACCAACTTTGCCGGATGCGCAGCCAGAAACTCCTTAAGTGCGTGTACGAACGCGTCGGGCGTGTAAGGCTCAAGATTCGCTGACTCGACGGCGAATACTTTGGCCACCTTCTTCTCGGCCACTTCGCTGGCAACCGCACCCACGCTTGTACCGACAACTGCAGCTTCCAGTGTCCATCCAGTTTGCGCAGAAATAGCCTGTCCCGCGGTGATCGTCTCCCACGAAACGCGATTAAGTTTTCCGTCGCGCTGCTCCACTACCACCAGAATTGTGTCGGTCATTTCTTTTCCCAGTCCCCCCAAGCTTTCCTATTCGCTAGTGCCTCGCCGCATCCACCAACCGCGCCCCATCAGCGCGGAGCCTAGCACTGCCAGCGCTGCGAGTATCGCGCCAAACCGTTCCTGATGTCCGATACGAGCTGCTGCGGGCATGTAAAACAAAACCAGCAAGCCTGCAACCCACACCGCCAAACCTGCAAACATCAGGCTCGAACCTGTTTCCCGTTTTTCTTCTGCATCGACCATATCGGCCTCCTTGGTGCTTCAGCCGACATTGTGGGATAGAAGCATCCCAAACGCAGTGATTCAGCTCACGTGATTGCGGACCCCCTGTTGTGACTAGATCACCCGCAATTCATTCTTGAGTTTGTCCGCAAGTTTTTTCGCCACTTCGGCAGGCGTTCCTTCCAGGAATTCCGTGTTCTTTGATTTTTGCGGTAGATAGAGCTTCTCGATCTTTTGCAGATTGCCTCCGATCGCAGCCTCGACTTCGGGCAGGGTCACTTTGCGTAGTGGCTTGTTCTTGGCCTGCTTGATCCCGATGAGCGTCGCATAGCGGAGCTTGTTGATGCCCGACTGAATCGTCAAAACAGCCGGCAGGGGCATATCAACGTACTGGAAGAAGCCAGCCTCGAGTTCGCGCTTTACGCGAATGCCCGAGTCGCTTTTCTCGATCTGCATGATGATTGTGGCATGCGGCCAGCCGAGGATTTCTGCCAGAATTACTCCGGTCTGGGCATAGCCGTAGTCGTCGGATTGTAGGCCGGTGAAGATCAGGTCGAACTTCTCATCCTTGATTGCCGCTGCGATCGCGCGTGCCGTGTTATTGGCATCAAGGCCCACAAACTTGTCATCTTCCAGATGGATAGCGCGGTCCGCACCTTTCGCTAACGCTTCGCGGAGAACTTGTTGTGAGCGAGCCGGGCCTGCCGTAACCACGACGACCTCGCCCGTGTGTTTTTCTTTTTGCCGCAGAGCTTCTTCGAGCGCGTAGGCGTCGGGTTCGTTCGCTTCGTAGGAAACGTCCTCGCGGATCCACGTCGCCGCTTCGTTCAGTTTGAGCGCCGCGTCTTTCTGCGGCACTTGCTTCATGCAAACCAGAATCTTCAATCTTTACTCCGTTCCCACTGACTTGGGGCGAAAACACTAAAGTATAAACGTTCCAAAGACGAGCCGCAGGGCGCAACCTGGTCAACTGGACTGCAAAGCATCCGGGACTGCTGGTGACTCAACGTCTATCCCAGTTCCGGATTCTCCGGCGGCGGTGGCACGTCTCGAAAATCATTCTTGCGCCCCCGCGTAGGCCGCAACAAGGTCGGGGTTATGGTGCTGCGTGGGGCAGCTTTGTTTGGTGAGGAATACGAACCAGCCGTCCTCGCCTTGGAGATGCGGCGAAGAAAAGAGATCGCAATTAGAACGAAGATCGCGATTCTGACAAAGGAGGTCATCGCGCAGTCGGCTCGTTTCTACCCAAGGAAAGCCACGCTTTGAACGCTGGTGATTTCGAAACGCTTACGGCAGCGCATGTTCTTGCAGGCCATCATGTCGTCGCGTCGCAGCATGTAGGATTGGGCCTTGGCGAACTTGGCCCTGTCCCGGTCATCCGCTCGGGGAGGTAAACTCTTCTTCTTCGTCCGTACGAGCCATTGAATCTCGTATTCAGCGGATTGCTGGCAGTGGGGGCATGTTAGGGTTGCGGGCTTTTTGTCGGGACGCTCGTCGAAAAAATCGCGTTCTTCCATAGGAGGCTCTGGTCTCTTCTAATTATTGCACTTTTACTGCGAGTAATGCGAAGATGCGAATCAAGGTAGAGACGCGGCTTGCCGCGTCTGCGCTGTCCGCAAGGCAGCGCTTGGAAGGATTGATCGAAGGGTTTTGTCCGTCATGCCGAAGAAGCGCAAGAAGAAGATATTCTCCGCTGCGACTACCGTCCGCGAGATGGCGCGTGAGCGAGTCGGATCGCCAAAGCCTTCGCGCTTAGTGGTCGCAAAAAAGGGGAAAGCGGAAAAGCACAAACCTTCGTTGGGCAAGCTGCTTTCGGACGAATAGCTGCCATGATGTCTCGACTACTGGAACGTGGCCAGTACTCCAGCACCCCCCGCCGGAACCGTAACGAGACAGCTGTTGCCCGATTTACTAGTGCATCCTTGCCAATCCAGAAAACTGAAACCGTTAGCGGGCGTGGCCGTAAGAGCAACCGAAGTTCCCGCTGGCACAAGGGCAATACATGACACGGACGGGCAGTTTATGCCGTAGGTCAGACTTGTGACCGTTCCCGAGCTGTCTGGTGTGATTTGGACACTGAGAGTTCCTTGAGTTCCGCCCCCAGGGCAGGTCGGCACGGTTGGGTCATTTACGGTAAGAGTCGCCGGCGAAGAAACAATGATGTTGGACCCTCCCCCTGTACCCTCGGGTGCGGTTGCCCAGACGTTCCCGACGCCGCAACCTCCATCCGGTGCCACCAGTTCGCCCGTACCGGCTTGATATTTAAAAGTGAATAGTGTTGGGGTGTCCGTCTTCCACGTCACCTGTGCGGTAATGTCTTTTTTTGCAGGTGGATGAATATAGTTACCGTAAGCAGTGAAGGCGGCGGGATCCGAATTTGGGGATTGGTAGGTCACGGCAGTTGGTGCCAGATCGATGCTTACGAGTTTCTGATCATGGCCACAACTCGGAAAACTCAACATTGCGCCCAGAACGATCATGGCGCCTATTGCCAATCCAACATATCTACTCTTCATACCTACCTCTCGTCGCGAAGCGAGGCTATTTCCGTGCGAATGCAAGATTCAGAATCCGGGAAGCTTGAAATCTAGTGTATGCCCCGTGAAAAAGCAAGAAAGCCGGAAACGCCCGACGGCGATCCCGGCTTATTCATGCGGGCCAACGGAATCCCTATTGTTTCTTCGGCCTCGACTCGGGAGGCACCAAGCCAGCCACGCGGTAATACACCACCAGTTGGCCGTAATGTTCGCCAGCGTGCTCCATAAATCCCCAGGCCATGTCTGAAACACGCACCTGCTGATTGGCGAACGGATCCACAATGAGATCGCTCAATCCCTTGTCACCCTTGTCTTCGATTGCCTTCGCTCCGTCAGCAAACGCCTTTTTCACAAATCCAACCAGCGCCGCTCTCGTCTTGAAGAGTTCCGGCTTCGGATCTTCTTCAGAAGGTGGCTTTTGTCCGAGGATCGCGTTCGTCACAAAATAGTTGGTGTTGGCGGCGTGCAGCAATTGGGCGGCAAACGTGCGCTGCGCCGGCGTTGGTTTGAAGTCGTACTTGTCTTCTGGGAAGTCTTCCGCCATGGCAATCAGTTTTCGCCCAATATCATTCCAATTTGCCACCAGAACTTTAGTGGGTCTGTCGGGCGGTTTAGGTGCTGTCGGTTTCTTCTCCTGGCCATATAAGGCCGAAGATAGGGCCACTGCCAAACTCAGGCATAGAACAACTCGAAATCTCTTGTTCGTCACAATCTCCTCCTCAGCGTTTTTACTTTGCAATCAGACTTCAAAGTTCCAACTTCTATTCGATCCCCGCTTTTTTCAGCATGGCTACAAACTGGTCTCGGGTGCGCATGTCGATGGATTGTGCGACCAATTTACCATCACGGTCAAACACAAAGGTTTTCGGAATGCCTTCGACCACGAATGCTTCGTTTACCTTCCGTCCCGGATCAAGCAGAACAGGGAACGTCACTTTACGTTCTTGGATGAAAGGCTGTACTTTTCCAAGTTCCTCATCCGATATCGCGAGAATGACGAGGTTCTGCGCTGCGAAACGATCATGGAGGGCTTGCAGGTCCGGCATCTCCTTGCGGCAAGGCGGACACCATGTCGCCCAGAAATTTACCACTACCACTTTGCCTCTAAGATACGAAAGTTTCCAGGTTTTGCCAGATAAGTCCTGTAGCGAGAAGTCCGCTTGCTCACGCTTGCGATCGTCCCCTTCGAGCCGCGCCATCGCTGCGCGGTACTGATCGTCATCGAGCGCTGCTTCCACGTGCTCGTACCGAACCAATGACGCGAGTTCCACGTAAGGCTCGGCCGGCCCCTTTTTTTCATCCCAGGGCAGCAGCCGCTCCTTCAGGGTTGCGGAGAGGGTCGAGGCTACTTCCTGAAGAGTGTCACGTCCAAAATCGCCTTCTGTTGAAAGGTTTGCGAGACCAACAGCCAGTCGCAACTTGTTCTCGGTTGCGGGAAGGCCACGGATGCTGAGTGCCAGGTTTTTGGTCGTCCGGGCTCGCACGTCATCGGGAAGACCACGCAGTCCGTGAATCTGCTCCGCCAAAGGTTTCTCGGAAGGACTCCATAGAATTTCCTTTTTCTGGGAGACTCCCAGTCCCGTTAAGAGCACGGCGAGAAACAGACAATTAGCTATCTGCAAAACCCTCTCTCTACCAACCATTCTTGTCCTGCTTTCTTCATGGCAAGCGACTGCGGAACATCGTGAACCCATTACCCCCGTAACTTACCTCAGATGTGACCATTTGGTATATTCCGCCGAAGGTGCAGTGAAATCTATCGAGGGCTGTGATTACCTCGGGAGGCAATCATGAAGCTTGTGGCAAATTTCCTCGTCCTTCTCGCCTGCATCACACCGCTCGTCGCCCAGGAACAATCCGAAGCCACGGCTCGCGCTCAGGTCGTTGCGTTGGAAAAGGCTTGGAATCAAGCTTACAAAACTGGCGACGCAGCCGCGCTGGCTTCCATCCTGGACAATTCGCTGGTGCTCGTTGAAGATGACGGCACTCTGAAAACGAAAGCGGAGTTTCTATCTAGCCTCAAGGCCCCGACCACGAACGAAGAGCAGGTTTCGCCCGAATCGCTGAGCGTGCGCGTCTTTGGCAATACCGCGATCGCAATCGGCGTTCTTTCGGTGAAGTCCAGGCAAAATGGAAAACCCGTGATTCGCCACGAGCGGTTCATCGATACGTGGGTCTACAGGAATGGCGCTTGGATGTGCATTGCGACCGACGCTACACCCATGACTCACTCGGCCGGCTAAATCATGTCCGTAGCGTGACGCTGTTGCGGCTGCGTCGGTTGATTCCTCGAACTTCAAAGACGCTTGGAAGCCGCCGAACGCTGTGCGATACTACTGTTCTGCTCGATTGGTCGGAATCCAGCCAAGCAAGTTGGCGCGGGCCTACATACGACACAATCGCAAGCCGGGATGGCGGAACTGGCAGACGCAGCGGACTCAAAATCCGCCGACCTTCGGGTCTTGGGGGTTCGACTCCCCCTCCCGGCACCACAACTTGCACACTTGCCGCCCATTTACCAAGATCGTCCACAGCGTCGCGCATGATCCGATCTAGTTTGGATGTAAGTTGCAGCGCGGATTGGATCGCTGCCTCGCCACGTTTTCTTGCTCTCACGTCCCGGTGTCGTTGGGCTCTTTGGTGCTACCGGTGTCCCGGTTCCCCTGTTGCACGCAGATCGCTGGTTGACCCGCGACCCTCGCCGCCCGAATGCGTGAAACGAACACACCCGTGTTTTGCACACTCAATCGGTATCCGGTGGCGAGGGCTCTTGTTTGTTGTGCAGAAAGAATTGTGCGTCCTTAGGCGCCTGAACGGGCGTGAAGTTCAGTGGTGTCTGACTGTAGTCGAAACAATCCGATAGATCACCCATGTCCGCATAGGAGTCGGCGTATTGCGCTCCGACAGATTCGCCAATCGTTGTTGGCAGTGAAAACGTCGTCTCGACGAACTTGAGGATACTGCCGAAATCATTCTGCTGATGGGAAATGTACTGTGGTTTCGCGTAGGGCGAGATGACGATCAATGGCACACGGAACCCGTATTCATAAGAGTTCAGCGGAGCCTCCCTGTTTCGAATCGGAGGCGGCACGTGGTCGTACCAGCCTCCCCAATCATCCCAGGTCACAATGATCGCGGTGTTGGCCCAATAAGGACTTTGACCGATCGCGTTGACAATTGAAGCTACCCAGGAGGGCCCCAACCCCTTGTTGCCGTTCGCGTGATCGGATGCGTGGCCATCGGGGATCACCCATGTGACAGCCGCCAGTTTGCTGTTCTGAATATCGGTGACGATCTGCGATCCACTCCCCTCCAGCACGACGTGATTGTTCCATTCTGTTCCTTTGCATGCGAGCTGGTTTGGAGGGCCGCCAGGTTCGCAGATGTGTTGAATTCCGTCGGGAGCGGTCCAGATCGATCCATCCGTCGCGGCGTAGTACTTCCAGCTCAGGCCTGCCTGATCCAGCAGATCGGTTAGCGTGGGGTGTTCGGCGCATTCCGAACTGGTTAGGTCGATGAGATTGTTATTAGGGAAGCCCTTACTCGTGTCGATGAAGTTGACGTCCGTGCCTGGAGGTGTAAGGCATCCTGCTCCCGCTGAACCGTCGGCGCGTTGGTCATTCGCAGGGTTCCCTGCAATGTAGTAGCTATTGGTCGTCCCACTGGGACAGCTTGCTCCCGGTACACAGACTGCCGACGATCCCGACATGACGTACTGATGCGCGGGGAAGCTTGGGCCCTGGTTGGTTTGGAACATGCGGTCGCCGAACGTGTACGTTTCGGCCATGGTGAAATACGGCTGCACATCGGAAGCTTTGACGTATTGAAATTGCGGGTTGGACGGGCAGTTTGCCGGAGGCGCACAAGGTACTTGGTCTTGCGTGTCCATCTTGCAGGCTTTTCCATTCCAGTCGCAGGCCGAGATGAAGGAGTCGTGGCCGTGTCCCAAATCGTAATCAGTCTGAAGCGAGACTGGAGTCAAGGTGATTGTCTTGCCACTTGAGTTCACTCCCGTGCTTGCAATGTCCGCGCCTCGGCTGATGAGGATGGGATCATGGAACAGGTTATCTGGCGTTCGATTCTCCTGGAAAATGATGACGACGTGCTGAATCTTCCCATTTCCCCCGACGCCGACTTGCGTCGTTATGGACTTAGACGCGTCGGCGCCTCCGCCACCAGAAACAGTTGCCTGATCGGTCAGGGCCCCCGAAGCATTCGACGTTACGCTGACTGCGAGGAGAATCGGCTCATAGCTCTCTCCTCCAGCAAGCGAGTCCGAACGTGTGCAGGTAACCGAACTCAGGGTGCATGACCAGCCAGTTCCGCTCAAGCTGGTCGGCGTGAAGACGTTACCTCCGGGAAGGGAATCGGACACCGTCAGGGTTCCGTTGCTCGCGCCCGAACCGCTATTGCTGACGGCGATCGAATACTGTCCAGTTCCGCCCGGGGCGAAACTACCCGCCTGAGACAGGGCCAGGTTCCAAGATGGGGAGCCGGACCCCCCACTACCGGTTGCTCCGCAGCCGCTGAGAACGGCCAAAAGGCAGATGACGGCACAGATTGATGGTCTGAATTGCAACCGATGCATGCAAGCTCCTGAGAGCCGGCAAGGCTTTTCTTCCTGGCGGTGAGCTGGGGGAAAGCGCTGGCCGGGGATTGTGACACACGTTTTTTAGGCACGTGTAGGCTCTGACTCTTGATGCCCACGCCCACACGAAGTTCAAGTCAAGAAAGGTAAACCCAACACTAGACGATAAGTTGTTGGATGCAGATGTTGGCCGCAAACGTTGGCTTCCGCGGCCCGGCGTCGGAACTGCGGTTTCCTGGCACGCTATGCTGACTATGGGGAGTGATATGTAGCTCGGCTGACGTTCCTTCGCTAGTGAGCGCGCACTCCTGCTAAAGGGGATTGAATGTGCAACCGATTGCACCCGGCACATTAGGGGGATTGATTGTTGTGACCCATTGTTGTAAAAGTCCAATATAATCATCATCAATTCTGGTTTCTTTCGGCCCCATCCCCCAGTAGTTAGGATCAAATCTTGCTATTTCTAAAGCGGACCCAAGCTGCAAAGCTGTGTTTGTGGAGGTATTTCTTGTGAGACGTGACCCAAATGCAGGTCTTCTTCCGCATGTACCCGGACGGAATAAGTCCGTGTTGTTCTCTCGTTGGGTCCACGGAACGACGTTGTTTCTATTTTGTATCGCTTTGGTCTGCCTTGCTTCCGCCCAGCAGTCCGTCCTGACCAGTCGAAACGATATTGCACGTTCCGGAGCGAATACGCAGGAGTATTTGCTAGAGCCCTCCAATGTTGGCAAAGCGAGCTTTGGTCGCCTGTGGACTGCGCCAGTGGACTATCAAGTACTGGCACAACCGCTCTACGTCCCGAACGTGACAATCAGGACAGGTCCGTTTCAGGGGACAGTTCACAACGTTGTGTACGTGGCAACCATGACGGACTCGGTTTATGCCCTTGATGCGGATGACGGTACGCAGCTTTGGTACGCCAGTGTCGTTGATGGTGGGGTCCCTGCCAGTGGCCAGTATTTGCCTTGCGGACATCTCGGTGGGTTTACCAGCGAAGGTATCGTGGGTACACCTGTAATTGATTTGTCCACGAACACAATGTTCCTAGTGGCAAAAAGCGTGTTCAATGGCACGGTCACCCACAATATCCATGCTCTCGATATCTCCACCGGCCTTGATCAGGTATTCCCCGTTCCGATCACAGCGACCAGTAAGAGCATTGCGGGACGTGTGAAGAACTTTACTAGCTTGCATCAGAAGAACCGACCAGGTCTGGCTTTGGTTAATGGCATCCTCTATATGGGCTTTGGCTCGAATGGATGCAATGACGGCAATACCGGATGGGTTCTTGCTTACAAGACCGTCAATTTTCAGCAGTTCGGATTTTCACTACAAGGTGCCTTTAACACTTCGCCTGATATCGGCTTTGCTTCGATCTGGCAAACCGGCAATGGCTTAGCGGCCGACGGGGCGGGGAATGTCTTCGTTTCCACAGCCGAAAGTACGCAAGTTGGACAACAGATTTTTGGGAACAGTGCCCTCGAATTGACGCCGGAGTTTCCCTGGAATCCTCCTGACCAGATCCCAAACCAGCCTGCCCAATTCTTTATGCCATGGAACGTCAGTTTCCTAGACGAACATGATCTGGACGTAAGTTCCACAGGCCCAATCCTCCTGCCTGATCAGAGTCCCGGGCCTCCGGGTTGTTCGCAGGATCCATGCCATGTGTTGCTTGCCGCCGGCAAGCAAGGAATTGTGTACGTTATTGACCGCGACAACATGACGGGGTTCTCCCAAGATGGGTCCGACCATATTCTGCAGGAGTACTCGCTCCTGAATAATGGGGAGCTTATGGCGTCTCCGGCCTACTGGAATGGGCTGGTGTACTACACTCCCGGCGGCACGCCGATCCAAGCGCTTCAAGTTACCAGCGGAAGTGCACCGCTGGTCCCCTTTGCACAAACTGCGCAAAGGTATATTGGCGCGCATGCTCCAACGATTTCCGCGAGCGGCAATACGAATGGGATACTGTGGGTTCTAAGTGGCTCGGCGCTGGACGCCTTCGATGCCATTTCGCTGAAGCTCCTCTATACATCGGATCAGTCCGGCACCCGCGACAAGCTTCCGAAGTTGGCCCACTTTGCTACGCCTACGGTCGCCAACGGAATGGTTTATGTTGCCACGCAGACTACGGTGGAGGCGTACGGCCTTTTCCATATTCTGAATATCACTACAGGTAATAACCAGACGGCGCAGGTTCTGAATCAGTTGCCTGTGCCGATCCAAGTTGTGGCCAGCGATCCGTACACAGGGCAACCGGTGGTGGGGACGACGATCACGTTTAGCGACGGGAACAAAGGTGGCACTTTCGGTAATCGGTCGCCGGTTACAAACGACCAGGGTATGGTCAGCACAACTTATACGTTTCCCAAGAAAGCTGGGACTTATACCATCACGATCTCGGCGCCGACGTTCGGGGATATTACCGCAACGGAGACGGCTACGCCCGCCGCGCCGATCAAGCTATTGACGTATGCGGGCGCGCGACAGACGGGGGTTGAAGGTACGGTCTTGCCCAAGCCACTCACTGCGGAGGCCCTCGACGCCTACGGCAATCCGGTTCCCGGAGTCCCAGTTGCTTTCTCATCTAATCAGGGCGGAGGATTTAACCCAAGGTCGATACAAACCGATACCAGGGGATTCGCCTCGACGTACTTCCAGTTACCGATGGAAGTCGTCAAGGTAATTGTTACAGCTAGTTCCTCGGGTTTGAAGAGCGCAACGTTCGTGGAGTTTTCGGTGGCAGGGGCGCCTTAAGATCGGCTGGTGTGCTGACCGGCCAAAGCAAGCGAAGGAATTCCCACGAAGTACGAGAAATCATTCATTGGCAGTGACAGGAACCTATGTCACTGGGTCTTTGTTACGTTTGCTGCTTGAGGGCCCTTCGTACCTTGCACAATTTCGAATTCGATCTTATCGCCCTCCTGAAGGCTCTTATAGCCTTCGGTCGTAATTGCGCTGTAATGGACAAAGACGTCCGGTCCATCATCACGGCCTAGAAAACCATATCCTTTGGCGTTGTTAAACCACTTGACAGTGCCTTTCAGACGTTCCACGTTCTTCTATCCCCCTCCTGACAATTCCCCGTTAACTGCACAAATACTGGGGCTCCCGGGAAAATGTGGGCCAATTGTGAGACGGACAGGGTGTGCTGTCAAGCACGCACGTCACAGGGCGATGTTCGGAATCCACGACCTGGGGGCAACAGGGAACCATCTTGCGGCGTGTCGCGGACTAGATTCGGCGTGCGGACTTACAAGAATAGAACGTCCGCCACGTATTACTTCTTGCCCGCTTGGAGTTGCGAGAGCCAGAGAATTCCGCAGATCGTCTTGGCGTCACGTATCCGCCCATTCAGAGCCATTTTGCGTGCATCCGAAAGGGAAAAGAACCGAGTGGAAATCTTCTCGTCCGCTTCGGGTTGCGCGATACCGGCCTTCAGGCTGCGGGCAAGGTAGATTGTCATCGTCTCGTCGAGGAAGCCTGGGCTCACATAGAAGTGGAGAATGCGCTTCCATGACTTGGCCGTGTAGCCCGTCTCTTCCAGCAATTCTCTACGGGCAGCCGACAGCGGTGATTCTCCTTCGTCAATCCGTCCGGCAGGTAGTTCCCACATCATGGATTGCGCAGCGTGCCGGTACTGCCACTCCAGAAGAATGAGCGGTTCCGGCTTGCGTTTCTTTTGCCGATGATTTGCGGACTGGTCGTCAACTGCCAAAATGACGATGGACCCGGAATGTCGAATCACGTCGCGGCGAGTTTGAATGCCGCCCGGTTCCTGGACCTGGTCAGTTGTGACGTGAAATGCTGGGCCGTGGTATGCGATGCGGGACGAGATGACACGTACTTTGGATGATTTTGAAGATTTCGCCATAAACACCATATTAAGGTATGCTGCGCGGGTGAAGGGGAACGCAAAGAAGCGACATTTTTCGGTGACTGTGATCGGTGCAGGAAGCCTGGCGGGCTTCCTGGCGCCCGCGCTGACAAAAGCTGGCTACAAAATTGAGGAAATTGTGGCTCGCCCGAGCTCACTTCCGCGCGCGCGGACATTGGCAAAGACCGTTGGTGCTCGGGTCGTGACTCTGGCTAACGCTGTGTTGGAGACCGATATTCTTTGGTTTTGTGTTCCCGATCGCGAGATCCTATCTGCGGCGCAGAGTATCGCTGCACGGTTACGTGTAATGCGGCCAGGGGTTCGGCCGCGATTTGCTTTTCATTCCAGCGGCGTACTAGCGAGCCAAGAGTTGAACGTTCTGCACAAATTCGGCGTCGCGGTTGCTTCCGTGCATCCGCTCATGACGTTCGTATCGGAATCACAGCCCTCACTTGTCGGCGTGCCATTCGCCATGGAAGGGGATAGACAGGCTCTGAAGCTAGCCAAGCGCGTAGTGCGCGATCTTGGCGGTGAAAGTCTTCTTCTGCCGGCGAAAAGGAAAGCTGCGTACCACGCTTTTGCAACGATGACCTCTCCGCTTTTGCTGGCGTACTTGGTAACTCTAGAAGAAGTTGCGCGCAAGGCTGGAATCAGCCGCGAACGGGCGGGCCGAATGGGCCTGCCGATCATGCAGCAAACGATCGCAAATTACGCCAGCCGCGGACCGGCAAAATCATTCAGCGGACCATTCATACGAGGCGATGTAGCGACAGTGCGGGGTCATCTGTCGGTGCTGAAAAATCACAAGGCACGTGCGGTGTACGTGGCTCTCGCGAAAATTGCACTCGATCGGTTGCCGGTAGGGAATCGAAAAGAGATCCGAAAACTTCTCGACGGAAAATAACCGAAACACGGAATAGAGATCGTTCTACGCTCCTACATCAGTGCCGATTGATACGGTTCGTGAACATGTGGCCCAGCTTGTCTTGTTTTGTCTTCAGGTAATCCTGGGTGTATTCCGTGGGCGGGACCTCGCAGGGGACACGCTCCGCAATGCGGATGCCGGCACGCTCCAATGAGGCGACCTTGTCTGGATTATTGGAGAGCAGTCGCACCTGTTGAATGCCAAGAGCCTTGAGAATCTCAGCAGGCATGCGGAACTCCCGCTGGTCGGCCTTGAAACCAAGTCGCTGGTTGGCTTCAACCGTGTCCAGACCACTATCCTGGAGCGCATAAGCCTGAAGCTTGGCCATGAGCCCGATACCGCGGCCTTCCTGCTGTTCGTAAATAAGAACTCCCGCCCCTTGCTGCGCGATCATTGAAAGAGCCATTTCGAGCTGTTGGCGGCAATCGCACCGTAGAGACCCAAAAACATCGCCCGTCAGACACTGGGAGTGGATGCGGACAAGCGGGGAACCGGTTTGGACGTCGCCCATGACCAGGGCCACAGCCTCTTCGGTCTTTGCGGACGATGCCCCCAGCGTGAACCCGTGAATCAGGAAATGTCCCCAGCGGGTGGGGAAATCGGCGGAAGCAACTTGTTTGATCTTTGGAGAACTCACTTTTGGATTATATCGGTTGGAATCGCCCTACGAAGGGCGGAGCGAAGAGATGACTTCGGCCTGATTCTTTTGGGGCGCTTGGCTTACAGGTTGCTGCTACGAATTTGCCTCGTAGTCACAGTGCAGTCGGACAATCAAAATGCCAACCAATACTGCACTAGTCAGCATGAACACACGAACGTAGAGTCCAGCGTGGAAGACTTGGTCGCCGAAAACGGTACGCAGCAAGCCCGATGTCGCGCTGATGGTACACATTCCGAAGTAAACTTTCTCGATTCGCCCGCGCGAGATAACAAACAGCCATAGCAGAATCGCAGACACGATCAGGAACACAGCGCAGAGAGTCCATGTACCGGCGGAGACCGCGACAGGTGTCAAAATTCCAGCCGCGGGTTTGGCAGTAACCATCTGCCGGAAAGCGATTAATAAGAACACGAGCGAGTGAATGAGCGCAACGAGCGCCCGTTTCCGGTTGGTGAGAATGGCGAAGTCACCCATGCAAGAACCAATTTAATGAAGCCGACGAACCGTGGGATGTGACCTGAGTCACACATATAGGCGAAAGAGGCAGAGGGCTGATAAAATCGAAAAGTTCGGAAGTACGGAATGCAGTGTCCCCGGTGTGGGGCTATAGCTCAGTCTGGGAGAGCGCCTCGTTCGCAACGAGGAGGTCGTCGGTTCGAGCCCGACTAGCTCCACCAATACTCAACAACTTAGTCGGCACAAGCGTACTCGCTTCGCAGTTCACTCCGTCCGCGAGAGATTTTGCCGGAGAGTTGTGCCATCCAATTCTCCCTCCCAGCGCGCCAGCACAAGTGTCGCTACTCCGTTGCCGATCATGTTCACCAAACCCCGGAACATGCTCAGGAAACGATCAATTCCCAGGATCAGCGCCATGCCTGCCACCGGAATTGTCGGGATCACCGATAGTGTGGACACCAGAGCAATGAAGGAAGCGCCTTGCACGCCACTTGCTCCCTTGGAAGTCAGAACCGCGACGGCAAGGATGGTGAACTGCTGCGTCAGCGTCAAATGAGTGTTGGTTGCCTGTGCTACAAAGAGCGCTGCCATGGTCATGTAAAGACTGGTTCCGTCGGTGTTGAAAGTGAACCCGGTCGGAACCACCAGTCCAACAAGGGATTTGGAGCACCCGAGTTTTTCCAGCTTCGACATTAGTGTCGGAATCGCAATCTCGGACGAACTTACAGCAAGAACCAGTAAAATTTCTTCCTTGATGTAGGCGAGGAAGCGAAAAATGCTGAAACTCGCCGACAACGCGATAAGCCCGAGCACTACAACCACGAATAGAACTGACGTGATCCAAAATGTTGCGATCAACTTTGCCAGTGGCCCGAGCGAAGCCAGTCCGAACTTGCCGACGGTATAAGCCATGGCGCCGAATGCTCCAATCGGAGCGACCTTCATGAGGATGTTGACGACGCGGAAGACCACATGAGTCAACGAGTTGATGATTTCAATCAGCGGTTTGGCCCGTGGACCGGCCGCCGATAAAGCAAACCCAAACAATAACGCTACGAAGACGACTTCTAGAATGTCTCCCTTAGCGAAGGCATCGACGACCGTGGTCGGAATAATGTGCATCAGGAATTCGGTGACCGACTGCGCTTTCGCCTGGCCCGCGTAATCCGCGACCGCTTTCGCATCTAGCGTTGAAACATCGACATTGAAGCCGCCCCCGGGGCGGACGGCATTGCCGATCACTAACCCGATCAAGAGGGCGATGGTGGAAACGACCTCGAAATAGAGAAGCGCCATTCCACCGACACGGCCAACTTTCTTCAGGTTCTCCATCCCGGCGATGCCCGTAACAACCGTGCAAAAAATGATCAGGGTCACGATCATCGAAATTGCTCGGATGAAGGCATCGCCTAGCGGCTTCATGGCAACGGCCCGGGCGGGATCCACATATCCGAGGATGATGGCCAAGGTGATCGAGAATAAGACTTGCACCCAAAGCACGCGGTAGAAGGGAAGTTTGCGATCGTCGGATGGAGCCGTTTCTGTTGCTGCCGCCGGGCTTGAAAGAAGTGCCATCTTGATTTATGGGTCCCTGATTCTCAGTCTTAACTCGATGTCGTGTTATTTCGCGGCCGCGGGTTAAAGCGTGCGCACCAGCCATGGAATGATGACTTCTTTGAAGATGCGGGGATCGGGCCACACTCCGACTTGTCGTCCGAGGTGGCCGCCCATTGGATTGATCCATGCGGTCTTCGGCACATCACCTTGGTTAAGCAGCAGGTAGATGTCGGAGATCGGCACCTGGGTGTCCTTCACGCCGGCAAGAATGAGCATGGGCGCCATCGGCTTGCCGAGCAATCCCTGTTTTACGAGAGACATCTTGGGCAGGACTTCAGCCATCTCGTCGATGGTGTGGACATTTTCGAAAATTGCCATCAATGCGGGCACTTGATCGAACAAATATTCGCGATTGCCGATCAGGGAATTCATCAAGAAGTCTTTCTGGAAAAAGGTATCGGTAGGAGGCGATTGTGCGCTGGCGCCTTTCAGGCGGGCACGTTCAACGATCGCCATCTTCGTAGCCCAGTAGGCGCCCCAACTGACGCCGTGCATGGCGACACGTGTTTTGTCGATCTCGGGACGAGTGGCGACGTAGTCGAGAACGCGGGAGAGCATGCGCTCGGCATTCTCGCTGACTTTGATCGGATTCTGACCGGTACCGGGGCCATCGACTGCCAAGTACCCCACGCCGAAAGGCAGGATGGCACTGAAGCTCTCCGTCAAATCTTCTTTGCGGCTATCCAGTCCGTTGACTGCGAGCACAAGAGGCACAGGGCCGCTCGCGTTCTTCGGTAAGCGGAGGTAGCCGATGATTTCTTTGCCTTCAAATGGAATCCGCACAATTTCGAGCGGAGGGTCCCAGAAGCGGGCGTGCGCAAGGAAGGCTTCAATGGCCTTTTCGTACGAGCGTTGCTTGCCGGGCGACGCGGGGATCGGCCAGCGTCCGAAAGAATAAAGTCGCCACGCCCGGATGTAGTCCGCGTTGGCTTTTGTGGGATCGGACTTCTCCAGTGACTTGGCTTCGCTCATGTAGCGGTCGGCCACACCCATGAACGCCGCGGCCCACTCGTCTTTGTCGCGAGTGTGGACAGATTTGAACGCTTCTCGAACGTCATCAGCGTCAAGGCCGATCAGCGGGTATTGCCCAACTTCGGCACGATGAACAGCTTCTGTCTTGATCTCGTCGATTGTGCGTTCGGCACGTTCCTCAGCGACGCAGAGGGCGCCGGACAAAATCGCAATCGTCAACGCCAAAGCGGTGAGGGCAATAGAGCGATTGGAGGACAGACTTCTTGTCATAGCCACGGGAATATCCTTTCGAATAAAAAAACGGGGCCGGTTTCCCGGCCCCGTCGCGGGGAAGGGCTCGCTAGAAAATTAGCTTCAAACCCAACTGAACAGCGCGGCTGCCGCCCGATCCCACCACCGGGTTAGCGGCGGCAACGTCCGGAGTGGCGCAAGCGCATCCAAACGGTTGGACGGAGGGATCGTTGAAACCGAAACCATTCTGTCCGCCGTAGGGATTGGCCAGGTTAGGGTGGTTGAAGATATTGAAGAACTCAGCGCGGAACTGGGCCCGGAAATGTTCGCCCAGATGCCAGTTCTTTCCGATGGAGAGGTCTACGTTGCGGAAGCCGGTGTCTGGGAAAGTATTGCGACCCATGTTGCCGAAACTTCCGAGCGCAGGGGGAATCATGACAGAGTTACCTTGCGCATAACAGCCAAAATAGGCCAATGCTTCGGTCGCCGCCCCGGGGGATCCACCATCCAGCGCTAAGGCTTTGGCGTTACAAGCCGCATTGTCCGTCGGGTTCGTCGGACTAGTATTCCCTCCAAAGAACGGGATGCCTGGTGCTGGTCCGCTCTTGAAGTCGCTTGGCTTCCCGAAAAAGTTCCACCGGATCGGACTGTTGGCGGGAGGGCTCACCGGCAGGGGACCTACGCCCGCAGCATCAGTTCCTAGATCAATAGGCCCCCAGTGTTGAGGACTCTGGACTGTGATGATGGAATTGAGTTCCCATCCCTCCAGGACCTGCCCATGACCAGGCTTACCCGGTATGGCGTATGTGAGCGAAACCGTAAGTCGATGGCGAACGTCGAAGTCGCTGTTTCCGTACTCCGCCGCGACATTGTGAGCATTTTGTGGGAGTCCGGAACCGTAACCGAAGTCCCAGTTCGCACCTACATCATCGAGAGCGTGCGAGTAAGTGTACCCAACAACCGAACTCAACCCATGGAAATTGCGCGAGTTGAGCGTTACTTGGAGTCCGTTGTAATTCGACTTGTACACGTTCGCCATCTGGAAGATGTTGCTCAGGTATGGGAACTTCGCCGCAAATGGCTGGCTCGCTGCCTCAGCATCGCCGTTAACTTGGCAGGGAGCACCATTGTCGAGAGTGTTGTTGACGTCGTAGAGTCCGCCGACCAAGTTATTGGTGCATGTAGTGACATTCGCTGCCGACCATCCCGATCCCACTGGCGGCTGATTGATGTCGCGAATCCCGATTAGATTCCCACCATGATTTCCGACATACGCCATTTCGAGCGTCAGATTTGGCGTAAATGCGTGTTGCAGGCTGAAGTTCCAACTCCAAACACGAGGTGTGGTCAGATTGCGATCCACGCTCATGATGGGACAGGGACTATCGAAGCAATTGATCGCCGGGCTCCCATACAGCGGGCCCTGGTCTGGTTCCCAGGAAATCGGCGTCGGGCTGAGAAAGAACGGCAGAGAGATATTGCCGGTCGTGATGTTGCCGCCAGCAGTGTTGCCGGATCCATCGATGACCGCGCCAGTAGGTACACTGCCGGGGCCGAAGGCATTGTTAAAGGCAACGAACGACTGCCAGTTCACGGTTTCATAGGTCAGACCAACGCCCCCACGAAGCACCGTCTTGCCGTTTCCAGTCGTGTCCCATGCAAATCCAAAATGTGGACTGAAGTTCTTGTGGTCGGGTTTGTACAGGCTGCTGATTGGATGTGTTCCAGTATTTACCTGCACCAGCCCGACGTTTGGATCAAAATTACCCAAGTGATTCTTGTCTTCTGAAGGCACCGAACTGAACTCGTAGCGAATGCCCGCGTTCACGGTCAGATTCTTCGTCGCCCGCCAGTCATCCTGGAAAAACAAGCCGTAAGCCCAGTTATGCAGATGCAACGTGGGATCGCCGACCTCCAAAGTCGCTTTGAATGGAAAGCCCGCGAAGAAATCTTCCAGCTGCGATGAGTTCGCGTTAAGTACTCCGCCCAGGAACGTGATGCTGCCGCGCGAATTACCGTAGGCTGCATTCGTGACGTTGTTGCGGTGCAATTCACCGCCAATTTTAAAGGAGTGCTTTCCAGTGACGTAGGAGATATGGTCGGTAAACTGAACCACATCGTCGGGGCCCTGGAACTTCGGCCATTTGAAACCGCCCAGACCGGGGAAGAAATAGCCGCCAAACCCGATGCGCGGCAGACCGCCAGTGAAGGGGCCACTGACTCCCGTATTCAACCCGTAACTCGATGCGGGCGTATTCAAATCACCCGGCAGAGTTGGCTGATACAGTCGGTTGTAGCCAAATCGCGCTTCATTCACCCACCGCGCACTTGGGGTCCATATCCAACTGGCACCGAGAACCTGTGCGCGAGTGTGGATATTGGACCGCCAGTTCGCTTGCAACTCCGGAAAGTCTTCCACCGTGCCAGTGTTGTTGCCGAAAAAATACAGGCCGCTGATGACTTGGCGGTCGTTCAGCTTGAAGTCAACTTTGGCAACGACATTCTTCACACCAACGTCGTTACTGAATCCGTTCGGAATATCGATCGAGGGATTGTTATTCGTGGGGAAGCCCTTGCCGTTACAAGTCACGCTGGAACCGGCAAGTTGGCAGCCTGCCACTTGGAGACTCGCGGTACTGATTGCGACACCGCCAGCTTGAAGATTGGCGATCACGTCAGGGATGCTTTTTGCGCAATCGCCGATACCAGAAAACAAGCAATTGCTGGTAGGCATAGGAATCGACACCATCGAAGGGCTCGTGATTCCGCCGTAGGAGTTGCCTACGTTGTACGTCTGACCCTCGTAGGCACCGAAGAAGAATGCTCTGTTCTTGATGAGGGGACCGCCAACGCTACCACCGTATTGTTCCAGCGTTCGCGGGACCTTTGCATTTGGCACGGTATTGAAAAAGTTCCGAGCATCAAACTTGTCACCGTCGCGGCCAAAAGCGAATGCGGTGCCGTGTACATGATTGGTTCCGGACTTCAGGCCTACGTTGACGACCGACCCTGGCTTCCAGCCATATTCTGCCGGCGGATTCTGCTGAATGTTGAACTCCTGAATCGCATCGATCGGCAAAATCGTGGCAGAGTCGCCGGCGATACCTGCGCCGTTGACGATCGCCTGACCGGAGTACGGCTCACTATTGAACAGGCCTTCGATAAAGTACGCGTTGTCTTCCGCGCGCAGTCCGTTCGAACTTGTAGTGGAAAATCCGCCGCCGGGATAGCGGACAACGCCGGGTCGCAACTGAAGCAGGTTCTCATAGTTGCGTCCATTCAGGGGGAGATCGTTGATTTCTGCGTTGCTGAGGGTTCCACCGAGTGTCGAAGAGGTGCTATTCACAAGCGGCACTTCATCGGTGACGACCACAGTCTCGGAAACCTGTCCGGTAGGGAGTGAAACGTCCACCCTCACGTCCTGCGCCACTTCGATGACAATGTTCACTCGCTCCACTACCTTGAAGCCCTTGGCCTCCGCGCGAACCTTGTAGGCGCCGGGTTGCAAGTTTGGTGCGGCATAGTCTCCGGACTCGTCGGCGGTCACGGAACGTGTCGTGCCTCGCTGAGTGTCCGTGATAGTAACTGTGGCTCCGCCGACGGCGGCTCCTGATGCGTCCGTGATGGTTCCTAAGATCCGACCAAGGGTACTCTGCGCAAGGGAAGGCACAGTGAGGGCAAAGAGAAGACAGATGACACCAACTAGGCGAATGCCATTCGACGGAGAACGCATTAACAACCTCCAACTCCTCCAGAGAGGATGGGAACAGTTTTTGAAGTCGCGACCCCTGCGACTTCGATTCGAGCTTGGGAAAAAAGCTGGCGATTTGAATGTA
>Ga0302321_100001151_pt1 | contig 22566 bp, 17 predicted proteins | sample Fen_T0_1_FD_202505 | JGI IMG/M metagenome (GOLD analysis project Ga0302321, IMG submission 202505) | Peat permafrost microbial communities from Stordalen Mire near Abisko, Sweden - Fen_T0_1 | ecosystem: Environmental > Terrestrial > Soil > Wetlands > Permafrost | place: Sweden: Abisko...
CCCACTTCGGATCGCGCAGAAACACGGCCCAGCCGCGCTCCACGGCCGAACCCGTTGCCAACACCAATGCTCTCAACTCAGCGCGTTCCATACCGCCTCCTCGTTGATGGCCGCAACATCCTGCGGCCGGATAAACGGCGCCAGATAAGGTCCGTCGAAGCGTTGGTCCTGAAACAACGGCCACACCCCAAAGCCCAGCGCACGCGGCTCGCCCTGAAACGCAAAAGCCAGTCGCAGCGCCGCCTTCGCGCCTACCGCCGTCTCCAGCGCCGACGAGAAAACCACCCGCGCCTTCGCCTTCTCCAGCCGTGCGATCACCGCCGGCGCGTCGCCGAGCAACGCCGGTTTCAACACGAACATGCCCGGCCAGCCAAGCTCCAGCCAACGCACCACATCGCCCGCGCTCACGACCGATTCATCGAGCGCGATCGGCGTCGGATAATCATTGGCCAGACCCAACAACAGATCCGCCGCCCCCTTCGCATCGACCGCGATCGGTTGCTCCACAAATTCCACCGGACGTTCCGCACAACGCTCCAACCAGCGCTCCGCCCGCCGCCGATCCCACGCGCCATTCGCATCCAGCCGCAGCTTCGCGCCGCTCGGCAACTCCGCGATCAGGTCATCGAACAGCGGCAACTCCTCGCCAATATCCGCCACGCCGACCTTCCATTTGAATGTGCGAAAACCCGCCTCCGCCTTCGGTGCGACTTGCACCAATGCCGCCCGCCCGGCCGGCAACAACGCCGCCACCGGCAACGCTTTTTTGTTCACGTCATCAACCGAGCCGTTTCCCAAGCCCAACGCCGCACCCAACGCAAACCGCAGACACGGCAACCGCACCGGCACCGACCCCAGGACCTCGGACGTCACCTGCTCACCGAAGCCGCGACACACCGCCTCCGCCTCATCGACCGTTTCCGTGCCGAACCAAGCAATCGGAGCCACCTCGCCGAAACTCACCGCGCCGTTTTCATTTTCCAATCGCAGCAGCAGCCCCTCGCGTTCCGACCACACGCCCTGGGCAGTCCGCACCGGCTGGCGAAACGGCAGTTTATAGCGTCGATAACCAAAGAGAGCCATGAAGGCCCCATGCAAACCCCCGCCCGCACTTTGGCAAGGACCAGCATACTCTGCCTACGTTGACCCACTTCCGTCACCCCCACACCGTCTGTCATCCAGAACGAAGTGAAGGATCCGGTGCGCGACCGCCAACCAATGCGCCACGCCCTACCCAGCCAGCCCCACCCCCTTTGATCGATCCGTGCCCATCCGGTTTGATCCGTGGTAAGAAACCCTCCATTGGATCGACCTCATTCCCAATCCTCGATCAAAAAATGGCGCGGTGGAGGTGACTCGAACACCCGACCGGCGGTTTAGAAAACCGCTGCTCTATCCAGCTGAGCTACCACCGCGTGTGGTTTGGTGGAGACAGACAAAAAGGCTTTACCCGCCCACATCAACGCCGTTCTTGCGGTTTAAAACCGCCTAGCCACCGCAAGCAGCAAACGCTAGCCGCGCCAAACGGCATGCCTGCAAATTCGCAAACCACACTCCCGGCCGCCACGCGCCACCTATTTCACCTTATAACTGTCCCATTAGCCGGCCTGCCGTCAAACCTCAGACACCTCGATGGCGACGTCGATGTCGAGGGTTTATGCCGGCGGAATCGGGACTGTCTGTGGCAACTGTTGTAGCTCCTTTGATTTCTTCAGATATTTCTCCGCCTCATCCATCCCGAAATCGTAACCCCGCCGCCCCGCGATAGCTTCAGGAGTGGCAGCCCACTCGATCATCAACGGCGGCTTGCCCGCCAGAACGCTCTCAAAACCACGTTTGAACCAATGCAGGAACGCCTCTTTCGCCTGTGGGTACGAATCGTAAGGCGTCACCGCAGCAACCACCCTGATGGTCTGACCTGACACGGAATATTTCAGCTGGCATCCGCTGGCCACGTCCTCTGCTGCCCAAGCAAAACGTGTCGCCAGGCCTACGAGGAGAAACACGAAAACGGTGAGTGTGCGCAGAGGGTTTTTCATGGTTCGTTGGCTCAATGCAAAAGGGGGCTGTCGGGTTAGGGCTTTTTTTGCTTCCGAATCAGGCGATAAACATGGGGAAGAAACACACCCACACAGCAGCCAACAAGAAAAGGGCGATAATACGCCTCATAAGGAGTGCGGTAGTCCGTCATGACTCTCTCTTGGGTTATTGACCGCTGAACTCCAGAATTTGAAAATGATCCTGAAAATCCGCCCCAATAGTAGGCGGTCAGGCAGCCGATAACGATCGCCGAGATCAACGTCTGCCCGATCATGCCAATCAGCCAATCGGATTTAGTCTCTTCAGGCGGTTCTGGTCCCAAGTCGCCCTTCGCCCAGAGGATCGACTCAATCTCAAGCTCGCTAAATCTTGCCCTCATCAGAATCGAACGAAGCCGCTCAAGCTCCCCCGCACTCATGGCAGTCTCGTATTCACCAAGGAGTGAAGCTTCGTGGAGTTTTTGACGGTTGCGGTTCATATCGGTCTATTGCTGGGGTCATGGACACTGGCGACGGGTTCGGCCTTTTCAATTGTTTTGCGAACAACTCCATCAACTAACTCGGCCGCAAAAACCGTGTCCGTCGTTGCGGTATTGTGTCTGGCACCGCCGTTTTATCGGCCTTGTTCTCTTTGGCTCCTAGCGCTTTCGAGCGGGTTTCGGTCCACGTCTCAGGGGCCATCTTGGAAGCCGGGTCCGCAGCAGCTGCCGGGCTGACAAACTGTATGAACCCGATCGCGCTAAACGTAAAAAACACGCGCAGAATCCGAAGAGAGCGACTGACTAAATGGGTACGCATTTTATTAACGCAGGATTGCTCGAACGTGAGCCACAATTCCGGAACCAGCCGCTCATGACAATACCGAACGGATAATTATGCCGCGTGTGGTTTGGTGGAGACAGACAAAAAGGCTTTATCCGCCACCTCCACGCCGTTCTAGACGTCACACGTCACGAAGACCACGTCACGTCACGAAGACGTCAGGTCTTGACTCTTGACAAAGCGGTGGCCGATGGTTCGTCAAGTCCTTAAAAAGGACTCAGAAAAGGCTTTGGGGCTTGGGGTCGAAGCCCGTGCTTCCTTTGCGTTCCATCGCTCAGCTCGTGTTTATTCGACCTGAACAGAGTCCGCTTTCTTCCATCACGGCCTTTGGCGGTAATTCGTAGGGTCATATTCCGCAGTGCGGGCGATGATCGCTGCCGGGGTAATTTGGTTCTGGATCGGGCTCTGGATTTCACGGGCTGGGTTCCACGGCGTGGTTGCAGGCGTCGGGCTCGCGGTGGTGGGGTTTCGATCTCTCCTGTCCTTCCTTGCAGATACGCCGACATCGCGGCGGAGCGAACGGTCAGACCGCGGCGGGCAGCGATCTTTTCATATTTAGCGCGCAGCACTGGATCGGTACACACCATGCGAGCGTAAGCCGAGGCGAGAGCAAAGCGCTTTCGCCCTTCCTGCTGAGCCGTTGACCACGCGCCGGAAAACGTGGGCGCGCGGGTGACGACCACCTTGTCAGCGTAGTGCTTGAACACCAGCCCGCCGACTTTTCCGCGCAGGGGTTTAGATAAAGGATTAAACTGGGCTATTGCCATGATTCTTGAAGGCCCGGACCTCCGCGCTGCCTTCGTATTTCTTACACTCAGCCTCCGCTCATCCTGCGACCAACGCCCGGTGAATGTTCAGATTTCCCGGGGCCTGACAAGCCGGGAGTTGAGGCCCACTTAAGGCCAACCCACGTACAACGAGCTACCAAGCGCCTCGCGCCAGAGCCAAACTTTCAGCAAATGCACCGCCACGAGCCGAAACCGACCGCCTTCGTCCTTTTTGATCCCGAAGTGAGGATGCTTCGGAGCAAGCTCCTGGGCTTTTGATCGAACCAATACAAACCTTCTAGGGCTCACCATTTCGCCCCTTTGTAGGAGCCTGCTTGCAGGCGATGTGGCACTGAATCGCCTGCAAGCAGGCTCCTACATCCGATCCAAGCCGGGCAAGCTGCGGGGGATCGAACCCATAGCGAATGAAGTCCGGGGTGTGAACAACTTCCTGCGGTTTATCCTCGCAAGGCCGTTGACTGGAAATATCGCTTCAGAACCCAAATGAAACGTTATCCCGGCCTCGATCTCCTCCGTGCGATCGCCATTCTTTGGGTGCTGCTGTTTCACGGGATGACGGAGGGCCTCGGCGCTCCCCTCCCCGCCATCGGCAAACTGGGCTGGATGGGCGTCGATCTGTTTTTTGTTTTGAGCGGTTACCTGATCGGCTCGCAGCTTTTGAAGGAATACGCCGCCGGCCAGACACCGGCCATCGGCACTTTCTACCTGCGGCGGGCTTTCCGGATTCTGCCAGCCTATTGGGTGGTTCTGGCTTTCTATTCCTTGCTCCCAACCTTCAGAGAAGCTGAGGGCCTCCAGCCGGCCTGGCAGTTCCTCACGTTCACCGAAAACTTCCTCATCGACTATCAACACAACCGGGCGTTTTCGCACGCGTGGTCGCTGTGCGTGGAAGAGCATTTCTATCTGGTGCTCCCGCTTTTGGTTTGGGCATTGATGCGCCGGCCTTCGTGGAAAACCACAGCGGCGGTCTGCGCGGCCATCTTCGCGGCCGGCATGATTCTCCGCAGCTACGTCTGGCTGCATCACGTGGGTATTCCGAACCATCGCCAAGGCGCCTACGTGGAGCTCATTTACTACCCCACCATCATGAGACTTGACGGGCTGCTGGCGGGCGTCGTTCTTGCAGCGATCCGCTGGTTCCGGCCAGGCTTATGGCAAAAGGCGATGGATAATCCTTATCGACTTCTCGCGCTCGGCATAGGGAGTTTGGCGGTCGCGATTTGGGTCGCACGCGACCGATTCAATTTCGCCGCGAGCGTCTTCGGTTTCCCGATGATTGCCGTGAGTCTAGCCCTCATCGTTGCAGCGTGTGTGAGCGACAAATGTATTCTCGGGCGAATTCGTATCCCGGGCGCCGAGTCGATCGCGACGGTGACATTCAGTCTTTACCTGAGCCACAAGATGACCTGGCACGTCCTCAAAACCTTCTGGCCTGAACTCGTCAACGCGGGCGGGCTCCCGTCCTTCTGCGCGTTTGCTGGCTCGGCATTCTTGGTGGGTACAGTTCTGTTCTTTCTGGTGGAGCGGCCCTTTTTGCAGCTGAGGCCAAGTTGCATTCAAAGGCATAAAAATGCCGGGGTTTGAATGGTAGGGACGGACCGCCGGGCCGTCCGTGTTTTATGGGCCCGTTCGCAAGCAATGCTGGCGGACGACCCGGCGGGTCGTCCCTACCTTTTATACCTTTGAATGCAACTTGATATGAGGCAATCGAACTGGTTCGGCTTAAAAAGCAGCGAAATGGTTCGAACGGAGTGACGGTTTTCACTCCGCCGTTGCCCCAAGCGACTTGAACGCCGCCAGCGCGGCTGCCCTCGCCTTCGCGTGATCGACGATCGGGCTCGGATAATTTTCGCCCAACCTCACCCCGGCCTTGGCCAGCACTTCGGTCGGCGCTTCCCACGGGCGGTGAATAAACTTGGCCGGCATCGCCGCCAACTCCGGCACCCAGTGGCGCACGTATCCACCTTCTGGATCAAATTTTTCACCCTGCGTTACCGGCGCGAAGATCCGGAAATACGGCGCGGCATCCGCGCCACAGCCCGCACTCCATTGCCAGCCGAGCGTGTTGCTCGCCAGGTCCGCATCGACCAGCGTGTCCCAGAACCAGGCGGCACCGTGCGTCCACGAGAGCCGCAGATGTTTCACGAGAAACGACGCCACCACCATGCGCACGCGATTGTGCATCCAACCTGTCTGCCAGAGTTGCCGCATGCCCGCATCAACGATCGGGTAACCCGTCTGCCCGCGCTGCCAGGCACGTAGTTTCACACCGCCCGGATCGTCCGCCCAGGGAAAGCGCTCGAACTTCACGCGCAAGGGTTGGTTCGGCGTATCCTGAAAATGATACAGCAGGTGATGCGCAAACTCGCGCCAGCCGATCTCGGTGAGAAACCGTTGCACGCCGCCATTGGCCGGAAATACACCCGAATCCTTCGATACCGCCCGTGCCGCCGCCCAAATCTGGCGCGGCCCGATCTCGCCGAAATGCAAATGCGGCGAGAGCGACGACGTGGCATCCTCGTTGGGCCGGTCGCGCCCTTCGTCGTAATCAGCGGCTTTGTGTGATAGAAATTGTTTCAATCGCTTTCGCGCGCCCGCCTCACCCGGTTCCCAGGCACCGGCAAAACCAGCCGCCCAATTTAACTTCGGCAGCAACGCCAGCTCCTCGATCTCCAGTGATCGCGGCCATTTCGCCGGCGCGGGAAACCGTTTCGCATTAAACGCAATTTCCGCCAGAACCAGTTGTGCGAGACAATGCCGCCAATACGGCGTGAACACCTGAAACGGGCCGCCCTGTTTATTCGCGATGGTATGCGGTTCGAACAACAGCGCGCTGTTGAAACTTTCCGCTTCGCTACCTGAGGCGGTCAGTTCGGCCTTGACGCGTTTGTCCCGCGCGATCGCCGCCGGCTCGTAACGGCGATTCCAATACACCGCGCCGGCACCGGTCGCCTTCACGAGCCCACGCAACACCGCCAGCGACTCGCCTCGTGCCAGCACGAGTTGCGAGCCGCAGCCGCGCAGCGAGGCGTCGAGCGCCGCCAGCGAGTGATGCAGCCACCAACGCGACGCCCCGCCCGGCCGCCACCGCCCTTCGCCTTCGTCATCGAGAATGTACACCGGTAGGATTGGCCCGCCCGTTGCCAGCGCCGCCTGCAGCGCCGCGTTGTCACGCAGCCGCAGATCCTGCCTAAACCATAAAATGACGGGCGAACGGGACATATTCCCAAGGAGCTCAGCTCGTGTCTCAGCGCAAGCCGAGATCACAGCTCCGCCCCGTCAGCACCGCAAAAGCCTTTTCCCAAGGCCCTCCGGTCCGCCCATTTACCCATGCGGCGCCCATAAAAAGCCTCAGAAAACCCCCAGCCTTGCCGATATACCGCTGGTTGTGTTGGGATCATCCGCAAGACGCAGCCAACACGCACGATAAACCTCCGCTCGACTCAAAAGGATAAATTCCGCAGCATCAGCGCTCCTCATCCATGGCAACCGTTCTGATCATCGAAGACGACAAGTTGTCCCAAAAAATCCTGGCGAAAACCCTCTCGAATGCGGGCCACGAAGCGTTGACCACCGCGACGATCGATCAGGCCTGGATCCAGCTGCGCCATGCCGTCATCGTCGATCTCATCATCCTCGATAATCAGCTCAAAAACGAATGGGGCTGGGAATTCCTGCGCGCGCTAAGAAAGGACCTCATTTATCAAACCGTTCCGGTTATCGTTTACACCGCGCACACCGAACGCAGCACCTTGCTCAAGTACGTCGAGCTTGGAGTGCAAGGCATGCTGGTCAAACCCTACAACGCACAGGCCGTACTCGCCGAAATCGCCAAAGCCGTAAGAACTGGTTGGGCCTCGCGCCTGATGGAATCGCCTCAGACGGCCTGCGAGCGCCTCAAAATCAATCAGACCGATTACAGCTATATTCTGAATACAGCCGCTTCCAGCCTCGGCCGGAGCGTGATGGAAGCCCGGCGTTTGCAAACCGCACCCGGAGCCAAACTCCAGCCGGTCATCGAAAACATAAAAGCCGAAAGCATTCAACTGGGCAGCCCGCTCTTCAAAACGCTCATCAGCTCCATCGAAGAGGCGATCGTGAATCGAGACCACGCCACGATCGATCGCTGCCTGAGCACGATGGAAGCCGTGGTCGGCCTGGTTCGGCAACGCGCGATGAACTGCGTCGGCATGGGTGACTCCATCAGCAACTCGCACGTCGCCACGCGAAAAACCGAAGACGGCCCCGCACCGTTGTTTTTCGAACCACCCTCCAGCGCCGAAGCCGTGTTTCACCGCAAGATGGCAGCGCAACCCATCTGGAATTTCGGCCGTCACTTCGGCCGCCTGCGCGGCGCACGCCTGTTTGCCGAAGGCGATCTAGCAAAACTCGCCGAAGCCGCACTCACCTACGAACCACTCGCCACGTTTTTTTCCGCGACCAAACTTCTCGCCCAAGTCGACCACATGCCCGTCGACGACACCGTGCACGCCATCACCGATGTGCGCGGCTTCGACGCCGTCTACCTGCGAATTTCGGCACAACTCGGTTTCGCCGGCCAGGACTCGTCCACGGAAGAAAACGTCCGCAACGCCATCCGCTACCAAGGCACCGCCAAAGCCATCACCATCGCCGCCGCCGGACGCATCGCCACCGCCGGCAAAGCCCCCTCGCCCCTCGACCTGCGTCCGCTGTTGGAACACACGGTGGCCGTGTCGTTATTGTCCTTCGAGATCGGGCGCCTGCTCGATCTGGATGACCCGCACAACCTTTCCGCCGCCGGTCCAGTCCATGATATAGGCAAATGGTATATCGCCACCGCCGAACCCGCCCTCTACGCCGCCGTGCTGGCGCTCACCCAAGCCGAGCAAATCTCAATCACCAAATCCGAGATTGAAATCTTCGGCCTGGCCCACGCCGAAGCCGGCGAACTCCTCCTGCGCGCCGGTGGAGCGTCCCCGCTGCTACGCGCAACCACACTCCACCTCCACAATCCGCAAAACGTAAAGGAACCGCGTTTGGCACCCTTCGTGGCCGCCGTGCATCTGGCCGGTCATATCGCCCGCGCCATTCAGTCGGCCGACGAAAAGTTCATCGCCGAAACCAAGCTCCGCCTGTCCGCTCCCGCCCATCCCGTATGGGCGATTTTTAAGGCCGGTGGCATCGACCTACTGTTCGACATTCCCGAACTAGTCGAAACGATTTTTTCCATCGCCAAAACCACTGCCTGGACCACCGGCGTGCTGCTCAAAGGCCCCTGAGCCTCCGCCGCCCTCAGCGCCGACCAAACACCAGTTGCAGTACTTCCTGCAAGTCACGGCCAATCGCCCAGGATCCGCGTTTAGAAAACACGAGCGACTTGCAACGGTGACCTTTCAAAAGCGCTTCGTCGACATTGAGCACGCGCACCTCGTCTGGCGCCAGATTCATGGCCTCCATCGGTGTCAGCGGCGTCAATGAAAACGGCAACCCCATCTCGTTGACGCACAGTTCCCAACCGCCAACCAGCTCGCCCACCGGCAGCGGCTTGGCCAAAAGCGAAGGATAACGCGTCACGTAATCGGGAATGCGCCGCGTCGCGATCCGCAGCCGCACCGCCGTCTGCATGTGGGCAAAATACGCACGGAAAGTATCCACGCGCCGCGCACGAAAATCGTTATAAAAATCCAGCGGATCAAACCCCATCAAGTTCATGCCGTTGTAGATTCCCTGATGGTTCTGGCCTCCAAATTTTTTCCAATCAAACCAGCTCTGAAAATCGTTGGATAACAGCACGCCCATCTCGAAATGCAGATGCGCCCGCTGCTTCGGAATCGCCTGTTCGCTGGAGCTCCGCCCCATCAAACCCAGCACTTGCCCCTTTGTGATAGTGTGACCAACTTCGAGATCCCGCGCGATCGCCGCGAGATGAGCGTACAACGTATAAATCGCCGGCTCCATTTCCGGATGCTCGAGCACAATATAACGCCCATAATTGCTGTTACCGGGAGCACGCCCGATGTAGCGCACCACGCCGTTCATCGCCGCAAAAACTGAATCAGCCGGCTCGCCCTGACGGTCGCGGCTGATGGGTTTCAAATCCAGCGCCTCGTGAAACTGCACGCCACCACTACGCCGGCAGCCAAAAAGCCCCGACTCGATTTCACCCGACGCTGTCGGCTGAATAAAATCGCTGAGCGGCTTTCCCTCGAAATAAGCAGGATTCGGCGTCGGCCAGCCGATATCGATACGTTGGGCATGAGCCGAAACGGCGAGCATCGCCGCAACCAGTAAATATCGAGTTTTCATACAGAAAGTTTTGGTTCCTCCATCGCCGACATCACTTCCGTGCCGATCGCATCCGCCACCAACCGACCGTGCAGCGTCAACGCCAACCGCTCCTCTTTCAATGTCGCCAACCCTTCGTCGGCGAGCCGCACCGCGAGTTCGTTCACTGCTGACCACGGCGCACGCGGATAATGCCCACGCAGCGCCGCGAGATCCACGCCTTCATTCATGCGCAATCCAAACACCAACGAATCCTCCAGCAACAACTCCGGCGTCAACGCCGTGCGATCTTCCGTGGCGCGTTCGCCACGCCCAAGTTTTTCGTCCCACGCCGCCAGATCGGCGATGTTCGTGCCGCGCCAGCCCGCGTGTTGCGATGCCGCCGACGGCCCGAGCCCGATCCACTCCTGCATGCGCCACGTATTCAAATTATGAACACACTGATGCCCCGGACGCGAGAAATTCGAAATCTCATACTGCGCAAAACCCGCCGCGCCGAGCGCCTCCCAGGTTTTTTCGTACAACTGCGCCTCGCGCTCCGTATCCAGCTTCACCTTACCCTCGGAAAGTTTCACCCACAGCGCCGTGTCCTCCTCAAACGTCAGGCAGTACGTCGAAAGATGATCCGGCGCCAGCGCCACCGCCTCGCGCACATCGGCCAGCCACGCCGCCTCATCCTGCCCCGGCAACGCGAACATCAGGTCAATGTTCACGCTCGCAAACCCCGCCGCTCGAATCCGCTCATAGGCACGAAGGACCTGTTCGCGCGTATGCGGTCGGCCCAACGCCGCCAATAAGTCCGGTTGAAAACTCTGCGCGCCCATTGAAATCCGCGTGACACCCAACTCACGCAAAACCGCCAGCCGCGCCTCCGTCACCGAGGCCGGCGCCATCTCCACCGACCATTCCGCCGGCACACCGCCAAAACGCGCGCGCACCGTTTCACCTAATTTTCGCAAATCGGCCGGCGCCAACAAACCCGGCGTGCCGCCACCCCAAAAAACCGTATCCACCGGCTTGGTCCAGTCGATCAACGCCGTCTCACGCGCCACGCCGTCGAGGTACTGGTGCACCATCGCGACCGTCGGCGAAACCTGGTAAAAGGCGCAATAATCACACGTCTTCGCGCAGAACGGCACATGCAAATATACCCCAACCGCATTTTGTGGTTGGAGTGCTTCCTGCACGTTTTTAATATCGCTCATTGCAAACCTAAGTGGTTTATGTTGCCTTTCACCTGATTTTTTTATCGGAAAATCCCAATGCAAAACAACCGCTTCCCACACGCGAGACGAATCTTCCTCGGACTAGTTGCCGCCCTGGCCCTCACGCTGGTCGGCTGCTACTCCCCGGCGATCACCAACCTGACGCCCACGTCGCTCCCCGAAAACCCGTCGCAAATCTACACGATTTCGGCCCGCATCACGCCCCGCGACAGCGGCTATGTGCAGGGAACCTTGATCCCCAGCGTCATCATTGACGGCCAGAGCGTCGTCTTGAAAAAGAGCGCGCTCGGTCAGGATATCTACGAAATCGATTACCAGATCCCCGGTGGCCGCAGCGAACTGGCGTATTATTTCCAAATCAATTACCAGATCCAAAACACCAACGGCCTCACCGCCTCGCGCGAAGATTACACGCCCATTCAAAAGGCGCAGATCCTCAGCCGCTACGTGATTTCGATCGAAGCCAACCGCGGCCCCGTCGGCGCACTTGTCGGTATCGCTGGCCGTGGTTTCACGCCGAGCGACATCGTTTATTTCAACGATACGCCGGTGCGCACCGTTTTTGAATCCGCTCGCTCGATCGGCTTCTACGTCCCCGGCATCGACGCCAACCGCAACTACCGCGTCGCCATCGGCAGCGGCAGCGGCCAGACCCCGGTCGGCACGTTCCGCATCGACGGCCCCATGGGCAGCGAATCCTCCAGCACCGGTTTCTCCGCTCCCAATGCCGGCTCACTCATCGTGACGCCCAGCATGCTCAACCTGAGGAAAGGTGAAAAAGCCGCACTGACCTTCACCGCTCCCGTCACCGCTTCGGCCGGCGGCATCCTGATCGATGTCACCACCGACATTCCCGAAAGCGTTATCATGCCTGAAGTCATCATCCCGCAGGGCAGCAACACCGCCACAATCACGATCGAAGGTGGTCGCCCCGGTAACGGCAGCCTGTTCATCAAAGGCCCCGGCGTCAAAGAGCTGAACGTCCCGATCCACGTCACCGCCAAGTAAGACGCGTATCAAGTTTCCCCTTACAAACCGGCGCCGCAACGCGCCGGTTTTTTTGCGCCCGAAAAAAACGCTTCCGTGGTGGGCGCGACCGCTGGGCGCGCCCTACCCTCCGAACAACTTCGGCCTCAGATCGTCGCGCCGAACCGTTCGAGGCGCTTCAACACTGCCTCGCGGCCTAACACGCGGAACATGCCGGTGATGCTCGGGCCGACGTTCGTGCCCGACACCGCCAGACGCGCCACAGCCTGATAATCGCCGAAGCCCAGGCCTTTGGATTCCGCCAGCTTTTTGAGTGCTTCCTCGATCACCAGGTCACTCGACAAATCGGCCGTACGAAGCAGCTCAATGAGTTCGACGAGACGTGTCTTTGGCTCGCCCTTGCCCAAGACTTTCGCCCGAACCTTGTCATCGACCACAAAATTATCCGTGAAGAAATACTTCGTGTAAGCCGGTAGTTCTTCGATGCCCTTGATCTTCGGATGCGCGAGCGCGATCACCGCACGGAAATACGTCTCATCCGGCCAGCCGGCGGTGAACACGTTCTGTTTTTCAAAGTACACGCGTGAAAGTTGGAGAAACTTTTCCTCCGGCAACTCCAACAGGTACGCCATGTTCATATGCGCGAGTTTCTTGTCGTCAAAGCGCGCGTTGCTCTGGTTCACGCCCGGCAAATCAAACAAACGAATGATCTCGGCGATGGGCATTTTCTCGCGGTCGTCGCCCGGATTCCAACCGAGCAGCGAAAGAAAATTCCCCAGCGCCTCCGGCAAGTATCCGCGTTTCTGATACTCTTCGATCAACGCGCCTTGATCGCGCTTCGACATTTTACCCGGACCGTTTTGTTTCAGAATGAGCGGGATGTGCGCAAACTTCGGCACCGGCACGCCGAACGCCTTGAACAACTCGACGTGCTTGCTCGTGTTCGAGAGGTGATCTTCGCCGCGAATCACGTGCGTGATCTTCATCGCGATGTCGTCGACCACGTTGACGAAATGGAAAACCGGATTGCCGTCCGAGCGCACGATCACGAAATCCTCGTCCTCGACGCGCTCGACCCGACCACGAATCTGATCATCGATGATCGCCGGCGCGGTGGCGACCTTGGTGACCGTCTTCTTGCGATGCTCATCGAACACCTCGCTGCGTTCGCCCAGCAGTTTGAAATAGATCGCGCCGTCCTTTTCGTAGGTGCGTCCGGCGGCGGTGAGCTTTTCGAGATATTCTTTGTAGATGGCGGCACGTTCGCTTTGGCGGTACGGACCGAAGTCGCCGCCCTTGCCCGGACCTTCGTCCCAATCCATGCCCAACCAGCGCATACTGTCATAGATCACGTTGAGGAAAACCTCGCTGTTGCGTTCCTTATCGGTGTCTTCGATGCGCAGGATAAACGCGCCGCCGGTGTGCCGGGCGTAAAGCCAGTTGAACAAGGCCGTGCGGGCGCTGCCGATGTGGAAGAAGCCGGTGGGACTGGGAGCAAAACGAACGCGTACTCGAGACATGTTGAAAAGTATTCCGCCGACATCACGCCAGCGGAAGGTTCAGCAAGCAACAACCCACCCGCCCTGTCAAAGCCTCGTCGCAGGTCAACCGACAGGGTTGATCGCCGATGATCACTTAACGCCAGTCGATCGCCAGCCGTTCAGTGGCGCGCGGGCACGATGCGGGCGATTGCGGGAGGAGCGCCGACCGAGGCGCGCGGAACCAGATCCACCGGGAATACGATCGATTTTTCCATTAGCAGCCCGTCACCTTCGTTTTGGCGTTGGATGCGGTCGATCAACACCTCGACCGCTCGGTTTCCAATCGCACGCAACGGCTGCCGGACCGTCGTCAATTGCGGCACCGTCGTGCGCGCTGCCAGAGTATCGTCAAATCCCGCCAACGAAATGTCGTCGGGCACGCGCAAGCCGACTTCAGCCAGCGCCTCAAGACAACCAATCGCCACGCCATCGCTCACGCAAAAAATCGCATGCGGCAAAGGCTCGCCGGCGTGACGCCGCAACCAGCCGCGCATGGCCTGGCGCCCGCTTTCGCCACTGAAATTCGCCGGAACCACCAAAGAGTTATCAATGGCAATATGTGCACTCAGAAGCGCACGCTTGTAACCGCGTTGCCGGCGCTCGGCACCGACCAAACCCGATTCACCGGCGACATGGAGAATGCGGCGGTGACCCAAAGCGATCAGATGGCGAACCATTTCGTAAGCACCACGTTCCTCGTCGGTCTCGATGTTGACGACGTTGGGCAGCGCCACGTTCGCATGAATCGCGACAAAGGGCGTGTGCAACGGCAATACGCGCGCCGCCTCGTTCGTGAGCGTGGGCGCGATCAGGATCAACCCGTCGATCCGGCCATCGCAAAGACCGGGCAGGCGTGCGGCGTCGCGGCGCCAGTCGTGCAGCGTAAAAACGGTGGTATTCTGCTCATGTTTGGCGGCTGTTTCGAGAATACCGTTAAACACCTCCAAGAAATACGGATTCAATTCACCGCCCTCGAAGACCGTCGCGAGGCCGATGGTGTTCATGCGGCGGTTGGCGAGTGCGCGAGCGGCGGCATTCGGCCGATATTGGAGCTTCAGGGATGCCGCAACAATGCGCTCCCGGGTTTCAGGAGAAATGCGCGAAGAAGTGCGAGCGCCGTTCAAAACCGCCGAAGCCGCCATGGCCGAAACGCCGGCCTCGCGGCCAACGTCAGAGAGCGTTGCAGCACGAACCGGTTTTGCTTTTTTGGGGCTGGTCATCAGGGGAATCTTTTCAATGAAAGAAAATGCTGGCGAGCCTCAGGGCTCCTTTGCCTTAAACGCGGTAATCAGACCTATCTTGGCGTAACTGGGGTAAATTGCGGCATGATGAAGTATAACCTCTGTTCCGTCTTTCAACACGACAGTGATTCGGTAAATACGGAAACTGTCATCAATGTCGTGCATCCATTTCATCGAAGGGTCATCCAGACTAATCGGGGGACAAGCGTTATGCCACAGCTGGGCCTTCAGTTCAGGCTTCAAATCCTGCACCATGAGAGTGGATTTCAAATCCGAAACGTCCTCGATTTTAACACTGGCCGGAATCGAACTAACCGTAAAACCTAAAGTAAAGACGTACGCGCCGTTCTTTTGCTGCATATTATACATGAACCGGGCCATGCCGACTTTCACGTATTTATTTTCTTCGCCCACGACCCGTCCGTCCTTCATGGAAACGATTAACTTTCGCCCGTCCGCAAGCGTGACGCGAACCTCCGGGCCGGGAGAAACACAGCCCACCAAACCAAGAAAAACGAGAACGCTTAGGAGCTTAATGTAAGGCATTTTTAGAGGCAAAGGTAGTTAGGAAATGACTGCCGGTCCGTACGTCGCGTAACCGGCACGAACAATCAAGATGAAGGAGCAGCTTCATGCACCGCAAGCCTGTCTTCGCGAGGATAGATAGCACCTGCTTCCTGTTCAAAAAATCGACTCACAAGTAGCAAAAAGGTAATTATCGGGCTCGGTTTTATGAAATTTGGGCCACCTGCTTATGAAAAAGGTGGCGCCAGTGAAATCACCGGCGCCACCTTTGTTTCCTAACAATGTGTTAATTCGACCGGTTTACCGGCATTAGAACGAGAATTTAGTACTGAGATCGTACGTCATGCCTGACGCGATGCGCCGTTGCGCCCAAGAGCCGTCCGGTTCAACCGAGATGGGAGTTAGGTGTGTCGTCTCACCCACGTTCCTGAGGTTCAACTGAATTCTCCAATCAATTTTGGGGGAGAGCCTGTGCTCATAGCCAATCCACAAATCGAAATGAGAATCGGTCTTTCCATAAAGCGGCTGACCGACATCCGAAATCCAAGCCGTGTTACCGTAAACCGTAGCCTGATGGATGCCATAACCCAAGATCGGTTTTGACTGCCAGCGGTAGCCAACGCCACCGTTGACACCTTTCAGCGGGCCGCGGTCGAACTTATAGCTCGATACGCCTCTAAAGGTCCATTTGCTCAGCTCAGGCTGCGTTGTACCCGTCAGAGCGACTTGGGTGAGATAGGGCGCCCAGAGACCACCCATGAACTCGCCAGATATCGCGCTCCCACCCCATTCGGGTGTCGTGCCGATGTCGGTACCGAGCCACAATTTGGCCATATTGTTGAGGTAAGCGGAGGCATTAGCTCCCAACGAAGTTTGGTACGCCGTCACCTTGGAAGCATTGAAATATATGTCCCAGTTAGACACGGGGCGAATGGTTGCTTCGAGTTCATAGCCCTTTGAGATAATGTTCTGATCGATAATCGGAGTGGTTCCGTGGATCATGTGGGAGTTATTGATATTCCATGCATAGGGGACTTGGCCGTTCGAGAGCACATGAAGCCAGTCGCCCGACTTGATGGCCGCCACGTTTACTGGCAAGCCATACTGATCCCAGTAGGACTGCGGGAACATCGTGGGGAAGTACTGCTGGATGGCCGCAGCAATTCTGGTCGCTTTAGCCGTATCGCTTTGCCCCCAGCCCCAGTACCAATCGCCGCCTTCCATTCCAGTCGGTGCGGTACCAGCAGGAAGTTTGGATGCAGCGATGCCGCCAGCGGCCATGGTGAGCGTCCAAGACGGCAGCGAATCAATCAGCCAGCCCTTGTCGCCGAGCGGTTGCCCATAGGAGGCTTGCGCGTTGTCGTCGCGCGTCTTGAAAGCGGTGACTCGCACATTCAATTTATCTTTAAACGCATTAAACTGAATGCCGTAGTCATCCGTACGACCCGCCTCATTGGGCAACAGCAAACCGTCGATGCCATAGCGCACTTTGGGCGTCTCGTTTGCACCGTGGAAGTAGAATACGCTGACGTCCATGCCTTCCGGGAGCTGCTTCTTAATATCTTTCGGCAAGTGGAGCGTAATACCATAACTCTTCGAGGTGGTTTTGATTTCCACACCCGGATCGGTGAGCCTATAATTCATCGACGCCACACCGGTATCAGCGAAGATCGGAGCCTGATTGCCGCGCTGGAGCACTTTGTCCTGCCGCACGCCAAACTCAGGAATGATTGTATCATCCCAGAAATACCCCTGGTACATGAAGGCTTTGGAGGTCAACACCTGCTGACTCTTGGCGCCGCTCGTATACAGTTGGTCGATATTTGACTTTGAGTTCAGCAAAGTCGTCGGTGTCGCCACATACCCTGCATAATTGGCAGGATTGGCGAGCTGGGTCAAAGCCGCGCCGTTGACCGGGTTCGTCCAAGCAGCCGCGGGATTAACGGTAGAGGCAGCCGTCCAAGTGTTATTCCAGAAACTCACAGGTCCGGAATTCGGAACCGTCAAGCTCGCCATATTACTTAAATAGGCACCCGAGGCAGAACTCCTATTCTGCAAGGATGGCCCCAGGTACGAGACCCAATTGACGTTTCGTAAGGCCAAGGTCTGCCCAAGCCCGGAGACTGTTCCCGAGGTGGTATCCATGGCATACATCTGCCAGGATCGATCTTCTTGTTTGGCACTATACTTTCCAGCTAGCGCCGTGAATTCATGGTGCCCCAAGATCTTGGACAGGGTACCCTTGCCCAAGAAGTCGTCAAAGTTCAGCGAATAAGCTGCGGTGAGCTGGCGGTTATCATTGTTGAAATAGTGTGCGTTATTGCCACTCCCAGAGTCGTTCGCAATAAAGGGGCGGCCCAGATTAGGATTGGCCGCTGCTTGCGGATTCCCCGTCGGGTAGGTGAGCAAAGTCTTGTCCAAATCGACCGAAATATAGGGCGCCATGTTGCCCACCATCAGGCCTTCGGTGCCCCGCTCATAATCCTGTCGATCCAATACCGCTTGGATGGTGAGTCGATTGTTGAAGAAGCTCTGTTCCAGACTGATATTGTACGAATCCCACCCTTGCCACTCGTGCTTGTTGGGGCCATCAATCAGGTTGTTGTAAAAGTCGAAGATGGAGGTATCGGTGAGCGACTTGTCGAGATAGTTGACGGTCTTAGCGGATGCTCCCGGAAAGGCGCTGGCATTGAAGTAATTGGCGTTTTGCGCAGCCGCCGAAAAGCCGGTGGTGTAAACGTGGTAAACGTTCGCGACATTGCCCCTAAGGCCGGCCGGGGATCCCGTCCCGCCTACACCTGCTTGAGCCGCTCGCTGAAGAGCCCCTGTAGCAGCATCATAATAGTACGTTGGTGCATTGCCCCACGCATAATGGATGTCGCCATTGGCCGTCCATGGAGAGGTAGCGGGGTCGAAATTTGGAGGATAGGAGGGGTTGTAGGTGAAAGGATCATAACCCGACTTGTTAACACCCGTAAAATAACCCGTGATGTAATCCACCGGCGGCAATTCGCGGGGATTGTTGGAGGCGACCGTGCCGTGTTCGAAGTTGACCTTCAATGTCGTATGAGCCCAGTCCGAATCAGAAACAATCTTGGGATCAAAACGCAGGGCACCGTAAACGCGTTTGGAATCGCTATAGGCAGGTTGCTGCTGGAATTTCGTGTTGTCATTCATCACGTCCAGTCTGAAGGCAAGTTCCGAGGGCAGCAGGACCTTGTTATAGTCGAGGGATTGGCGAGTAGAACTAAAACTCTTGTAGTGAGCTTCGACCGAACCCTGATCCTTGTAGATAGCGTCATTGGTCGCAACGTTGTTTATTCCGGATGGACTGCCTACGCCGAAGAGGAAGGAGTTCGGACCGCGGGCAATTTCCCAGCGACTAATATTGAAGCTGTCGCCTGGAATCTGGGTGAGGAAGTAGTTGCGAGTGCTGTCCATGGCGGTAAGACCACGGGCACGGTTAGCGCTGCCAGGATTGGTAAGACGCGAGGCTTCTGCCGTACCAACTGCGCCAAAGCCGCGGGAAGTAACACCGGAAAAATTGCCGTTAAGGCCGGCAACTTCGGTGTTCGCTGTATAGATAAACAAGCCCTGAGCATCGTTGATGCCGAGATCCTGTAAGAACTTGGGCGTGACAACTGATATCGAGGACGGAGTATCGGCCAATTTAGTACGCACACGGGTACCACCTAGGGTGTCGGTGGCACGATAGCCTTCGTTCTGTGTTGTTACTTCAAACGGCGAGAGGACAGTCAGATCATCTTCGCTGGTGCTGGCGGTAGGTGCAGGCACGTTACTCTTGGCAGCCTCTTGCGACCAGGCCAAGCCTGGTGCAAGAGTCATCGCCAAAAGCACGAGCGCCGGTCGGCGCAAGGTATGCTTTTTCATTTTATGTGGGGGTGTTTGTTCGGTTAGTATTACCCTAGCCACTGGTTGTGAATCCAGAGCTAGTGTAAAGGGGATCGGGCTGGAGCCCGAAAAGCTGTTAGTGGCTGGTCAAAATTTAATCTGCAGGGAGCGAACTTCAGGGGAAGAAATGGTCACGAGAGCGCCGAACTGATCGGTAGTATACACGCCGCCCTCGACTCCTGCAACCGTTTTGATGCTGGCGAGCTGGAGCTGCCAGCGACCGGTCGGCTTTCCATCGAGCGTGGCATCGATCTTTTGTCCACTGCGTTTCACCGTGAGCGTCACACCAGGTTCGCCGCGAAGCGTCGGCACGGCACACGTGGCCACCGCACCATCGGCGAGCTCATAAACTCGAAACAGTGTGCCATCGGTAAAGTCGTAGTCCGGTTTATTCTCGTTGCTGCCAAACGCGATGATCGAACCCGGCCGTACAAAGAGCGGCAGGCTCATGTAATCGTGGCTGGCCTGTTGCCAACTACCGCCGACTTGAACTTCGCCTGTGAGCAAATTCGTCCAGCGTCCGGCTGGCAGATAATATTCCACCGAACCATCTTCCGTAAACACAGGCGCAACCAGCAGCGATGAGCCAAGCATGTATTGGCGCTCGAGCGTGGCGCAGGCTGGATCGTTCGGGAACTCGAGCATCATCGCACGCATCGCCGGCACACCTTCATGGTGCGCTTCAACGGCTGCGGCATAGAGATACGGCATGAGTCGGCACTTGAGCTTGGTGAAAAAGCGCAACACGTCGCAAGCGTCTGCATTATAATTCCACGGCACGCGGTACGACGAACTGCCATGCAACCGGCTGTGCGACGACATCAGGCCGAAGGCGACCCAGCGTTTATAAACAGCCGGCGGGGGCAACCCTTCGAAACCGCCAATATCGTGACTCCAGAATCCAAAGCCGCAGAGTCCGAGCGACAAACCGCCGCGCAGGCTCTCAGCCATCGATTCAAAAGTGGAATAACAATCGCCACCCCAGTGAACGGGGAATTTCTGCGCCGTCGTGTGGGCCGAGCGGGCGAAAACCATCGCATCGCCCTTGCCACGCATCTCTTCGAGCAGCCCGAAAACCACTTCGTTATAGAGAACCGTGTAGTGGTTGTGCATCCGCACCGGATCCGAGCCGTCGTGATAAACCACGTCAGTTGGGATGCGCTCGCCAAAATCAGTTTTAAACGAATCCACGCCCATCTCCACCAGACGGCGCAGATGCGAAGCGAACCATTTGCAAGCGCCTGGATTCGTGAAATCCACGATGCCCAGACCGGGTTGCCAAAGATCCGTCTGCCAGACACTGCCATCGGCCTTCTTCAGAAGAAAGCCCTGACGTTTCGCGTCATCAAAAATTGCCGAACGTTGACCGATATACGGATTGATCCAAAGGCAGATTTTGAGACCGCGCTCGTGCAAACGACGCAGCAGGCCAACCGGATCAGGGAAAACGCGTTTGTCCCATTCGAAATTGCACCAATCAAACTCACGCATCCAAAAACAATCGAAATGGAAAACGTGCAGCGGCAGATCGCGCGACTTCATACCCTCGATGAAACTCGTCACTGTCGCCTCATCGTAGCTCGTGGTAAAAGAAGTCGTTAGCCACAAACCGAACGACCAAGCAGGTGGAAGCGCCGGGCGCCCCGTGAGCGCGGTCAGCTTGCGCAAAATGTCCTTCGGCGTGGGTCCGTAGATGACAAAATATTCAAGGCTTTCGCCCGGATTGCTAAACTGAACGCGCGAGACTTTCTCCGAGGCCACCTCGAACGATACCGGTCCAGTCTCGTTGACGAGCACACCGTAACCACGATTCGTCAGGTAAAAGGGAACTGATTTGTAGGCCTGATCGCTGCCCGTGCCGCCGTCCTTGTTCCAGTTTTCAACCACCTGACCGTTCTTCACGAAAGCCGTGAAACGCTCCCCCAACCCGTAAACCGATTCACCGACGCCCAGCGATAGCTGTTCGTGAACAAAATTGCCCTGGCCTGCCCATTGAATGTAACCAATTCCCCGCGACAAACTGCGCGTCACAACCCGGTCGCCCGCCTTGAACGTCAGTTCCCAGTCCTTGCGTCGAACGTGAACCGAGAGGCCTCCGCTCAGCAGAACCGATTCCTCGGCGTTTTGTGTAATTTTAACCTGCGCCGGTTGCTGCGGCGTGAACGGCACATATGGCCCACGCTCAAGCCCACCCGTAAAATGATCGATGCGAACCTTGATCACATCAGCCATGGGCGAACTGAGCTTAATCGTCAAAAGCGGGCCCTGCAACGTATCGCCGCGATGGCGGATCGGTCGCGTTGGCGCATGCACAACCAGCGAGTCTTGCTCGATGGTCACATCATGGGCTTCGGCCGGATAATGAGCTTGAACGCCCGGCTGAAGAAGCCAGTTGCCGTCGGTAAACTTCATACGTCTTGGGGAGTGGTCAGGGGAACGCTTGGTTTAGCGTTAAATTCAATTTAAGGATAAATCACCGAGTTCAATCCTTTTTTGCAACTATTTGAGAAATCATCTGTCGTTCACGCGCCGCTTCTGCAACCGCCATGCATTGCCGGTTAAAGCCAGCCTTCACCGCTAAAAGTAAACAACCCCGGGATAAGCCCCGAGGCATTTTCAAAACCGGCAACCACACGCCATGCCCGCCGTTCGTTCACCAATTTGTAGGAGCCTGCTTGCAGGCGATTCACATTCGCATCGCCTGCAAGCAGGCTCCTACATCCCAACCAAGTCGAAGCAAGCTTCGAGGTATCGAACCCATTGCGAATCAAATAGCCCGCCATGATTTCTCAGGGCGGGCTCGGTAACATTAGTCAGAGCAATTCGTGCGGTAACGAATTTTGTCTAATTAGTCCTTCTCTCCGCCGGCACAAGCCGGCTGGTGCTCACGATGCCGCAACTGCGGATAAAGGCGCTCCAGTCGATCAAGCGCGAACTCCGCCAGTGTCGCATGGCCCATCGTCGTGGGATGCACGCCGTCCCAAAACAAAAACGTATCGGGATCACCCGCCTGAACCATCAGGTAGGGATGGGTGACATTCACAAAACCGAACATCGCCGGATCAGCCGCAATTACATGAAGCGATCCGTATATGCTGAAAATATCAGCGTCGGCTCCATGGCAACGTGACACCGATTGAAGTTTCGCTGCCACTGCGCCATTTAACGTCTGCGTGACGCCCGTCAGGAGCGAACCAAAACCACTCCCCAAACCATAA
>Ga0302321_100001153_pt1 | contig 22551 bp, 22 predicted proteins | sample Fen_T0_1_FD_202505 | JGI IMG/M metagenome (GOLD analysis project Ga0302321, IMG submission 202505) | Peat permafrost microbial communities from Stordalen Mire near Abisko, Sweden - Fen_T0_1 | ecosystem: Environmental > Terrestrial > Soil > Wetlands > Permafrost | place: Sweden: Abisko...
AAAAAGGAGCTTCAAACCATGTTCAACAAAGTCATCCTCATCGGCCGTCTCGGAAAGAATGCAGAAGTCAAAACCGCGCAGAACAAGAAGGACTACGCCGTCCTCAGCATCGCCACCAGCGAGAGCTGGAAAAGCGACAAGGGCGAGTACGAAACCCGCACGGAATGGCACCGCGTCTACGCCTGGGGCAATCTCTCCAACTTCGCCAAGACGCTCCTGAAGGGGCAGCTTGTCAGCCTGGAAGGGAAAATCAAGTACCGGACGATCGAGGAAGATGTCGAGGGCAAGCCGTTCAAGCACACCATCGCCGAGATCCACGCTTCCAGCATGAGGCGCCTCTCGAAGGTCGAAGCCGCTGACGATCCCAGCGACGGGGCAGACGAGGCGTAAGCCTCGTCCGCAAAGCCCAGGGGCGATTCGCTCGCCCCTACGCGTATCGAAGTCGCCAATTTAGCGAAGCCGGAACATGCGACGCAAAGCAAGTAGTAGTCTCGAGTTTAGAAGTCCTATTTTGAATTTAGTCGTGTCAGGTCGTGCGGATGAGCCAACCGAGCCAAATAGGCCGCGTACTCAATCAGCAATGCCGTTGAATGGAGTTCGGTCACTCGGCTCTTGCGAGTTAAGCCAACGGTAAGTGTCCAATTCGGGTCGACTCCATTTGTCTCCCCGACTAGCTGAGCTTCGAAGGGAGAACCCAACGGAATTCGGCAATAGCTCTGAAGAAGTTCGGCCTTGTCGATGGATTCGTCGGTGATCTTACTAACTGTTGCGGTGATTGAAGAGCCACGCTCCACAAGCATCGGCAGCCGCTTGCGCCACGGATCGACCAAGAGGGGTGATGGCTCTTGTCCGGCAGTCAGGGAGCATCGGCCATCGGCGTTCAATACCGCAAGATCAAGCAGCCAGATGGGCAAATAAAAGGCTTCGCTCAATCGCACCGACCAGCGCCCCTTGTCTTCAAAATGCGGAAGCTCGTAATGCTCCACTGGCAGGCTTCCGTCACCGTATTTCGATTCGACCTTCCTCACGGGCGCAAGCGGCACCATCTGCCTGCTATCACGGTCTTTCGCTCGTCGTAGCCCCGTGCTCCGCACCACAAGGTCACATGGCTGTGCAAGGATAATGAACCGCTGACCTCTTCCATCCTCGAAAATATCGCCCGAGGCGATAGGAAGGTGAACCATGTTAATCGCCTCCCCCGACTCGTAGATCTCATCGTGTTGCAAACGTCGCGCATCGGTTGTGACTCCTTCACTCATCACCGAAGTGCCGACATCGCAAATCGGGTTGATGTCCCGAACGCGCTGATGCAGCTCCGCATCTTTGCGGATATTCTGATTGATCTGCTGCTGCTGGTAAACGCTTATGACGCGTACCAGCGTGTCCGGCGACCATGCGCCTTCGACGTTCGATGTCCCAAGAATGATGCGTTCGAAGGACTGCACCCCAAGCCCCTTTATCTTATCAATGGCCAGAGTGCTGGCCTTCTCCGTCTCTTCCCGCAGGCGCTGCGTCAACATTCGGAATAGCCGATATAGAAGCAAGTGCTTTATTCGCTCTGCGAAGCGGTCACTGTTATCCGTTAATCGGCTCTTGGCGACTACTAATAGATATTCTTCTAAGTCCGGCGTTTCCTTCGCAATTTCTTCTTGCAAACCAATTTCGGCCTCGTTACTTGGCGCATTGTGCGTTAGCAAGGCGTAGACGTACTTGTAGTTCGGATTTTCATTATGAGTTTGGCCAATAAGTTGCCTCCCGTAAGTCGCACTCTTTCCCTCTAAGCTGAAGTCGTCGTCAAATATGAAAAGTGTGGGGGAGGTAGTTGCCTGCTCCAACAACTCGGCCTTTTGCTGTTCCCATTGTTTCAGGCTCAACGGCTTTACTTCTGCTGTTGAGCCTATGATGTCGTGAAAGTATTTCGCGGCCTTCTGGTCTCTTTCCGCCTCGGTGTAGTCATACTGAACCGCAGCCAACTTATCGAACATCGATTGAAGGTCTGCGCCTGCAGCATTGATAAGCTTTACAACTTTCGCCCTGACGACCGCTTCATCATCTGCCTCAAAAGTGTCGGCCGGAAATGCCCCGCAGTCGGCCAAAGATTTTCGTGCAAGATCATTCGCCAGAGATTCGATCCTCTCTGTCGTCACGCCAAAACGATCATCGACAAAGACAACGCGACGGATACCGGCTGCGTTGAACAACTGCGCGACTATTGAAGGATTACTTTCTGTCGGTCCCATCGATCATCCCTGAGAGATCCAGATCAAACTCGTACTGACGTCCTACGCTGTTCCGGGAGCGGGAAAGCTTAATGGTGCTACCCTCTGAGTCCAGAAGCTCCCGAACAATGAAAAGCCCAAGTCCCCGACCTCCATCTCGCGTTGTTACGAAAGGCTCAAACAAAGTGCCAGCAACAGCCGGATCGATACCTCGACCGTTGTCGGTAAGCAAAACACGAGGAGAGTTAAGTTCGACTGTAATTTTGCCGGGCGGCTGTTTTCCACGTCTAATGCTTTCTCGCAACCAATACTGGCTATTCAGGATCAGGTTATCGAAGATCTGAGTCAGTTTCCCCCGGCTGACGAAAACCACAAAGTCCTTGGCCGAAGGGGCGACGATTTCAATTTGCAAATCGCCATCCCGCCATCGGGACTCGTGATACGATTTCAGAGCCTCACAAAATTCCAGCATTTCAATAGGCTCGCGCTTCTCACGCGCGTATTTGAGGGATGGATCGAGATGTCCTAATTGCTTTCGCAGCGCCGCTATAGAAGTATCCACATGCCGGAGAAAGGCGCTGGTTTTCGCCTCGAGCCGCGCCGGATTATCAAGGAACTTTTTAAGGTCGGCTGCACGTTCGGCGAGGCCATCGGCGATCACACTGATTTCATGGACCAGTGCTTCCGCCGTTAGGCCCAAGCTCATGGTTTCATAGGCCTCGGTCAACCGTTCGCGGAATCGCTGCATCTGCGATGACAGAAGCTCATACGCAGCGCGAATCTCCGGAATTTGACTCAAGAGATCAGAGAGATCCTGGAGTGCGGCCTCCGAACCTGCGAGAGCATCACTTATGCTTCGCATGACGCCCTCTGCCTCAGATCGTTGCTCTGGCGTCAATCTTGAGGACTTGCGCGCGGTTTGAACAGCTTCATTTGCCTGACGCGATACCAATGCGACCGATCCTCGCAGAGCCGTCACCTTCGCTTCTAACTGAGAAGTGGATTCAAAGTACCGCGAGACCTTGGCAGCTAGTTCTTCAGTGGTAATGGTCGGTCCAACATTTGCGGCATGTTGTACAAATTGATCGCAGTATGTGATCGTTTGCCGCCGGGCAAATTCCAGGGTATCGTGGGTAAACTCCACAAAGCGCTGGAGCAAGGCTTCGAAATTCAAGAAATGTGGAGTCTTCTTGAAGCCTTCTCGGTCCGTCGTTTCGACAAGGTCGCCATTGTCACGCGCTGAAATCGCTATATACCCTATAGTGTTGGCCGGCTTGAGACCATACCACGAGCTACCAGCTGTCCAGGCTTTACCGAGCTTCAGAAAATCGCGGTCCACCCTAACGCCAAAGCCGTCCCGATACACTCGAACACCGGCAAGGGTTTTCACTACTCCGCGAAATTCCTTCAGGTTGGAAAACGCTGCCACATCTGGCGTCCTACTGAGGTCAAAAGAATCAAGCTCCGCGCGGAACGGACCAGGATTCATGGGCTTGAATTCGGCATCGACCGCAACCTTATCCAAATCCTCCAGCGCAACGCCCTGACGAAACATCGCAAACCAAGCAGCCGAAGTTGTTGGAGCAACTGAGAATGGATAATCCTCCGAATCTTTCTGGAGCTTTACAAGAAGCTGTGAGCCATTGTTCCGGCTAACTTCTTCCTCAAAAATCGCCTTCCGAGCCTTATCCGAGGGTTCCAATAGTCGGAGTTTTGTCTGTCCTTGCATTGTCATCTTCTCGCCATCGAAAGTCAGCGAAAAAGTCATGTCAGCTTGTTGCCTCAAGCGCCTGGCGACGGTTGCCAAATCGAGTTTTACACCGTCAATCGAAATTACCAACTCAAACGCGTTGATACCTTCAAACGGCGATACCAGCTCTGTAAGCTGCTCTTCGAGCAACTTCTTTGCGTCAGGCCCGCGCCAACGTTCCGCGTCAACCAGTTCCGAAAGAACGAGGGTTGTCCCCGAACGCCGACTTGATGGACGCTCGATCGGGCCTTTGATAGGAACGTCGGTGAGCCGGGCTGTGTTGTTGAAGTCGCTCCACGAGAACCCCACATGCCGTTCAAAGCTCTCGCCGGACGACACCGCGGTCAATTCCACATTCCTGGCTAAGCGTTGCGATCCAAGTCGTCCCAGGCCCTTGTCACCGAGCGGTGTTCTCTTACCATTCGAAGCCTTTCCCGACTGCTTCAGTTGACGCTTGGCTGAATTTGATACGACAAACCATCCATTCCGAATGGAGTCGAGAGTCATCCCCTCGCCGTCATCGGTGATTTTGATGAAGCCGATGGCGTTTGGATACAAAGTCTCGGGAAACTGCACTTTCGGCGAGTCCTTGGTGTCGATCTGGACGTGTGCGTACGTAGCATTCGCATCATAGGAGTTCTTGATGAGCTCGATTAGCGCCTGAACATCATCACTAATAAGATCGGCACCGAGCTGGAAGATTACCGAAGGATGGACATCAAAGAATATTTTCGTTTCGCTCATGAAGTCCTTCCTATGGCCACCTATGATCGAACTCTCGAACGAGAATGGCAGGCAGACTTTCTAGTCACTGTTCTTGCGGAAGACCAGAATCGACTCCGCGTCCATCGTGGCTGTGATGCTGTTCTTCACCGCCATTCGCTTAGTGGGAATGTCGCGACTGATCGCGGTAATCGGAACGATTCTTTTGGAATCTAGAAGCTCAGACAGAATCGCGTCGAGCGGGACGGGCATTTTTGCAACCCGTCGATTACCGACAGTCCAAATCAGGTACGCATCACGTCGCAGCATGCCTACAATTGGATCCAATGTTGCGCTCAAGTCTCTTACAAAAGCCGCAACCCGGTTTGCTCGGTCTGGAGGTTCTTTCGCGAGCGCTTTTAACGTTCCGGCAAAGGATGGCGAAATCTCTTTCAATTCCGCGGTTTTCTTTGCAGCATCCCGTATGCCGGCACCGAGGCTCCGGCTATCGATCTCATGCGTAGTTTTCAAGCAATCAGAAGTGACCAAAGGGTCGATATCGGAAAGCTCAATCCATTGGAGGGGCAGATAGGAATGCTGACCGTATGGCACCGTCGTGACATTATCGCCATAAGGCGGCGACGTAACGAGAAGATCATAAAGAACCTTGCCCTTCAATTTGTTTACGCGAGCGTCGTGATGTTGTACCACCACCTCACCATCGTAATGTCCTCGGTTCAGATGCTTATGCTGCAGAAGCTCCGCAGTCAGAGCCTCAAGGCTTTCGATATTATCATTTAGAACAGATGTGAATGTCTCGACTGGTTTGACCACTCTCGATTCACGTTCGGCTTCTGGCCGAATATGAAGTTTAAATGTCGAAGTGCGTGAATTACTGTTGGTACGGACTGTTTCGGCCAGCGCGATCCAGAAAAATCGGCGCGCCCATATTGTCGGTTCGGACTCGATGCCGCGGCGAATTCTGCTCAGCTCGATAGCGGCATCGTGCATAAACCATTTCGCCCTGCCCGGGAAAGAGACTTCAATCCGCGTTTTTTTGTCATGTTTGATTCGTCCGAAGAGATCATTCGCTTTCTCTCGCATGGCATCGGGGAAGAATGGCCCGCGTTTGACCTTGCAGAGTAGAACGGCGAGCGGATTGATATCGCGCGCTAAAAAATCCCTCCCCTGTAGCATGGCTTCGATCATTACCGTACCTGAGCCTGCGAATGGATCGAAGATAGCCTTGGTGGATGGTTTCGCCTCGACAATCGTGCGAATGAGGTCCGAGATCATCTCAGGAACCATCATCGCGGGATACTGGAAGTAGCCATGCGAATGTTCCCGAACCGCGTTCCCACGAAACGACCAATAATCAGCGTCCGCTTGTGTAAACGCGCTCACCCGTCGGCAAAGGTCCGCGTCACGCGTTTCGGCCATGCTGTTTGATTGGGCTGACGACAATTGCATCCTAGACACACTTCCTTGCAAAGTTTATCGTATCGTTGCGATGTCGTGCAATTTGTTCCCTTTTCGCCGGTAAACCTGCCTCGCGGCTCTCTGAAGAACAAAGGGACTGAGGTGCTACCAATTCCGGCCCAGCCAGAATCCACCGGCGAGGAGGAGCCCTCCTGCAACCAGCCCGCCGCCGAAGCAGGCCCAGAGCAACCAGCCCCAGACACCGCCGAGCTTTACCCGGAAGCCCTCCGTCGCCGACGCGAGTGCATTTTGTGCGTCGCGGATTGACTGCTCCAATGTCTTTTTCACCCAATCGTTCATGCGTTCCTGGGAAAGAGTGAGCGCCCGCGTCAGGGTGCTTTCAATGATCGATTTGATGACGGCGGCGAACTGCTGCCGCGTCTCCTCCGTATAGCACTTGAGGATGGCCTCTCCAGCGATGGAGTCATGGAGGCTGGCCTGGACATCCTCCAGAAGTTGCCGCGTCGTCACCCCGGCCTCTTCGATAGTCCCCTTCATTCGAGTGGCGGCGAAGTCGGCGATCTCGCGCGTCACGCCTCGGAGTCTGGCCTGCTCCGCCGCCGCGTCGTTCAGTCCCCGCGCCACATTTTCGAGGGCGCGGCACTCCACCACACTCAGCTTGTAGCGGAGCCATTCGGGATCTTCCGGGTCCATCTTCGAGAACTGCTGGATAAGATCGAAGAGAACCCGTTCTCTCGCCTCCCCCTCCGGGAAGGCGAGATTCACGAGGTCACGAATCCAGGAGGATTTGTCATCTGCAACCACTGGCACAGTGTTCATGGCAGGAGTACCTTTCTCGCTTCCGTGAACTGACTGAAAGCGCGGAAGCGATACGTTCTTGCCCGGAGGGTCATGTCCGGCGCGCGCAACTCTGCCACCATCGTTCGCCTTTCACCCACATCGCCGAGCGTTACATTCATCGTCCGCATCATGCGCTGGAGATCAGGCCGCCGCGCATCCATCCGTATTTCGACGGGCGAGAATGCCTCCCGAAAGGCCGCTACATCCGCAGCCAGCTTTGGATTCTCCCAGGACGACGCGACACCGTCCTGAAAATGGTTGTGGACAATGAGGTAATCCACGCTGTTCTGCAACTCAGCGCCCCACTCGATCACCGACCGGGCGGAGGCAATGTCGGCATCGACGACGCCGACAGCCGTCCACCTGAGATTGAGACCAGACTCCTGCATCACCTTATAGAAGTCCCGAAACCAGGGAATCATCCGATGGCCCTGTGCCGCGCCCAGGTCAGCCAGAATCACATCGGCGCTCGACTCCAGCGAGATTCCCAAAAGCCGGTCATAGGTCCAGCTCTCCAGCGCCGGCAGCTTGTGGGCCTTGGGAAAAAGCGCCTTGAAGCTCCCCTCCGCCTTATTGTCCGGGTCCATATCGAACAGGTCAGCGGTGTAGATCGTGCTCGCGTACCACTCCGCCAGCGTAGCGATCACGGTCGTTTTTCCCACGCCGCCCTTTCCGGCGATGGGAAAGACCACCCGCTTCGGTTTCATTTCAAGGGCTGCGCTCAATCCTCGCTCCGACCCACAAAGGCGCTCGGTTTGAATATCTTCACAGGTTGCAATCGCGCTTCTCTCTGTCGATTCTGCTCCGCTTCGCGATCCAATCTCGCCATTTCCTGCTCTCTCTGGATTTGCCATTCAGGTTTCTCCTTTGTCTCTGTGTTCCCGCTGTTCAGGCCGCTCTCGCGGACCATTGGTTGATGAACCTCTTTCCCCACTTCAGGGGGCGGGAGGTTCTTGGGTTTTCTTGCGATGTGCGGCTGAATCCCTTCAATGACCCGATTTGCTGCTTTGCAGAATTGCTGGTATCCGCCGGGATACCCCTCTTCCCGTAGCGTTCCCCAGATGATGCGCCAAGTCAGACCGCTGTTCTTAGCGGCTTGCAGCTCGGAGCGCACCGCCTTGAGAAGTCTTCCCTTGAGTTGAAAGACGCCCCTGCGAAGCGTCAGCGCTTCAACCAGCGCAACCAGTTCAGGTGGGCGATATGATGAAATGCACATTTCAGTAGAAGAATGCCAGAGGCGCTGATAGATTGCAAGCGAACAAAGCCGATTCCGCAAGAATAATGGCGAACCATCACGACAAAAGACGAATAACCACGAATAAAGACGATTCGCGTCCTGGGTATGCGTCAGTCGTGGAAAGTCGTGTTTGTTCGTCTTTAATCGTGCTTTTGTTGCAGCCGCAGGCTGCGCTTTCCGAAGGTCGAAGACCGGCGGGAGGTGGGCTGTTCGGTAGCCGTCTTCAGTGGGTAATGCAGTAGTGGAACATAAAGCGCAGACGCACTTTGAAGGTTTTCTCCATACATCTCGTTTTCTATCAACGGAAATGTGGGACGCACCGATGTACTTTAGAGAGGGCCGTGTGCGTCCCCTTGCTACCGCAATGTACAGTGCTGTATAGTGCTCCCATGTCGAGACCGAAACCGCCCCATATCGTCCGCTATACGATTCGCCTCAATCGCGCCCAGGGGGAGCGCGTTGCTGCCTTGAAGGCGCAACTCCATGCCAAAAGCAACAACGAGGTTTTCGACTACCTCGTCACTGTCGGCACCAACCAGCGCGACGATCTGGAGCTGCTCGTCTACTCGCTGTTTGGAAATCTGTCAGACACTCTGGCCCGGAGGTTCCAAAGCTTGGAGACTGTCAGCCAGCTTCACCTTGCCCTGACCGACACATTCATCAAGTACGCGCTCACGGCTCTCCCCGAAGTGCCGCCGTCTCTCGTGACTGGAGTCAGGGCGCGAGCAACCAAGATTTATGAACAGGTGAACCTCACCGCAGCCCGCGAGTTCCAGCGCCGGCGGGAATCGGATGCCTACTCCGCCGCGGAACTTGGACTGGGGGAAGAGCCACCGACTCTGTCCTAATCCAGAACGGAGATGAGCGTTTATGCCCCGTGCATCAATACCGCAACGCGAGGTCAAGGAAAAGAGCGAGCGTTCGAGTCGGCTTCGGCCCGGCAGAGTTCGCCAGACCAAGACTCCGCCGCCGCGTATCACCGGCACGGCAAAGAACCTGCTTCGGCTCGTCCGGCTTGTCAGCCGGTCGTCTCCCGGCGGCGCTAAAGCCACGTCTGCATTCAGCCGGTTGCCCGTCTCTCAAAAATCGTCGGCTTTCCAGCGCCGCTGCATTGTGAACGTCCGCTATGCCTCCGCCCGGACGCCAGGGGGATGGAAGGCGCATGGAACGTACATCGAGCGGGAGAGTGCCAAGGGCGACCACCTGCCGTTTGAGAGGGAAGCAATCACCGAAATCGACAGTCAGGTTCCCGACCCCGACCGCCTTGCATTGGCGCAGGAGCACCCGCTTGGGCGGTTGGCTGAAAGCTGGCAGCAGGCCGGGGATAAGCGCATCTTCAAGATAATTCTCTCTCCCGAAGATGCAAACGTAGACTTTCAGAGAACCGCAGCCGACATGGTTGCCCGGATCGAGCAGCACACCGGAACAGCGGTCGAATGGGGCGGCGTGGTCCACCGCAACACCGACCATCCCCACGCCCACATTATCGTGCGGGGCCGGCTGGCATCCGGCGAGCCGTTAAAACTTCCACCTGACCTAATTCGGCGGGGGCTGCGCGAGGCAGTCCAAAGCTCGCTGACACGGCAGTTCGGTCCGCGAACTATCGGGGACATCGAGCATCAGAAACAAGTCGAGCTAACCGTAAACCGTGTCACGCCCTTAGACCGTAGACTGGCCGGTCGAGCGATTCCATACGACGCCGACCCCGCATACAAAGACTCCGGAGCCGCAGCAAGCGCGGCGGAGGTGGCTCGGCTCCGCCATCTCAAAGAGCTTGGCCTCTCGAAACCATACGCCGGAGACCGTTGGCTTGTCCGTCCCGATTTCGTCCCGCAGCTCCAACAGATGAAGGATATTCAGGACCGCGCACGGACGCTCTTTCGCAGCGGCGTCGCGATCAGCGATCCCCACGCGCCAATGGAATATTCCACTTTCTCAAAGAAGCTGATTGGGCGCGTCCTTCTCAACAGCGAAGACGAGCGCACCGGCGCGCTGCAAACCATCTTCGAGACCACCGAAGGCAAGATCGAGATTATCCGCCACGATGCCACGCTTCGGGCGGCATGGGCGCGGGGCGACCTTGAACCCGGAAACGTGGTAACAATCGACAGTCTGAGAAGCGATCCAGAAAAGCTCTACGCCTCCACGGCAGGCAAGGACACGGACATTCTTCGCGATGGAAAGGCACTGGATTCGATTGTGCGCCGGATGCGCGCCATGAATCTCGTAGTCGGCGAGTCCGACAAGGGATGGATGGGGGAGTTCAACAAAACGCTCCGTTCGAGGATGATGGACCGGACACGAGACCGCGGATTCTAATCAGGTAATTGTTGCTCTCACGGACCTGACTGCTGTATTCTCACTGCCAGATTGGCCAATTCAATATGCCCTTATACGAACTCACCCACGACTCTCTGTGCCCTGTTTCAAGGACCACTATGCAGGAGCAATCTTTCCGAGAACGAGAAGACCTGCAACGCATATTGAAGGGTTCAATATCGGTTATTGAGCAGAACTTACTGATATTGGCAGAGGAGTTTTCCCAATGGGAGGATAGTCGGCGCCGTGTCGATTTTCTTGCTTTAGACCGCGAAGGTTCATTGGTTGTCATCGAATTGAAGCGAACTGAAGATGGCGGCCACATGGAATTGCAAGCAGTACGCTACGCCGCTATGGTCTCCACACTCAGTTTTCAGCAGGCTGTCAATGCCCATGCCGAATTTCTTAAAACAGAAAATGCAGAGGCAGAAGCTGCAATATTGGAGTTCCTTGGCGAATCAGAGCCGCCAGAAGCTTTTGGACAGACAGTTCGCATTGTATTGGTGTCTCCAGGCTTTTCACCTGAACTCACCACCGCAGTTCTCTGGCTAAATAGCAATGGTTTGGATATTCGCTGTGTTCGGATACGTCCGTACCAGCTTGATGGACGAACACTACTAGAAATCGACCAGATTATTCCACTTCGAGAAGCGCAGGACTACACAGTCCGCTTGAAAGAAAAACAAGAAGAAGCCCGTCACACAGCGGAATCGAAAAACGACTATTCACGATACGACCTCACTGTAAACGGACAAAGATTCGAAAAACTGAATAAGCGTCGCCTCATATGGCAGGTTATCGCATCTGCTGTGCAATCTGGATTAAACCTCGATGTACTATCGTCAATTATCCCAGCTAGAAAGATGGCTATTGTGGACGGCCACCCACGCGGAGATGCCTTTCTGGAAGCCGCACAATTGGCTCATAATTCGGCTGGATTCGTCTTTGAGCCCAAGCGATTCTTTATAGATGATGACCATCTGATTGATTTCGATGAAAAGACGATGGCTCTTAGCAAGATGTGGGGATTGCCGAGTCTACCATTGCTAGATGAAATCATTCGCGCCGTTCCTTCGGCCAATATTTCGTACAAAAGGGCAGACTGTTTAGATCAAGCAACAAGACCATGAAATCTTCCCGGCAGTAAAGGCTGAATACAGGGAACAAAGACGCAACGGAGTTGACGTAATGCGACAAGTGGAATGTACACTCCATTATAGGAGGCATTTCATGAAGAACGGCAAAATTGCTCCTCCAGGTTACGTGCTCCCCAACCGCCCGCATTGGCAAGGCGGCTGGAATATCCGATCAGTCGTCGGGGCGGCAGTTGCATTCACGATGGCCGCCAGCGCCGCAACCGAATGGCTTGCGATTCAACTCAACAATCCCGTCGAAATGGGCGATCCAATTCTGTGGGTACACGGCACGGCTGTCTTCCAGCCCTTTGCGGCCCTCGTTCTTTGGAAACACTTCGCTGGCAGCCGCCTCATCAGCGCAGGCGTCCGCAAAGACCTTTGGATTGCCCTTGCAGCGACTATTGTTGGCGGTCTCTTTCTGGCGTATTTTACCTACTGGTTTCTCTCCCTCATTCGCGACCGTAAGAGCACAGACAGCCTGATGAACCTGCATGGCTCCGCGACCTGGGCAACGCGCGAAGACATCGAGAAAATCGGCTTGCTAGACGCGACGGACGGAGTGTATGTCGGCGGATGGCGCGACCCCGACACGCAGGAGATTCACTACCTTTTGCATTCGGGCGCGGAGCCCGTGCTCTTGTTTGCTCCCAGCCGGAGTGGAAAAGGCGTCTCTGCGATCATCCCAACGCTCTGCCAGTGGCGACAGAGCGTTTTTGTTTATGACCTGAAAGGGGAGAACTGGGACCACTCCGCCGGCTTTCGCCATGCCATCGGGCAGCGTGTCTTGAAGTTCGCCCCAACACTGCCGCATGAGAGTTGCTGCTACAACCCCTTGTCCGAGATTCGCTGGGAGACAGATTACGAGATTGCCGACGCTCAGACGATTGCCAACGCCGTCATTCGCCACGGTGACGACGACAACCTCTACAAACATTTCGAGGACGCGGCCGTGGACCTGGTTTCGGCGGGCATCATCCATCTTGGCTACGTCTTTCGTAATCTCGATATACCACGGGAGCCGACGCTCCCCGACGTGCTTGCTCACTACTCCCAGCCGGGCATGGACTTCACCGATGTGCTGACCGAAATGCAGAAGACCGTCCACATGCCCGGAGGGAAATCCGCGCCCCGCCTGCAATGGTTCGATGTGAACGGCAAGCCGACATTCACTCACCCTTATGTGAGCAAGGCTGTCCAGCGCCAGCTCAACCGCGCGGACCGCGAGGCATCGAGCATCCAGTCAAGCATCGTCACCCCGATGACGCTGTACGACGATCCGATCGTGCAAAAGACCGTCTCGCGTTCCGACTTCCGCGTTCGCGATCTCGTTTACGGCGAAGTTCCAATGAGCCTCTACTTCAAAGTCCCGCAGCCGGACCGCGACCGGCTACGGCCGCTCGTCCGGCTCATGCTTCAGCTCATCTTCAATCGCCTGATGGAACAGCTCGATCCAGACCGCCATCATCTCCTGCTGATGCTTGACGAATTTCCCGAGTTGAGGAAGATTCCCAACCTCTCCGCCGCAATGAGCCTCATGGCTGGATACAAGATCAAGCCCTACCTCATCGCGCAGACCCTCACGCAGATCATCGACGAGTACGGGCCGAATGAGTCCATCACCGACAACTGCTACATCAAAGCCGCCTTCCAGACCGACAACCTCCAGACCTGCAAAAACCTCTCCGAGCTGAGCGGCAACATGACCGTCGAGAAGGAGACCGTGAACTACAGCGGTCAGCGCACTGACTTCTACCTCAAACACATCTTTCGCAGTGTGGAGCAAGTGCAGCGGCCACTCATCACGGTCGATGAAATACGCCGCATCAAGCCGCCGACCAAGGCCGCGAACGATCCGAACAGCAAGATCACCGCACCGGGCGACATGCTCATCTTCATCAACGGTGTCGCCCCGATATATGGAGTTCAGAGTCTCTACTTTTTGAACGACACCTTGCTCGCCCGCACAAAGCTGAAGCCACCCGACTTCCCAACCGCGGCCAAGGCGAGCCCCATGAAGCCCGCCGCGGCTTCGCCGCCCACTCTCGACATCGCAGCCGTTGCCCACGCCGCAGTCGCAGACCATGCAATTGAGGAGCAAATCCGTGGAAATACTTAACCAGATCATTCTTGCCGGGAACCTCACCGACCAGCCTTCGGTCTCCGACGCCGGAGGCCGTCAGTTTGTGCGCGCACGACTGGCGCAGAGCTGGTTCTACGACACCCAGGGAAGAACCGTCGAGCACCGGCAATTCCTTCCCCTCACGTTCTTTGGCGAGAGCGCCATTGTCGCCAAGACCTTCCAGAAGGGCGACAACATCCACGTGACCGGCCAGCTCATACGGCGAGAGCCGCGACCGCGCACCGACGGCCAGGGCACTGCCCGCGAAGCCAGCACTGTCTTTGAGATTCACGTCATTCGCGCATTCCGCATCGCCGCCAGCTCGAAATCGGAAACGGCGGCTATCCATCAGAACGAGATTCGCCGCACCAACGACGCGAAACAGATTCCGGCTTTTCTTCAGGAGAGCGTCAATGACTGGCCCATTTAAGACTGGCCTGGCTGGTCAGTATCTCCGCTCATTCGTTCGCACCTTCTCTTACCTGAGTTGTGTCCTTGTGCCCGCAGCCATTGCCGCCGTTGCCACGATGTTTGCGTGGGTTGGTTTCGGCCTCATCTTCAATTGCACGCATTCCGCGCCGTTCGGGATCTACCGGGAAATTTCCGATCCAGCGGGCACCCCACGCAACCCCGCTCCATATGTGTTTTTCTGCCCCGATGTTCGTTGGCCGTCGATGAAGGGCCAGCCGAACTATCGAGATCCCATGCGTACCTGTCCTGACGGGTTCTCACCGCTCATCAAGCCTGTAGTTGCATGGCCCGGCGACATCGTAGAGACCTCCGCCGCCGGCATCGTCGTCAACGGTCAACTGCTGCCAAACACCGCAACCATAAGCCGCGATTCGACAGGGCGGCAGCTTCATCCGTTCCCGGCAGGAACGTACCGCGTCCAGAAAGATGAACTATGGGTCGTCAGCTCCTTCAGTCCCCGGAGCTTCGATTCCCGGTACTTTGGCCCGATCCCGTTGCGATCCGTTCACAGTTGGATTCGCCCCTTTCTCGTAGAGCGTTCGTACCACCCAACCAGCAATCCGAATTAACCGGGCAATGCACGTCACCGCGCATGTCCAGAAGGCAGAAAGCGATGAACATTTCAGAAACAACAACCGCCGAACCAAGCAGAGCGAGATGGAGAATTCCGAGCATCCATCTTCCAACTCAGGCCAGAACCGCGATCCTCTTTGCCACCTCCGCCGCAATCGGCGGCGCAGGCTGGAGCGGCGACCCCGCTCTGAATTATCTCGCCTTGCTCTTTCCCTTCGTATACCTTCACTCACGGCGGCGCCTGGACACGCTTTGTGCCGTCTTCTACTACGCAGCCGCCACTTGGAGTGTCATTCCCGGCGTTCAGGGTTTCTTTCGGACGGGCCACAACTTCGTTTTGCCCCTCGCCATCTGGGCTGCTTTAATCGCGCTCGGCTCGGCCCCTTGGGTCGGCTTCTACAGCCGCCGTTACCTGCCTGTCTCCGCAGTCGCCGCTCTCGCGGCGTTGGCGCTGCCTCCGCTGAGCCCTGTAACCGTCGCCCATCCGCTCATCGCGGCGGGCCACTGGTTTCCCGGAACCCGCTGGTTCGGTCTGTGTCTGGGCATCATATTGATAGCGGCGTACAGGCGATTCGGCGCGACTATGACGCTTGCAGTTCTCATTGCGGCATCCATCGCAACCCACGTTCGATTCCATCATCCAGTTCACGATCCACATATTCTTGCCGTCAACACCAACTTCGGTGGAGCGCGGACTCACGACGACGTTGATTCCCGGTTGGAGACGCAAGAGCGGACGATCCAGCAAATTGCGCTGTCGCATCCCAACATGTTGCTCGTATTCCCAGAGTCCATCATTCCAAGCTGGAATAGGATGCACGAGGCGCGCTGGGCATCCACCTTCGCGCAACTCAAGCAGCAGCGCACCGGCCTGCTGATCGGCACCACGATTCCGATTCCGAACACGGAAGCCAATCGCAATGTTCTCCTCTCCCGAGGCCATACCGAACAGCTCTCCTATGTCCAGCGTGTGCCCGTTCCGCTTGGAATGTGGCACTTCGGAGACAAGCGCCGCGGCTTTCCGTTGATGCTTCGCTTCCCGCCAACCATCCGGATTTGGAATCGCCGCGCCGGGATACTGGTCTGCTACGAGCAGCTCGCATTCTGGCCGGCCATCGAAACTCTCGCGCACAACCCCGAGATGCTACTTGCGCCCTCCAACCTCTACTGGGCGGCCGATACGCCGATTCCAGCGATTCAGCACGTGGCAGCGCAAGACTGGGCCGACCTCTGGGCCATCCCACTCTACGAGGCAAGTAACCGATGAGAATTCTGACCGCAATTTGCCTGCTCTGCTTTGCAGCGAATCTCCCCGCTCAACATCTTGATATTGCCACTCTCCAGTCGCGCTGCATTCCGGCAGTGCCGCTCACCACGCTCAGCGCCATTATCCGCGTCGAATCCGGCGGTAACCCGAATGCCATGCAGATCGACTTCCCAAGGGCGCTCCTCAAGCAATGGCATCTACCGGAGGGTACATTGCGGCTTAAGCGCCAGCCAGCTACCCAACGCGAGGCGTTGCAGTGGCTCGACTACTTCGAGCGCCACGGCATCTTTGTTGACTTGGGCCTCATGCAGGTCAGCTCAGCGGAGGCGCAGCGCCGCGGGCTCCCTGTCGAGTTGCTATTGGACCCATGCTTCAATCTCCGCGCCGGCTGGCAGATTCTCGACAGCGCCTACCAGCTTGAGATCAAAACCTACGGACCCGGCCAGGAGGCTCTCCAGCACGCTATCTCTCGGTACAACACCGGCGACACACGGCGCGGCATTGATAACGGCTATCTGGCGCGGGTCATTGCGGCGCTCCGGCAATCGCCCGCAACAGCTTCACCCGTGAGAGGAGAGAACCGAAGATGATTGACGCAACCGACTTCACAATCCCCGGCACCGGCGTACTCAGAAACAAGCTCGGCATCACGGAGTCAGCCGCTCTTACCAGAGCGGCGACGGACTCAACTGCTCTTCGCCTTGCAGAGCTTCAGGCAACGCCTGTTCGCGGCGGCTTTGACTCCACACACCTTCAAGCGATTCACCACCATATTTTTCAAGACATCTACGATTGGGCCGGAGAGTTGCGCTCGATCGACGCCGGCAATGTGCCCACGTCTCAAGTGGAGAAATCCCTCGACAGTGTGCTTGATCGATTGAGCCGAGAGAACCACCTGAAGGGCTTGAGCGCAGAAGAGTGGGCACACAGCGCCTCATCCTACCTCTACGACCTCGGAACGATACAACCGTTCCTTGCAGGGAACGAAATCGCACTCCATGAATTTGCTGCGGAACTGGCACGGAAGAACAACCTGAGCCTGCAATGGGACGCCACTCCCGACATCGCTTCCGACTCGATTGCGCTTCTCAGCCAGGCTGAGCAATCTGCAACCCTGCGGCGCCTCATCATGCTGGCGATGGATAACGAGCCCATCGCGCGGCATTCCAGCCGTGGCCACATCTTGGAGCAGGGAATGGAGCAGTTCTTGCCGAGCCGCATGGGTTGATAAAAAACAATCAACAGAGCGGGATTTTGAGCGTCAGGAAAAAAGTTGGCCTCACCTCTGAGCGGTTTTTACGATTGTAACGTCAAAATGTTTAGCGATTACCAAAGGGGATTTGAGTACGGAGAAAAGGTAACGCGCCATGATTCCATTGCCATACTTTACCCATTCGTGGCCACGTGACCTTGCGTGTTGTGTAAACAACCGAAACTGTCCGTAAACAAGGGAAGCGTACCGCTTTCCACACCCGTGGCCGCGACGCGGCGTCTCGCTTCCCCGTCGCCCTAAGCTGACAATCTCGCTGAAACAGAAAACCGGGCAAGCCAGGTTGTGATAGGAGAAAGTGTGAATGGGCTGCCTGATTGAGCACAAGGCACAGGTCATTTTTGTCTCTGCTTCATCCGTGAAAGAGAACGGCAAGAGGCGCAGAATTGTCATTGAGAGCCGCCCGGAGTTCGCAATCGTCCAACTCCACGGATTGAGGGGACGGTTCCCCATAGCCTGGGAAATGATCTATGAGGCCGCGATGCGACACCACGCAGAAAACCTGCGCTTGGAGGCCGAAGCCGAGAAGTCGCACAAAGCCCGGAGCAAAAAGCCCGCCGACTAAGCAGTCGGGGGCGTATTCAAACCAGCATTCAGAATCAAGATGAGCTTGCCTTCACACTTTCATTTATGCGACAGTATTGAAATGTACATCGCATAACGCGCACCGGGAAGATGAGGCGTTACTCGCAGAGCCCATTTTGACTCAACTTTGTATCGAGGGAGCTTCGTATGCAACTTCCGACAAACAGCCCTTTGATTGCCGCGAGAGTATTGGCGCACAAAAAAGCGCGAATATGGCCGTAATTGACGCATAGCGGAAGGAGAAAAATGACCTTGAACCAAGAACCATTTGTATCCGCAGATGAAGCTGCCAAGTTTCTTGGCATCAAACGCAGATTCTTGCTCTCCCTCGCACGCCAGGGTGTCGTCGGAGCGTATGCGCTCGGCACGGGCGGCATCCGCAAGGTATGGGTATTTCGGCTCTCGGAACTCGGTGAAACTATCGCCTCGAAGCGGTATCATTTGATCAATGGCAGTCCCCGCTGAGAGGAGCTTTTATGGCTTATCAGCGAGGATCATTGAAGAAAGTGCCGCGCAAGGAAGGAGACACCTGGGTGCTCCGATACAGGGTAGCTTCGGCAGACGGAAGGCGGGTTGAAAACACTCTGCCAGTCGGCCTCGTCCGGGATCTCCCGAGCGAGAAAGCCGCATGGCGTGAGGTGGACACACTCGGCCTGCTCGTCCGTGTCAACAGTGATGCCCCTGCTACCGGTCGCCTCCACTTTTCCGCCCTTGCCGAGCATTACCTGAAGGCGGACTTCGGTATGGATGCAGTGCGACCGAAAACCGAAGGAACGACCTCAAACACTCAACAGATTGTCCGGCAGCATCTCGTCCCTCGCTGGGGGAATGAGATCGCCGAAGACATCAAGCCGCTCGACCTTCAGCGCTGGCTGAAGTCGCTGCACTCGGATAAAGGGCTTGCTTGGACGACGGTTTCCAAGATTCGCGGCGTCATGCTGCGCATCTATAAAGTCGGCATCCTGCATGAGCTTGTCTCCAAAAATCCCGCGCAGCCCGTCGAAACACGTAGCACAACAAACTACCGGGCTATTGTCATCACACCGCAGCAAACACGGTCGATTCTGCGCACGTTATCCAGTCCGCTGCACCGCATTCTGGTGTTCACCTGTGCCGCAACTGCTCTGCGTTCTTCAGAGTTGCTTGCGCTTCGGTGGGCAGACATCCGATTTGAGGATGAGCGGATACGGGTATCCAAACGCTGGTTAAGAGGAAAAGACGGGGCAACCAAGACGGCAAGTTCGGACGGTTTTGTGCCGCTGCACCCCCGCCTGGGGCGACATTTGAAAGCTTGGCATTCTCGGACGCCTTATGGAAAGGACACGGATTTCGTGTTTCCGTCTTTCAAGGCAAACGGGAGGGTTCCACTTTCGCCCTCTGTGTTTGTAGCGGATCACCTGCGTACGGCCGCCGTTGGGGCCGGAGTGAAGGTGCCCGAAGGGCATCGGTTTGGATTGCACAATCTCCGCCATTCCCTTTCCAACTGGATGGTGAACAAGGCGAAGGTTGAGCCGAAGACGGTGCAGGGAATTCTGCGGCATAGCCGGATTCAGACGACGCTGGATCTGTACACACAGCAGGACTCGGAACAAGCACGGGCGGCGCAAGGTCAGTTTCTTGTGGCACTCCAGACGCACACTGCAATGGTGCAATAAATGTGGGTTGAAATGTGGGTTGATTTTTTCGGCTGTAAAGGCCGTAAGTTATAGATTTATATGGTGGGCGCTGCAGGATTCGAACCTGCGACTTCCACCGTGTGAAGGTGGCACTCTACCGCTGAGTTAAGCGCCCCTTTGTGTCAACTCTGGCGAGTTGTGGCGACTGGCGCGCCAGCAGGGCATCCCATGGGTTAGAGTAACACCAGCGGGGCTTTACGGCCAACCCTTGCAGCCGAATCGGCCGGCCTCAACCCGCACTCAATTGCCGATGCGCTGGAGAGCCGCCTCAATCCGCCCTGCAACCGATTCGATTCCCGACGGGAAGGCGATGATTTGCCCGCTTTCGCGCCTTGGGGGGCCTCAGTTGGCCGGTGCAGCCGCTGGCACGCCTGCCGCGGAGATCGCCGGAGCGGATTTCACGCTTCTGGCTGCCAAAATGAGCGGGAACCGGCCTGGCACGGAGCCAAATACGCCCAAAGAGCAAAAAATCAGCCCAAAAGCAGCGATTCCGGCGCAACCTTCCGTCCCGGATGGGGTTCCAGAGGATATGGCGACCCTCGTCCTGGACAACTCGTCGATGGGAGCTGGCACAGCTACAAGGCCGGGACCGTGGCCGGCTGTGGCCACGAGCCTTGATCCGGCCAGCGATGCGGCTGTGATGCTGCGCGCCGCCTCGGGGGACGACGCGGCCTTCAACTACCTGGCCGGGAAGTATCATCGGCCGATCATCCACTTTCTCTTCCGGATGGTGAACAACCAGGCGATCGCCGAAGAGCTGGCGCAGGAAGTGTTTTTACGCGTCTATCGCTCCAGAGAGAGCTACCGGGCAGAGGCCAAGTTCACCACATGGCTCTACCGGATTGCCACGAATCTGGCGGTGAATCACGCGCGGGACACCAGGCACGAACGGAGTGCGCGGACGGTTTATCTGGACTCTCCGGATGAGGAGACGGGCACGACGCCGGATGTGGCCGACGACGAGCCAACCGTGGAGCAGAACCTGCTGCGCGCCGAACGCATGAAGGCCATCCGCATGCACGTGATGGCGCTGCCCGAGAGGCAGCGGATGGCGGTTTTGATGCACAAGTATCAGGGGATGGATTATCGCGAGATCGGTGAGGTGCTCAAGCAGAGCGAGTCGGCAACCAAGTCGCTGCTCTTCCGCGCCTACCAGACGTTGCGAGAGAAGCTGAAGGATTTTGTTTAAGTCGAAGAGAGCCGGGCGAGACCGGCATGAAGTGGGGTGGGCATCATGAAACAGATGAATTCGAATTGCACCGGGATGGACGCGAAGCTGGCAAATCTGCTGCTCGATCCAGCCTCGGTCTCTGCCGAGGTTCAAGCTCATGTGGGCGGCTGTGATCGCTGCAGCAGGGAACTGGATGAGCTGCGTGCGACCATGGCCCTGATGGATGCCTGGGAGGCTCCGGAGCCAAACCCTTATTTCCTCACACGGCTCGAGGCTCGTCAGCGCGAGGTTGAGCCGGAGGGCTGGTTGGCAAAGCTGAAGGCCAGCTTCGTTTACGGCTCGCATGCTCATGTCCGCCCGCTGACCTCGATGGCGCTGGCTCTTGTGCTGCTGGTGGGTGGTGGAACGTATCTGGGCGTCACTAACTGGGTACAGCCGCCGGCGGCGCCTGAGGCGACCGCAGTGGTGCACGACCTGCAAACCATGGATAGCAACGCCCAACTGCTGGACCAGTTGGAGGCGCTCTCAAACAACGTCGACGACGACAGTGATAACAGCAACTAGAAGCAATCTGACCAACGCAAGACGACGGGGTTGAGGGATGTTGACCGGGGGGCACAAATCGGGCTGGGTGAAAGGCGCGGCGGCTGCGATCGTCCTCTGTGCGCCTGCGCTGGTGGCGCTTGGCCAGCACTCCAACCCGCCCGCGCCCCATTCGGCACCACCGCAGCATAACTCGGCTCCGTCCAATCGGCCCGCGCCGTCTTATCGGCAGGCTCCGTCCTCTCACTCCGCTCCGGCGTACCGGCAGGCTCCGCCTCAGAACCAGTCCCGGCCCACGATGCAGCCCAGGAACAACTGGCAGCAACCGCCTCCTCAGCGGCCTCAGAGCAATGGCTACTCGGTGCCCGCACCGTATCCGGGCAGCCGTGGCGGCGCGCGTCCGGGCAATTCTTATCCGAATGGGCCGTATCAGGGGTCGCCGCATCCAGGTTCGCCGTATCAGGGTTCGCCATACCAGGGTTCGCCATCTCAGGGCACTGCTCGTCCTGGCAATGCTTACCCCGGTCCGCCTTACATGGGCCAGGGCTACTCGCGTCCGGCCTATCCGGGATACCGGCCGCCGACGCAGCCTCCGCAGGGTCACCTCGGCGACTGGCTCAATCAGCATCGCAATCTTCCGGTTCAGGAGCAGGAGCGCACACTGCGCAGCGACCCCAGCTTCAGGCGTCTCCCGCAGTCAGAACAGCAGCGGGTGGTGCAGCAGTTGCATCAGGTGGACCAGTTGACTGAAGACCAGCGCCAGCGCCGCCTGGCCCGCGCCGATGCTCTGGGCCATCTCTCGCCGCAGGAGCAGATGCGGATCAACGGCTCCGCGCGCCGCTGGGCCGCACAGCCGGTCGACCGCCAGGCGATGATGAAGAACGCCTTCCGAGATCTGCGCGGCGTGCCGCTCGACCAGCGCCAGACGGTGCTCAACTCCAGCCGCTACCAGGGCGTCTTCAGCCCCGAAGAGCGCGGCATTCTCTCCGACATGCTGCGCGTCGAGCCTTACCAGCCGGCGCGGTAACTCGCGAAAATACTCACTTACAAAAAAACGACGATCGTGGAGAAGTTCTCCATTGCCGTCTCTTTATTCACGGCATCGATGAAGATAAACGAGCCTCACGCAAAATTACCTGCGGGATATGAAGAAGCGTGAGGGGCCGCAGTAAAACCGGGCCAGACCCCATATATCAAAAAAAAATGAAAAAATAAGGAGGGACCAAAAAAAGA